>Ga0067045_1004075_pt1 | contig 13158 bp, 10 predicted proteins | sample TerdegcTABiofilm_FD_59184 | JGI IMG/M metagenome (GOLD analysis project Ga0067045, IMG submission 59184) | Combined Assembly of (Gp0054472, Gp0054536) Wastewater bioreactor microbial communities from Singapore -Terephthalate degrading...
TCTTCAAAAAGCGCCTCCGTGTTATCTGCCTTTTTTGAGAAGTTGTCTAAAGTTGTTTCCACCCCTTTGCGCTTGTTGAAAGCCTCGTAATACAGGAGAAGCTTTGCACCGCTAGGGGTGACGTTCTTTTCTTCACTTTTTCTTTTCACAAGCTCGGCGAACTCATCTTCTGATACGCCGAGTTTTTCAATCAACTCTTTTTTCTTTTCATCTGTTAACAAAATCCAGACCTCCCGGATTGGCGGGGCGGGATAGATCAGTAATGGTTCCTATGNACTTTGGGGGCTAACTGAGTCTACCCGCTCTTTCGCCCTATAAATACGTCATATATGACGAATTTACATACCAAAAATAAACTAATTGAGTAAAAGATTTTCGATAGGTATATTGTATTTTAGAACATATGTAACGAAATTTTTATATATAGGGCGGCAGATTATCTATAGTGGTCCTATGGCAAAAGAGCATCAGGGGGCAAGCCTCCCAATAGAGTTATTGAAAAGAATAGACTATATAGTCAAAGAAACAGATCTTGGCTACACCTCAAGGGCGGACTTTGTAAAGGAGTCCGTCAGGCAGAAGCTAGACGAAGTTGAAAGAAAGTTACTCGAGCTAGAGAAACTAAAAAAAGAGCTAAGGGAAAGATAGAATAAAAATTTAATAAAACTGTTACACTTCAGCTTCCTTTAGCTTGTCAATAAGAACATCTTCTACAGTTGTTATAAACGCCTCCTTACTTTCACATTTCTCGGCTATCTTTAGGACTACCGCAAGACTCTTGACGTAGTTCCTGTGGTACCCCCTTACCTTTTCCCCGAAGACTATTTTCTGCGCCCTTAATATCTCGCTTTTAAGCCTGTCTTTTATTTCCTCCATACTGTCGGAGTGATCTGCAATATTTAGCGCCACTGTAGGCGCATCTATCCCCCCATAATTCCAGTTGCTTGTCATCAGCATAATTTATGATTTATGATATAATACGATTGACAGAGAGCATATTTTTATTTTGGCCTTAAAATTAGGGCCAGAAATGAATTATTTTTAATTACAACATTTGCAATAAGAAATGATTGAAATAAAAATAAAGTGGGTTATTTCAAGTGGATATTAAATTTTTAATCATACAAGATAAATTTACTAAAATCATGTTCAAAATTAGTAGATCTGCAGTTAGGACATCTTGGCGGAGCATCCTTCTTGTAGTTTCCCCCGCACTCACATTTACTTACAAAATCCTTCTTAGACACAACAACTTGCAAATTCCCGCATTTATCACAGTGAAAATCGTCAGCAACGAATCCACCGCCCATGCGAATTGGATATCTTGTACCGCAGTCTTTGCATATGGCTTCAGAGATGCATCCCATGCCTAATTTGAAGAATTGATAATATTTATTGTTAACTGAAAAATAAAAGGTCTATCCCATCTCTTCTCTTATTTCTTTTAATCTCATGAGAATCTTCAGCACCAATCCGCTTTCTATAGTCTCTTCAAGCAGACCTTCGCAGAACCTGTCCTGCCTTACAATTATTGTAAGGAGCCTTCGGATATCCTTAAGTTCTGCCTTGGAGAGCTTCTCATCACTAGCAGAATATTCCCCAGCTTCAACAATCCAGTCCATCCATCTAAATTTAGTCACAAATCTTTCCTTGTAGAGGTCCTCGTAGAACTTTAGCCCAATGCCTGTCAAGAGGTAAAAAGGCAATATAACAACGCCAGGTTTATCCTGTGGTGCCTCAACATAGAATTTATTTGTATTGTCTTCAAAGAGAGGAAGGTATTTTAGAATATTATCTATGTTCTCCTTTGTAATTGGCACTGATTCCTCCACCCATGTCATAATACTCCCTTTACATTCCTTCCGTGTGTTTATAATACTATTTGGAAAAGGAATATTTTTCCCTATTTTCCCTATTTTTTTCCATATTCTTATATATGGGAAAAATAAATTGTTCACATCTAGTTAGCATTTTATTTATGGCGGGGCGGGATTATGAAATATGAGCATAGTACAATTTCTGAAATGAACAAATTAATCAATCAAACATGTTTTCTTCCACACATACAGCGAGAACTTGTTTGGAATGAAAAACAGATGTATAAATTATTTGACTCAATGATGAGAGGATACCCTATAGGAACATTTCTCTTATGGCACGTTGAAGAAAAAAAGGATGAAATAATAAGATTAAATTTTATAAGAGATTTTACAAAGAAAGAATCAAAAAATGAAATCGACACTAAACCGCCGAAACAATATTACTGGCTTGTTTTGGATGGCCAACAGAGATTACAATCATTATATATTGCTCTTGAAGGAAGTTATAATGGAAAAGAATTATTTTTCAATTTACTTAGTGAAAAGCCCCAATACGATGATAATGATGATGAGCACGAAATAATTTATGAAACAAGATTCTTCAAGAATCTCAATAACTCATTTTCTACAGTTGAAAAAGATAAAAAAACAGGCGAAGATAAGACTAAATTATGGGTTAAGATTAAGAGTTTTGCCGATCTTAAAACAACGGACGCCATATCTTATTGGGATAAACTTTTCAAGGAGTATGGAGGGCTAAAAGGAAATGAATTACTATTGGCCAGAACTAATTTATTATACCTAAATAACATTCTAACTACAACTTATCCTATTTATTACTATATCGAAAAAGAAGAAGATTATGAAAAAGTCTTAGACATTTTCATTAGAACAAATTCCGGAGGAACAAAACTTTCAAAATCAGATCTATTGTTCTCTATGATAAAACTTAAATGGAAAATTCCTGCACTTGCAGAATTCAATAACTTAATTAAAACTATAAATCAAAATGATAATTTTAACTTTGACAATGATTTTATACTTAAGACTTCACTAGTATTAATAGACAAAGAGATCAGATACAAAATTGAAAATTTCTCTAAAGAGAATATTGGATTAATAGAAGACAGATGGAAAAATATTAAGCAAAGTATATTGGCAGTTGTAAACTTAATATCTTATGACTTTGGTATAACAACGAAGAAACAACTAACCGCAAAAAACAGCTTGATCCCATTAATATATTATACTTATTCTAAGGGGATAAAAGATTATCAGAGTGCTAAGATCGGTATTGCTGAAGATAAGAAACTTATGAAAAAATGGCTCTACACCGTTTCACTCACAAATCTTTTTAGCAGTCAGACGGATGACTTGCTGAAAATATGTAGAGATGCTATAAAGGAAAATAATGATTCTTTTCCATTAGAGATAATAAAATCCAAGCTCCCTCCCGGAAAAAGTATGGATGTCAAAGAAGATACATTTAATGGAATCCGATATAACGATGGAAATGATTTTTTCGTTCTTGGATTACTATATCCTGAGTTTAATCTCACTTCTTTGTCAAGCTATGGGAAACCAAATATAGATCATATATTCCCAGTAGAAAATCTACAAAAAAGGTATTCTTTAGAACTTATCAATGATATAAGTAATTTACAAATACTATCAGACAATGAGAATAAAAAGAAGAGTAATTCAACTTTTGAAGAATGGATCAATGGTCAAGATGAATCCTTCTTAACTAAGAGCTATATACCAAATGACAAGAACCTGTGGAAAGTTGAGAATTATGAGAAATTTATAGAAGAACGAAGAGAGATAATGTATAAGAAACTAAAAGAGATTCTTGACTAGGTTAATAGTATAATTATGTTTGCCAAATATATTTAGATACTTATTTAACTTGTCAAAGTACCCGCAAGTACCCGCCAATATAAAATAGATTATTGATTAATAAAAACATATAATTGATTATACTTATATATCACTAAAGAAATAAAAAATTTCAGATGATATAATGGATGATAATTATATTATTGATAACAAAGTAATTTTACTAAAAGATCAAATTATTAAATATTCAAATATTTCTTCTGAGGCAAAAATTGCATCTGGATATTTTCATATTAATGGATATAAGCTAGTTTCTGAGTCACTTCAAAGTCTAGACAAAGTTCAGATTGTTTTGGGAAATGAGATCCCAATTGAGGTCAATAAAGAAGGAGAGGAATCATGTAAGGAACGCATAGAACGAAATATGCTTGAAGAGCTAGAAAAATCAAACGATGAAGATGTTAAAAGAAGAGTTAAGGAAATTTATAATCTGCTACAATCTGAGAAAATAGAGTTTAGAATCTATAACAAAGGAATCTTCCACCCTAAATTATACTTGTTTTTAGGAAAAAACAATACTGCTATTATAGGCTCAAGTAACTTTACTAGGCCAGGTTTTTTAACTAATATTGAGTTGAATGTAATCGAGGAAAAATCAGAGAAAGTTGAACATCTCGTTGAATGGTTTGATAATGTTTGGGAAAATGAATCTGAGCCATTTCAAAAAGAATTAATTAAAATAATTGAAACATCCGGAGTTCTAAATACCGAATCTCTAAAATGGGGAACTTATCTTCCGCCCAGAGAATTGTTCAAATTATTCGCTTACGAGATACTAGATGGTAGAGTCAGCCTTACAAAAGAGCAACAAATACTAACGTTATTCCAAGAAGTAGGGGTATTAAATGCCGAAGATAAAATGGCTAAATACTTTGGCTGCTTAATTGCAGATTCTGTAGGATTAGGTAAATCCTTCATAGGAGCCGAAATACTAAAAGATTTCTTGTATGGGAGAAAAGATTTTTGGAATGGTAAACTCGATGAAAAATGGAAAGAAAAAGGAAAAGGCTGCTTATTGATCGTTCCAGCCCACTTAAGAAAACAATGGAGAGACGATGTCTTACTAAATGTTTTTTTCACTAATTGCTCTATCAACACAATAGATGGTGAGTATCACTTCAAACTCATTGATAAAGAATCTGGAACATTAGGTGAGATAAAAATAATGTCTTATTCTAAATTTGTAAGATCTTCAGAGAGATCCTTAAATCAACTATCCGATCAATTTGATTTAATATTAATTGACGAAGCCCATAGATTTAGAGATGATAATACTAACGCTTGGAATAATATTCAATTACTAAAGAAAAAATCAAGTTATACAGGGGAGCTTGGATATGACAAAGAATCTATTAGAAACAGATTTATTTTATTAACTGCTACCCCTTTGAATAACAGGATTTCTGATTTATTGAACTTATTCAAAATATTCTTAGATAGGGATCTAAGGGATCTTACGAGATACGGGAAGAATATTACTTTGTTTGAAAATTATAATCAACTAAAAAAAGAATTAAAAATTAATCCATCAAATAAAGAGTTAAAAGAAAAACTAAGAAAAAATGTTCGAAAACTAAAAGATGAAATCTTAGATGATCTAATGATACTTAGGACTAGGAAGTACATCCTTGAATCTCTAAGGTATAAAGGAACAGAAATTTCAGGGAAGCCCCTAATATTCAAAGACCCTTTTATCAAAAAGATAGAATATGACAAAGAAGTTGAACCATACTATAAAGATTATTTAGATTTGTATAATGACCTTTCCATTTTTTTAGAAAATCTAGAGTATCCTTACATTGACTTGTTTTTAATGGAAGATAGTAAAAAAGTTACATTTAAGGTCCTTTTAAAAATAATGCTTCTTAAAAGAATTGAAAGCAGCATTTATGCCTTTGATATTTCACTTCAACGTATAAAAGAGAAAGAAGAATTTCTGATACAGCTTTTAGGAAAAATGAAAAATGCCAAAGATATTCAGGCAGAATGGAATAAGAAGTTTAAGACCAATAAAGAAATGGATCTAGACGAAGATGAGGAAATAGGAATCCTTGCATTTGAAGAGCTGGAAGATACTCAAGAAGATGGCACTGCCCCAAAAATAGATATAGAAAAATTATTGGCTATCGCTAAAAAAGACTTAGAATTAATTAATGCATACGAAGAAAAGCTAAGAAAAGTTAAAAAAGATGATAATACCTACATTGACCCAAAAATAAAACGATTGACAACAGTCCTGAAGGACAGTATTTACTCAAACGGAACTAATTCTCCAAAGGTATTATTATTTACCCAATTCAAAGACACTGCTAATTATGTATACAAAGAGCTTCAAAAATATTTTTCAACAGATAGTTCGATTTTCTCTAGAGACATTGGCTTAGATATTGTAACTGGAGACGTTGAAATTGAAACAAAAGAAAGAAAACTAAAAAGGTTTGCTCCAGTTGCAAACAATCATGAATTAAGGGATGAAAAAGAACTAAACTTTTTAGTCTCAACTGATGCTTTGAGTGAAGGTGTTAATCTACAAGATGCTTCAATTGTTATTAACTATGATCTACCTTGGAACCCTATGAGAATTGTGCAACGTGTGGGTAGAGTTAATAGAATCGGTTCAACAAGTGACGTCTATGTTTATAATTTCTTCCCAACTAGAGATCTAGAAGAACTCCTAAAACTATTGGATAAATTACAAGATAAAATAGAAGATGTAAAGAATTTACTTGCTAAAGAGATGCAAATTCTAAGCGAAGAGGAAGATGTAACTGTTGATACTCTAGGAGAAAAAATTAAAGGTACAAGACAAGAATCTGACATAACTCAACTTGAACTTAATGCTAGAAGTGAAGACTTTAAAGTTGCAGATGTTTATGGGGAAGATGAAGAAACATTACAAAAATTAAAAATTGTTTCTAAATTAGATGAAATAGATGTCTCAGAAAAAGAGTTTAAGAAAGTTGAAGATATGTTATCTGGAACGCCTTATTATACTATTCTGGATTCAGGCCATATATTAAGACTATATAGAATATTTGATAAATTCAGAAATGAAAAAATGAGAAATTATCTAGTAAAATGCGAAGAAAGTTGTGAAGACGCACATTTTGATTTAATTACTTCTATAGCTACTTCTGAAAAAGAAATATCTAAAATGGATATTTCTCCAGACAAAAGAGAACTAATTGAAGAAAAAGTTAAACTATGCGACAAATATTTTGAAGAAGAGTTGTATAAAGAATATAAAAAATTATTTTCCTCTACTCGGCAAGGACAACTTCAAAAATTTCAAGGCATACATAGAGAACTTATTAGATATTTAAGATGGATAAGCCAACAGAAAACTCTTTCCGAAGATGAAAATTCAAGAAATAAATTATTACGGGTAAAACAAATATATGAAAGCATGAACCTCAAAAATATTGAGACTTCGGAACTTAAAAAATGGTTTGAAGCAGAAGGTATAAATATCGAAAAAGATAATTTAGCTAAAATTGACTCAAATAAAATTATAGATATACTTGAAAGATTTTATGACAACTATCTTTCAAAACTTCCAGGAACTTATTTTGGCGGAATTAGAACGGACAAAGATTTAGAATACAGGGTGATAGGATGGCAACTATAAATTCATCTATTTTTAAAACGGCTAATAAATTTGAAGATATATATAATTTTTTTATTGATAAAGGTTTTATTGATAATCCTGATACAGATATAGAATCCACAGTTTTAGAAAATAGAATCCATAAACACCTCACAATTTCAAATGATGGATCTTTGTTAGCAATTATGTCCTATAATGACATAGATGACTCAAAGAAAGCTGAGAAAGAATTCGATAATAATTTTTACGTTAATTATTTAATTCTAATTAAAAAAGATTTATCAGAATATATTTTTTGTAAAAAAGACATTGGAACAGGTAAAATCCTTAGGTTAAAAAAGAAAAAAGAGAGTTTAGAGAATACCTTTCTTAAGAAACTAGATGATCTTAAATTTGATGATTTTGAAATATTTGAAAAAATATTTGATCGCAGTGAAATTATCAAAGACTTTTATAGATTATACTGTGACTGTGAAAAATATGTTGCTAAGAATATTAAAGGAATACCTCTTGAAAATGAAAGGGAGTTCTTTGCTAAATTACTAATAGAAAGACTGATGTTCTTATGGTTTTTACAAAAAAAAAGTTTTTTGGATAACGATCAGAATTATTTGGTTAACAAATATAAAGATAATGCGTTATCGAATAAGAATTTTTACAGAGATTTTCTTAATAAATTATTTTTTTCAGGTTTATGTAAAAAAGAAAATGTTAGAACTAAAGATATTATATTACTGTTAGGTAACATACCATATCTTAATGGTGGACTATTTTTAGAATCGGAAATAGAGCTTAAATATGGTTCTGTGATAGAGATAAATAATAAAATATTTTTTGATGAAGATATTAAGTATCCCATATCTAATGAGGAAAAAAATGTTCCAATTTTAAATTTATTAGAGTGTAAAGAATGGACTATCGATGAAAGAAGTGGAGATGTTGATAAACTTAATCCAGAGATACTAGGATATATTTTTGAAAAAAGTATAAATCAAAAAGATTTGGGAGCTGTATACACACCTGAAGAGATAACAAGTTATATATGTAAAAATACAATTTATCCGTACATTATCGATAACATAAATAAAAAGTATGGCACTAGCTTTGAATTTAAAAAAGATATAAAAAAAGAGTTTTTAGATAATTTAAACGAAGAACAAAAAGTTACGGTTTTACAAATAGTTAAAAACTTAAGAGTTATGGACCCAGCCGTAGGTTCTGGCCATTTCCTAATTGATTCAATTTTATCTTTGGAAACAATTTATCATTATTTGTATTATGAAAACATAATAGGTTGGAGCAAGTTTGAAATTAGAGAACATATAATAAAACAAAATTTATTTGGAATTGATATATTACCGGGGGCTATTGAAATATGCAAATTAAGAATGTTTTTAGCCTTAGCAGAAACTTTTGAAACTAAAGAAGATATACACCCTTTACCAAATATTGAATTTAACTTTAGAGTAGGAAATTCACTAATTGGATTCGTTTCTAAGAATGAACTAAATCAAAATTTTATTAGTGATGGTACTATAATAAATACAATTTCTAAGAATATCCGATTTTTAAGAAGATATTTCCCCGATTTAGCCAACAAAGTTTCTTATGTTATTAGCAATCCATTCAATATGGACCCCTTAGACTTATTTGAAGTAAGAAATGATCTAGTAGAATTCTATAGGACTCCGCAAAATGATAAAGATTTTCAAATGGAATTAAGAGAAGTGGTTAATGACATTACTAATTCTTTTAATAAAGAACTTAATGTACAATTTTATGCTAAATTTATACATTCATTAGGTAGTAAAAAAGACATAAAAAAACTAAATGAAACAAATAAAAAACAGATATTCTCCGATTTGAAGCCTTTTCATTGGGTGATGGAATTTTCTGAAATAATGAAAAATGGCGGATTCGATATTATTATTGAAAATCCGCCTTATATTAGGGTTCATAATCTAGATTATTTGGAATCAGATTTTATAAAATATTCTTACAAAACTCCAATTGGTAAATACGATATTTATATAGTATTTTATGAAAGATCCTTCGATCTAATAAATAAAATTGGAAGAATAGGAATAATATCCTCTAGTTCCTTCTTAAAAGTTGACTATGGTGGAAAATTAAGGGAATTATTATTTAGTCTTAGGCTTATAGACAGAATCGTCGATTTTGGGCACAATCAAATTTTCAAAGATGTTTCTACATATACTCTTATTTTATTAGGTTCAAAGGGAGACCTAAATAAAGAATATTTTGAATATATTAAAATTAAATATCAAGAAGATAAGAGTAAAATTAGTCTTTCAGAGATGGAGATACATAAAATTAATAGATACAATGAATTTTCAAGTTCTAGTTGGAATTTAATGTTAAGTTCGCCTATTTCTGTATTTTTAACTAAAAATCACAAATCAAGTGGCAATTTATTTTACACTAGAAGTCCGCTATTTACCGGAGCAGATGAAGTATTAATAAAAGAAAATGATGATAATTTGGAATTTTTAAGTGAGAATATATGGCAGAAGGTAATTCGCCCTAAAGATATAAAGATATGGAAATTTACAAAAATAAATCAAAAAGTTTTTTTCCCATATATAAAAAATAAGGATAGTTATAAATTAATAGATGAGATTACATTTAAAAATAAATATCCCAGTACTTATGGGTATCTTATTCAATATAAATCAAAATTACTTGAAAGAAAGGATTCACGAAAAACTTTTATAGAATTAAAAAGGGCTTGGTATTCCTTAATGAGGACTGGAATACCTTCCGATTATGAGAGTAATAAAATATTAACTTTGTCTATAGTAAACAAACCTAGATTTTGCATAGATGAAACAAATTCATTGTATACCACTGGAGGGATATATGCCCTCATACCCAAAAATCAAAATTTAGATGTTTACTCTTATTTGGGGATGTTTAATTCAAATGTAATTAACTATTTTCTATTGGAGCAAGGCGATCGTAAGAGGGGTGGTTATATAGCAATATCAGCAAATTTACTTAAAATCATTCCCTGTGCACCAGAACAAAAAACATTGAAAAAAATTGTTGAATATATACTGTTCCTAACAGAAAATAATAATCAAGATATTTTGTTAAATTTATTAACTAAATATATGAACTATATCGCATATGAAATTTATTTTTATAAAAAATTCCAAAATGATGGAGTTATAACTAATTTATCAAATCTAATTGAAGAATATTTAACGGATAATGTCCATTCCGGTGAAAAAGTGGAAGAAATAAATAAAATTACAAAAACAATGAAGAATATTTCAAATGATAAGAATATTAATATTGAAATAGATAAAATATTGTCCCACCCTTGGGTAAAAATTATTGAAGATCAAGTTGAGAAAAGATGAAAGATTCAAATTTGATTGGAGTCATATACCCTCTTCATAGCCATATTATTCAAAGATTTCTTAATGAAGATAAAGATATTTTTGTTAAATATATACCAAGAATACCAAAAAAAAAATCTATATTCAAAATAGTACCAGGATTAAAATTATATTTTTATGAATCTGTCTCTAGAAAAGCTATAGTCGCAGAAGGGATAATAAAATCTATAGAATTTTTAGATATTAATCAAGTACTTCATTTGTATAAAATTAGATTGATGATTACTGAAGAAGAGTTATTTAAATATTCAAAAGGCAGGAATAAAAAAATAATGGTTTTGGAGATAGGAAATATTAGAAAATTAGATTCTTTGATCCAAATAAAGGGCAGAATTACTATGGTAGGCAGATATGTTACAAAAGATAACATAGACAAATTATTTATTTAAAATCAAATTATCATTCCCCAAATAACCCTATCCTTCTTTTTCTTACACTTTTTACAAACTAAAAAAGTTTTCTCACTTTTAATGTCATAGCAATAACTTGCAGACAATTCAATCGGCCTAGCAAGCACTGCCCCACATCTAGAACAGTAGTATTCCCTCATGCCTTCATAATCCAGGCCACTTCATAATACTTCGGCCTGTTGTTGAACGTTGCACCCTGGGTACACTGCTTCATAGTCTGGCCATCTGCGTAGAATCCATTTGTCCCTATTGTGATTGAGTGCGCTCCGCCAGTTGTCCCTGGATTAGTTGCTGCAGTTGTTATTCCCTGAAGGAATCTATCAATTAGATTAGGAGTTCCATTGTTTCCATCACAAAGGAGCCATCCAGAAGGGATACTTCCAAGTGTTCCGGACCATGCAACAATTACTCCTGGGGGAACGTATGATGGCAATCCAGATGTAACGTTTGTAATTGAAGTTATTGAACTCGCTCCTGCAACAACTGTAGCAAGAAGCATTGCATCATCCGGCACTGTTGCAGATGTTGATATTGTGAGCCAGTTGGATCCGTTGTCAGAATGCAGATAGACATAGTTAGTTTGGCTTGCAGTTGCAGTCAGGAATTCTATGGCATCAGAAACAATTCTGAACATGCCTCCATCAGCATCTTTCACATATGCTGTTCCTGCCGCAATGTTAACTGTTAGGCCGATATCAACTGAAACGGTAAACCCAGTTTTAATCCCTTCTGAAAAGAAATCCCCAAAATACTGTCTGAAATCTGCTGAAGCCAGGTCCTGCCCAGCTGCAACTTTTTTAGTAAATGTCATATTAGTTCTCCTAAAATTCTATTACATAATAAACAGTCATTGTTTTTGTGTTGTCAAAATTTTTAGTTGGTGAGATTAACGAGTGGGTCAGAAGATCTGTTTGATTGGCGGCATATAGCCCAAGTTCGCCCCATGTGCCGTAATAACTTGATTCTGCACTGTCAAAATAAAAAGTTCCTTCGGCCTTGTTAGAATAAGTATTGTTGTGAAGGCTATTTGGCACATACGACTTCAAAGAGCCTAATTGATTTGCAAGGGAAAGATCTGCCGCCACCGGTGTTGTTGTACCAGTCCCGATTGCAAGTTTCCCAATAACGTGTTTGTTTGAATCATAATCCCCGGTCATCACGTCAGCAAGTGCAGCTTTCAATTTGTTAGTGATGAGATTCTTTTGCCATGAACCTCTTATGATTTTATCCCGTTCGATGTTGTATTCATCAATCCTAAACTTTCCAAGATAGGGATTTTTATCCCCTCTAATATATTCAGTTATGTCCATTTGCTCACGTCCCATTTGGATTTGCCATCATCAAACTTTGCAGTGTATCCTGTTGCGTTTTCAATTATGGTTTCAACAAGCGTTATTGACGGGGCCTCAGTTGTTTCCTTGTAGTCTGTCGAGGTTTCCTGCAGCTGCAGCACATTCTCAACTTTTAGCCTTCTAAGCTCTGCAAAGAGATTTGCAAATGCCGAGTAGAAGTCCTCTGCGGCGGTGGATTCAAGCTTCACCTTGGCTATATGAGGATCATTAATTTCATACGAAACGGAGAGTATTGTTTGATCTTCCAAGGTAACGCCGGGAATTGAAATTGATATGACCTCCCCGGCCCTTAGTCTCTTTCCTGGAGGATTAATTTCCATTTTTGAGGAGTTTTTCAGGGCATATTCTATAATCTTTTGCTGGGCAAGCATCAGCGCAGTATCCGTATCTTTTATTGAAAAATCAATGATTGGGATGTCTGTGTAGTTATCAAACATTTTAGTTCCGGATGCGCCCTTTACAATCTGGACCCCGTAGTAAGTTTTGAAGGCATATTTTCCTGTGCCGTTTGTCCAGGAAGATCCATCGGTGGAATACTTGTGGCCGTTTGCAGTCGTGTTGTCATGCGCTACCTTGTAAGTATCAGTTGAAGTGCCGTATTTCTGGAAAACGATCCAGTGCAGTTTTGTCGTGTCAAGCTGCACA
>Ga0067045_1031108_pt1 | contig 13154 bp, 7 predicted proteins | sample TerdegcTABiofilm_FD_59184 | JGI IMG/M metagenome (GOLD analysis project Ga0067045, IMG submission 59184) | Combined Assembly of (Gp0054472, Gp0054536) Wastewater bioreactor microbial communities from Singapore -Terephthalate degrading...
AACTGATCCAGGAAATGCCATCTGAATAAGGTATCCCTGTAGTGGTACGTCTGTTTTTAAACGCTATAAGTCCCGTATTTAAAGGATTTTCAAAGAACAGGTGTCAAAGTTGAGTTTTAATTATATGTCTGATACTAAAATCAACTTATAAACAACTATTTTTAAGGAGGGTCATACCTTGAAAAAAAATTACTTTTTTACTTCCGAGTCTGTCACTGAGGGTCATCCCGATAAGGTTGCCGATCAAATATCTGATGCTATACTGGATGACCTATACCGTCAGGATACCGAAGCAAGAGTTGCGGTAGAAACCCTGGTTGCCACTGGTTTAGTCTTAGTTGCCGGTCAGATTACCACCAGTGGATATGTCGATATTCCAAGGGTCGTTCGTGAAACAGTAAGAGAAATTGGTTATACCAGAGCAAAATATGGTTTTGACTGTGATACCTGTGCTGTATTGACTTCTATTGAAGAGCAATCGCGAGATATTGCCCTTGGAGTAAATTATGCCTGGGAAGCACGAGAGAAAAAAATTGAACCAGAACAGGATAAATTTGCTTCTACTGGAGCGGGAGATCAGGGTATGATGTTTGGTTATGCTTGTCGAGAGACTCCAGAATTGATGCCTTTGCCCATATCGTTAGCCCATAAACTAACCTTTCGCTTGGCCGAAGTAAGAAAAAATAAAACTATTCCTTATTTAAGGCCTGATGGAAAATCTCAGGTAACGATACAATATGAAAATGGTACTCCCAAAAGAATTGAAGCCATAGTTATTGCTGCCCAGCATCATCCTCAGGTAGGATGGGAAACTATATATAAAGATATTTTGGAAAAGGTAATAAAAGCAGTTATTCCTGCGCATTATCTTGATGAAAAAACTAAATATTATATTAATACTACCGGTAGATTTGTCATTGGTGGCCCCCAGGCTGATACCGGTGTTACAGGTAGAAAAATTATCGTAGATACCTATGGTGGAGTGGGAAGTCATGGTGGAGGCTGTTTTTCCGGCAAAGACCCTACTAAAGTAGATCGTTCTGGAAGCTATGCTGCCCGATATATTGCTAAAAATATTGTGGCTGCTGGTATTGCTGATAAGTGTGAAATAGAGATTGCCTATGCTATAGGGGTTGCTGAGCCAGTTTCTATTATGGTGGATACCTATAATACTGAAAGAATTCCCCATTCTCGCATAATTGAGATAATCAAAAAACATTTCGATTTAAGACCGGCTGCTATAATTGAACATTTAAAATTAAAAAGACCGATTTACAAAAAGACGGCAGCCTATGGTCATTTTGGTCGGGAGATAGAAGAATTTACCTGGGAGAAAACAGATAAAGCCGAAATATTAAAGAGAGAGCTGTAATTTATTCCAATTGGTAATTAGAAAATGTTACAAAGAATCATTTTTCTTTGGATCGGGAAATAAATAAGGGAGGTATGAAATGAATGTGAGCATAACTGAATTACTTAAGATTACCAGCGAAAGGGAAGCATCTGACTTACATATAACCGTAGGAATTCCGCCGACCTTACGGATTAATGGTGTTCTTTCTAAAATAGATTATCCCAACTTAACCGAGAGTGATGCTTATGAGATGATTTACAGTATCTTAAGTAATGAACAGCGTAAAAAATTTGAAGAAATTAAAGAGATCGATTTTTCCCTAGAGATTGTTAATGTTGCTCGCTTTAGGGTAAATGTTTTTATGCACAGACGTGGCATAGCCGGTGCCTTCCGGTTAATTCCTGAAAAGATAAAAACATTGGAGGAGTTGGGATTACCGCAAAGTTTGGCAGAATTTACCACAAAACCAAGAGGTTTGGTTTTAATTACGGGACCTACTGGCAGTGGAAAATCAACAACTATCTCCAGTCTTATTGATATTATTAATGAACAGCAAAAGCTGCATATTATCACTATTGAAGACCCTATTGAATTCATTCACCAGCATAAGAACTGTATTATTGATCAACGTGAAGTAGGTCTTCATACTCAATCATTCGCCTATGCCTTAAGAAGTACCTTAAGAGAGGATCCCGACGTTATCTTAGTAGGAGAAATGAGAGATTTAGAAACCATCTCCATGGCCGTTACTGCTGCCGAGACCGGACATTTAGTATTTTCTACCTTACATACCAACAGTGCCGCTGAAACAGTAGAACGTATTATAGATGTATTCCCTGCTCATCAGCAGAGGCAAATCCGTATTCAACTGGCAGAATCCTTGCAGGGAGTTATCTCCCAGACCTTACTTCCCACTATTGATCAGACCAAACGAGTACCTGCGGTGGAGATAATGGTGGCAACACCAGCTATAAAAAATATTATTCGTGAAGAACGCATTCACATGATTCCGGCAGCCATTCAGGGGTCTCAACAGTATGGTATGCAGACTATGGATCAATCTCTGCGTCAGTTATATCATAGTCATATTATCGATAGAGAAACAGCTTTATCTAAAGCCAGTGATCCCAAATTTGTCATTTCTCATTAATATAAAAAAATGATATTTCTATTAATAATTTTGACTTTAAGAGTTAGATTCGGTAAAATATCACCAGAATTTGCACTTTACCATTTTTAAATAGTATTGTTAATAGATAACCAGGGGAAAGTAGATTACCATAACTTACTGGTATCGAAGGACATCCTCTCATTTTTCTTTACGGAATAAGACTTTTTTATTATTATCTATTCGTTAACGCGCGTTAGCATAACGAGCGGAATGGGGATTATCTCCATTCAAGAAGGGTGGCACCGCGAAAAGTAATTTTCGTCCCTGATAATATTATTTCTTAATATTATCAGGTTTTTTATTTAATGAGATATTGCATAAATACGGATTATATTCCATAGAGACATCATTGAATATACACTTTATGTGTGAGGAGATTTTATTTTTCTATTATTATCTGTTATGGTCGAATTCATTTTGTATAATATTATTGTCAAATCAATTATATGTTTATAAGGAGAAAAGAGAACTGTGTTAGCAAGATTACCCAAAGGAACCAGCGATATACTTCCTAACCAGATAGATTACTGGTATTATCTGGAAAATATTATACGAGAAGTATTGCAAAATTATGGTTATCGAGAAATTAGAACACCGGCTTTTGAATATACCGAATTGTTTGTCCGGGGAATAGGTCAGGCAACTGATATTGTTACCAAAGAGATGTTTACTTTTCAAGATCGCAAAGGTCGTAGTCTTACTCTGCGCCCTGAAGGAACTGCACCAGTAGTAAGGGCTTATATAGAACATAATCTTAGTCGGGAAACCTCTCTGAATAAATTATTTTACTTAGGCAGTATGTTTCGTTGTGAAAAACCGCAGGCTGGTAGATACCGCCAGTTTAATCAGTTTGGCTTAGAAGCCATCGGTTCTCCCTTACCGATTATTGACGCAGAGATTATCTCAGCTTCCTGGGCTGTTTATCAGAAATTAGGGTTAACAGACTTAACGTTAATACTGAATAGTGTTGGTTGTCGGCAATGCCGACCAGGATATCTGATGGCTTTAAGGGATTATTTTGGTGCAAAGAGAAATTCCTTATGTTCTGATTGTCAATTGCGTTATGATAAAAATCCTCTTAGAATATTGGATTGTAAAAAAGAAAAATGTCAGATAGAGATTAAGAAGTGTCCCTCTATTTTGAATTATTTATGTACAGAATGCACGGATCATTTTAGTAAGTTGCGCCAATACCTGGATAGTCTTGGTCTTAATTATCAGATTAATCCTTTATTGGTAAGAGGATTGGATTACTATACCAAAACTGCTTTTGAAATAATTTCCGGAGAATTGGGAGCTCAAAATGCTGTAGGTGGTGGGGGAAGGTATGATTTTCTGGTAGAAGAGCTAGGAGGTAGACCCACACCGGCAGTGGGTTTTGCTGCTGGTATGGAAAGAATTATTGAAACTATGATGAAAAAGGGTATCCAGATTCCAGTCTGGAAGGGCATACAAGTTTTTATAGCTACTACCAGTTCCAAAGAAATTCCCTTTGCCTTGCAAATTGCTAATCAAATAAGAGCAGCAGGGGTGGCAACAGAGATGGATTTTCTTGGTAAAAGTTTAAAAGCACAACTAAGAACAGCCAATAAAATGCAAGTTCCTTTTGTGTTACTTTTAGGTGCTGAAGAGTTAAGGGAACATAAAGTAATTATAAAAGATATGCTACGGGGAACCCAACAATCAATTACCAGAGATAATATTTTACTCTATTTGCAAGAGCATCTTTTAAAGAGTAATTAATCAATGATTGGGATTTGTGTAAATATTTCTTAAATCATCTAGTTTTTGAAAAGGAGGAAGGAGTCTGATGAAAGAAATCACTATAGCTGAGGTGGGCAAACACGAAGGAGAATTCATTACTATAAAAGGATGGCTATACAATCAACGTTCCAGCGGCAAAGTAAAATTTATGATTATTAGAGATGGAACCGGATTTTTACAGGGGACTTTACTTCAAAATGAAATGGAGGAGCAGTATTTTAACTTATTAGATGAGTTAAATTATGAATCTTCCCTTATTGTAGAGGGAATTATAAAAAAAGAGCACCGAGCACCTGGTGGTTATGAAATGCTGGTGAAGACTATTCGGGTAATTCAGAATGCCCATGAAGATTATCCCATCTCGCTTAAAAAGCATGGTGTTGGGTTTTTAATGAATTATCGCCATCTCTGGATTAGAACCCAAAGACAGAATGCTATTTTAAGAATTAGAGTAGAAATTGTAAAAACCATTCATCAGTTTTTACAGAATAAGGGCTTTTTTCTTATCGAATCCCCTATTTTAACTCCCGCTGCCTGTGAAGGAACTACTACTCTCTTTGAAACAGATTATTTTGGAGATAAAGCTTATTTAACCCAGAGTGGTCAATTATATAATGAGGCCAGTGCTATGGCTTTTGGTAAGGTATACTGTTTTGGTCCTACCTTCCGGGCAGAGAAATCTAAAACGAGAAGGCATTTAATGGAGTTCTGGATGGTTGAACCAGAAGCAGCTTATTTCGATTTTTATGATAATAATAAGTTACAGGAAGAATTGATTATAGCTATTGTTCATCATGTAGTGAAGAATTGTACTGCTGAGTTGGAAGTATTAGAAAGAGATATCTCAGCTTTGAAAAAAATAGAGTCACCTTTTCCTTATTTATCTTATGATGAGGCTATTAAATTGGTACAGCAAGAGGGTAGTACTACCCAGTGGGGTGAAGATTTGGGTGGCGAAGACGAGACTATTATTTCTAAACATTATGATAAACCGGTCTTTATTCATCATTTTCCTACCAAATGTAAAGCCTTTTATATGAAACCAGATCCAGAAAGACCCGAGACTGTTTTAGGAGCTGACTTAATTGCTCCCGAAGGATTTGGTGAAATAATTGGAGGGGGACAACGAATCGATGATTATCAGCTAATTAAACAGAGAATAAGAGATTATCAACTACCGGAAAAAGATTATCAATGGTATATTGATTTAAGAAAATATGGTTCTGTGCCACATTCTGGTTTTGGATTAGGTATTGAAAGAACTGTGGCCTGGATAGGAAATCTACCTCATATTAGAGAGACTATTCCCTACCCCCGAATGTTGAATAAGATTTACCCCTGACTCTATGGTAGGTTAGATATTTATATTTTATATAGTATAAGTGAATAGTAGTAAGAAATATATTATTAACTTAAGAATAAAAATTGGAAAAATAAATAATTAGTCCCAGAAGAAAGTAAATAAGGAAAATTCAGTGCTTATGTGCCCTGTTTTTTATGTTATACCATTTATTTATTATTTATTAGATCTATTTTAATTAAGGAGTGAAGCAGTAAGATGAGTATTCCTGAAAAAGACAAAAATGAACTAGAAATATGGCAAAGAACCCATAGTTGTGGTGAATTAAGTAAGAAGAATATAAAGGAAAAAGTAACTCTGATGGGATGGGTTAATTCCCGTCGAGACCATGGTGGACTTATCTTTGTGGATTTAAGAGATAGAGAAGGAAAAACACAAATAGTTTTTGATCCTCAGGTAGCTAATGAGGCACATTTAATGGCTCATAAAATAAGAAATGAATATGTTCTGGCCATTAAAGGAGAGGTAATTCCCAGAGGAGAAGATGCTATCAACCCTAACATAAAGACTGGTGAGATTGAGGTTAAAGTAAGCAAAATGAAAATTTTAAATCAATCCGAGCCCTTACCTTTTAGCATCAATGAATATACTGAAGTGGGAGAAGATATACGTTTAAGGTATCGCTACCTGGATTTGAGAAGATCAGAAATGAAAAATAATCTTATACTACGTCATCGAGTCTGCCATTTGATCAGGAATTTCTTAAATGAGAGAGGTTTTTTAGAAATAGAAACACCATTTTTAACCAGAAGCACACCAGAGGGAGCTCGGGACTATATCGTACCTAGTCGAGTAAATCCAGGGAAATTTTATGCTCTTCCTCAGTCACCACAATTATTTAAACAATTATTGATGATCAGTGGTCTGGATAAATATTTTCAGATAGTAAGATGTTTCCGTGATGAAGATTTAAGAGCAGATAGAGCCCCGGAATTTACTCAATTAGATATGGAGATGTCTTTTATTAATCGGCATGAATTATTTAACCTCATTGAGGATTTAATGGTTCATCTCTTTAAAGAAATTTTACAGATTAAGATTAAGAAACCTTTCCCTCAATATGCTTATGATGAAGTTATTTCCAAATATGGAGTGGATAAGCCTGATTTAAGATATGGTATGGAGATTCACAATTTAAATAAGGTATTGGCAAAAACTAAATTTGTCATCTTCCAGGAGGTGCTGGCAGAGGGGGGCAAAATTGGTGCTCTGAAAACAGAATGTCCGGAAAAATTTTCACGAAAAAATATTGATGATTTGGATGTTTTTATCAAATCCTTAGGTTTAGGGGGTTTAGCTTATATCCGCTTCAAAGAGGGTAATCAAATTCAAACCTCCTTAGGAAAGTATATTAGTGAAGAAGAAATAACACTATTAAAAAACGAAATGCAGGCTCGAGCTGGTGACCTCATTTTTATCGTGGCTGGTAACCAGGAAAAGGTTAATCAATCCCTTGGTCTGCTTCGCATAAAATTAGCTCATACTTTAAATATAATTCCAGAAAACCAGTATCGATTTTTATGGGTTACTAATTTTCCTTTATTTGAATATTCTCAAACAGAAAAGAGATTTACCTCGATGCACCATCCCTTTACCGCTCCGTTAGAGGAGGATATTCCCATGCTGGATAGCCATCCTTATCAGGTGCGTTCTCAGGCCTATGATTTGGTCCTCAATGGTAATGAAATTGGAGGAGGGAGTATTCGTATTCACCGTACTGAATTACAGCAAAAGATCTTTACTTTGTTGGGTATAACAAGAGAAGAAGCTCAACAAAAATTTGGTTTTCTCCTGGAAGCCTTGCAATATGGAGCCCCACCTCATGGTGGTATTGCCTTTGGAATGGATAGATTGGTAATGTTATTGGCTGGAACTACGTCTATCCGTGAGGTAATAGCCTTTCCAAAAACACAAAAGGCGACCTGTCTTTTAACTGGCGCACCAGCAGAGGTTAACCCTGAGCAGTTGAAGGAATTGCATTTAAAAATAGATCTATAAAAATCAGTATACCCGTATATCGTAGATAGTCTTTAGTATTTATTCGTGAGTCATTGGTCGTTGGTATTTAGTCGTTGGTATGTTAGTATTTAGCATTTAGTATTTGGTATTTAGTAAAAATTTACTGTATTAGTTTCTGGTATAATTCTTCTCGGGGAGAAATGGATGAGATTGCTTCAGCGCTACGCGCTTCGCAATGACATATTGGTCGTTAGTCATTGGTCGTTGGTATTTAGTGGTGCTTCGTGTATATTTTGTTATGTGTATGGATTACATTAGTAAAAAATAATCATACAGAAAAATATTCCACCAAAAACTAAAAACTATAAACTAAAAACTATGAACTTCAGAGTCATTGCGAGCACTGCTTGGGCAGTGCGTGGCAATCTCATTGTAATATTCCCGCATAAGCTTATGCAGTATACCTGTATATCAGTATAACGCATAATGTAGTTAGTCGCTAGCATTGCGTATTGTGTACATTAATATAAAAAATATTTTCAAAAAATATTTATCTATGAAACATAAACCAAAAACCATTAACTATAAACCAAAAACTATATCAATATAATTTCATTATGAAAATAATTGTTTTTTTTTCAGAAATGTGCTATATTAAAATGGAACTAAGAAATTGCCAAATTACCCTGCTGTGAACGCTTAACTGAATAAGTTTTGACCCAACACTTTTTAAAAAGGAAATCGACCTCCGGGTGTGTAAGGCAAGCCTGTGGTTTCCCGTTGGGGTTATCTAAGATTAACAGTAATGTTAATTAACTGGAAGCCTGAAGCATTCGGGTAGATATCCACCTGTTTGAGGGTCGGTATCAAAACTTGAAGTTAGCGACATAGCGGGGTTATTATTTAGGAGAAGTAAAAAAAGATAGTATGCCGAGATTGTGCAAAATATTAGATTTACCAATAATTATCCTTCTAAATGTTTAAATTGTGTAATATAATAAAATGAGAATTAACAGCTATAGAGAAAAGAAAGATAATAACTGATGAAAATTAGAATCTAACTATTTAGTATTTTTACTTATTCTCAGCACTATTATTACTATTGACAATTTGTAGTTATTTATATTATGATAAACAAGTTAAATAAAGAAATAATAAGGAAACAGCTTCTTATTGAGCGAAGAAGACTATTGCCAGAAATTATTCAAGAAAATAGCAGAAAAATTGCACATTCTTTTCTCAAATTAGATATTTATCAACAATCAACTAATATTATGCTCTATATTGCTACTAAATATGAAGTTCAAACAGAGGATATTATAAAATCTGCTCAAAAAGATAAGAAAAGGATTTTTATACCTCTAATTATTCAGAAAGAAAATAAATTACTTCCCTCTTTAGTGTGTGATTTTGGCCAGGAATTGACTATTGGTGCTCTGGGCATAATGCAACCTAAAAGAGAATTCTACAGAATATACCCACCAAGTGTTTTAGATTTGGTTGTTGTACCAGGGGTAGCTTTTACTATTCAGGGATATCGTTTAGGACGAGGTGGCGGTTATTATGATCAATTCTTAACCCAGTTAGATACCAGCTCATTATCTGTTGCATTAGCCTTTGAAATGCAGATATTAGAAAAAATACCTTGCACAGAAAAGGATATCCCGGTGGATTATATTATTACCGAAAAGAGAGTTATTAAAATAAAAAAATAGTTTGTTCCCATATATTCTATAGTGTAGTACTAATAAAAATATGTTCTTATTTTAGATTAGCGATAGTAATTCAAAATTATTTTTATAAGATGGTGCTTCCACATTGAAGATAAACGAGAAAGATTAAGTGTTTATAGTCATTTAATCAAATATATGATAATATTGACACAGTAATTAAGGAGGAAAGGACAAGCTCATGGAAAAAGACAAGGAAAGGGTAGAGGAAAAAAAAGAAAATCAAAGACAGGACCAGATGGATACAATGATGAGTGATTCTTTAGAGGGATTCCGGCAGATCAGGAATGGAGAAATAATACGAGGGAGAGTGGTTAAAGTTGATGATGATGGTTACCTCGTTGATATAAAGTATAAGATGGAAGGCTTTCTTCCGGTCACAGAGGATTCGCTACTCAGTAACGGACAGGACAAAGTAAATCATACTTTAGAAGTAGATGATGAGATAGATGTTTATGTAGTCCAGGTAGATGAAAAAAATGGACAAATTTATCTCTCTCGGGAAAGGGCACGTTATATAATGATCTGGGATCAACTTCTTAATGCCTATCGGAATAAAAAACCGATACAGGGTGAGGTTATTGAAAAAAATTCTAATGGCTTAATTGTTGATTTAGGAATTAAGGCTTTTGTCCCCCTTTCTCAGGTGGAACAGAAATTTATTACTGAAAAGGATTTAGAAAAATATGTAGGTAAAAAATTATCTTTCTTTATTCTAAAATTAGATAAAAACAAGAATAATGTAGTATTGTCCCATCGCCTTGCTTTGGAAAAGGAAAGAGAATCCCTAAGACAGAAGACTCTGGCTAATTTGAAGGTGGGACAGATAATAAAGGGTACAGTAGTCAATATAACTGATTTTGGTGCCTTTGTAGATATTGGTGGTATTGAAGGATTATTGCATATCTCTGAAATTACCTGGAAAGAGCTCAAAGATCCCTTAAAACTTATCCAGAAAGGTGATGAAGTAAGAGTAAAGGTGATAGATTTTGACCCAGAACAGAAAAAAATATCTCTTAGTATGAAAAAACTGAATCCCAATCCCTGGGAGATAGTTGATGAAAAATATAATGTAGGCGATGAGATCGAGGGCAAGGTAATCAGTATTAAGGATTTTGGTGCCTTCATCGAATTAGAAGAAGGATTAAATGGTTTACTCCATATTTCTGATATGTCCTGGGCTTATACCAGAACACCAAAAGAAGTTTTATCTGAAAATGAAGTAATCAAGGTAAGAATTTTAGACATTGATAAAGAAAAGAAAAAAATATCTTTAGGCTTAAAACAACTTATGGAAGATCCCTGGACCAGTATTGAAGAAAAGTATGTTGTAGGTAGTATTGTAGAAGGGAAGATAACTCAGGTCACCTCTTACGGGGCAAATGTAGAATTAGAACCAGGGGTTTCTGGTATTATCCATCTTTCGGAAATTGATTGGAAATATATTGAAAACCCTTCCAGTGTTTTAAAGAAGTATGCTCTATTACCTTTAAAAGTGCTGAAAATTGATAAAAAAGATCGTTTAGTATTCTTAAGTAGAAAACAGACTTTACCTAATCCCTGGCAAAACATTGAGGGGAAATATAAAGTCAACAGTACTGTAAATGGTGTGGTGAGAAGATTGAAAAGTTTTGGAGTCTTTATCTCTCTTGATGAAGAAATTGAAGGATTTTTACCGTTTTCTGAAATTGCCTGGGAAGAGATTAAACATCCCAATCAGGTACTGAAAAAGGGTGATCAAATAGAATTAAAGATAATAGAAATAGATAAAGAAAAAGGACAGATAACCTTAAGTCGCAAGCGGCTTTTACCTAATCCCTGGACGGAAATTAGAAAAAAATATGAAGTGGGCACTATTGTGGAGGGTAAAGTAGTTAATATTACTGATTTTGGTGCCTTTGTCAATCTGGAAGAAAATATTGATGGTTTGGTACCACTTTCTGAAATATCAAATCAGAAGATTGATAAGGCTGATAGTGTTCTGTCCATTGGTGATACTGTACAAACTCTGGTCACTAAGATTGATGATAAAAGAAAAAAGATTAGTCTTAGTATTAGAAGAGCAGAAAAGGAAGTTCAAAAAAGATTGATTAAGGATTACAATAAAAAAGAGGGTAGTCAAAGAATCTTGCTTAAAGATGTTTTTGGTGATATATTAAACTTTAAAAAGAAATAATTAATAATTAAGAGGTAATAAAGATTGGAAACAGGAGATAGGAAGAAAAACTACCTATCTAATTTAAGATTAGGTGAAATTCTTATCAATCAGGGTGTGATAAACTCTGAGCAATTAAAGAAAGCTCTGGAAGCTCAAAAGATAGATAGTAAAAAGAAGATTGGCGAGATATTAGTGAGTCAAGGGGTGATTTCTCAGAAGCAGCTAAACCAGGCTTTACAGCATATTTATGAGACTGAATTTGTAGAACTGGAAGACGTTATTTTAGATCCGGAAATCGTTTCTCTTATTCCCAAAAGAATTGCCCTTCGTTATAAATTGATTCCTCTTAATAAGGAAAATAATTCTCTAACCGTAGCAATGGCTAATCCGCTGGATGTCAATGCCATTGACTATATTAAAGAATATACCAAAATGGATATTCAACCAAAATTTGCCAATGAAAATGAAATCATTAATGCTCTAAGTAATTATTATGAAGCCGGGTATCAGTTTGATGACCTGCTGGAAAGGGTCGATGTTGCTGCAGTTAGCGAATTCACTGATGAAGTTAATATCTCTACTCTGGAAGCTATCAGTCAGGAAGCTCCTATTATTCAATTAGTCAATATGATTATTGTGGAAGCCATAAAGGAACGAGCTAGTGATATCCATTTAGAACCCAATAAAAGGGGTCTATTGGTGCGTTATCGTATTGATGGTATTCTTCATGATATTCGTATGTTACCAATCAGAGTGAAACCGGCAGTAATCTCTCGAGTGAAAATTTTATCTAATATGGATATTGCCGAACGGAGATTACCTCAGGATGGTCGTTTTCAGCTTCGCTTTGGTGCTCGGGAAGTAGACTTACGAGTATCTTCTATCCCCACTGTTTATGATGAAAAGATTGTCATGCGTCTTTTAGACAAGAGTCAAGGAGTCATAGCCCTGGATAATATTGGCTTTACCGAGGCCCAATTACAAGAATTCCGACAGATGATTAGTCGTCCCTATGGTATTATTCTTATTACTGGACCTACCGGTAGCGGAAAGAGTACCACTTTATATGCTGCTTTAAATGAAGTTGATTCTATGGAAAAAAATGTTATTACCGTAGAAGACCCGGTAGAATACAAATTGGAAAGAATTAATCAGATTAATGTTCGACCTAAAATCAATCTAACCTTTGCCAATGCCCTTCGCTCTATTTTACGACAGGATCCCGATATTATTATGATTGGTGAAATGAGAGATTCAGAAACTGCCCATATTGCTGTACAGTCCGCTTTAACCGGACATCTGGTATTCAGTGCTTTGCATACCAATGATGCGGTAAGCTCTCTGACCCGTTTAATTGATATGGGAGTAGAACCCTTTCTGATCTCTTCCTCAGTAATTGAGGTTATGGCTCAAAGGCTGGTGCGCAAGATTTGCCCTCGCTGTATTGAAGAATTTACCCCGGAGGAAGCTGTTTTTAGAAATTTAAAGCTCAATATACCGCTTCCCGAGAATACGAAACTTTATCGGGGTAAAGGTTGTGATTACTGTAAAAATACTGGTTATTATGGCAGAATAGCAATATTTGAAATGATAAGCATAAATGATGAGTTGCGTTCTATGATTTTGAAAAGGACCTCCAGTAATGAGATAAAAGAAGT
>Ga0067045_1004454_pt1 | contig 13153 bp, 10 predicted proteins | sample TerdegcTABiofilm_FD_59184 | JGI IMG/M metagenome (GOLD analysis project Ga0067045, IMG submission 59184) | Combined Assembly of (Gp0054472, Gp0054536) Wastewater bioreactor microbial communities from Singapore -Terephthalate degrading...
GTCGGCGCCACTGCCGCGCAGGCGTTCGAGCAACTGGTGCAGGGCATTGAAGCGGGTGGTGATGCCCATGAACTCGCTGTTCAGGCGGCTGAGCCGGCCGTTGCGCCGACGCATGTGCGGGTCTTCGAACACCGTGACGCTGCGCAGTCCTTCCAGGCCCACGGCTTCGGCGATAAAGCCAACGTTGCGCCGCTCAAAACTGTCGGCCTGACTGCGCCCGCGCAGGCCATCGGTGACGAACAGGGCGAACACCCCGAAACGCTGGTACAAGGCATTGCGCATCGCCGCGCTGGCGGTTTGCGGGAGGATCGCGGCGCTGACCAGGGTCGCGCAGAGAATGCCCAGGGAGATTTCCAGCACCCGCCACACCGCCGCCATGAACGCCCCTTCGGGGTGCGCCAGGGCAGGCAGGCCGACCATCGCCGCGGTGTAGCCGGCGAGCACAAACCCGTAGGCGCGGAAGTTGCGATAACGCGCCGCACCCGCCGAACAGATCCCGACCCAGATCGCCAGAGCGCCGAGAAACAGCTCGGTGTTCTGCGCGAACAAGGCGATCAACGCGACCATCACTGCCGAACCCGCCAGGGTCCCGAGGAAGCGGTAGAAGCTCTTGGCGAACACCTGGCCGCTCTGCGGTTGCATGACAATGAACACGGTGATCATCGCCGTGCGCGGTTGCGGCAACTCCAGGCGCATGGCCAGCCACAGGGTCAGGAACGCGGCGATCAGCACTTTGAAGATGTACACCCAGGTCACGCCGTCGCTGCGTGCCCAGTCGAAAAAACCACGGCGCCAGTCAAGGGCATACAGCCAGCGCAGCGGTGCAGGCAAGGGAGTCATGGTGTCCTGTCAGTGGTCGAGGGCAGAAAGAATGGCCGGGGTGGGCGGTGCCTGCAGCTGGTGCTCGGCGGGCCTGTCGGCGCCGGCACCGAGGCCGCCCCCCAGGGCGGTGACCAGTTCGGCGTGGGCACTCAGGCGCGCGGCCTGGACCTGCTGCTGCACCTGTTGCTGGCGCAAAAGCAGGGTTTGCGCGTTGAGCACGTTGAGGTAGTCGGTCAGGCCGCGCTGGTAGGCGATCATCGCGATGTCGTAGGTTTTCTGCGCGGCCGCCACCGACTCGGTAGCGAAGGCTTGCTGCTTGTCCATGGACTCCCGGCGGATCAACTGATCGGAAATGCCCTTGAGGGCATTGACCAGGGTCTGGTTGTACTTGGCCACGGCCAGGTCATAGCCGGCCGCGGCCTCGCCCAGCTCCGCCCGCAGGCGCCCACCGTCAAAGATCGGCAGGGAGATCGCCGGCCCCACGCTGTAGTTGAGTTTCTTGCCGGTCAGGAACTCCAGCGCCCCACCGCCGGTGGCCATGTAGCCGAGGCTGCCGACCAGGTCGACGTTGGGGTAGAAACCGGCGTGCGCTACTTCAATGCCGCGCGCCTGGGCCGCCACCTGCCAGCGGCTGGCCACCACGTCCGGACGTTGTCCGAGCAATTGCGCCGGCAGCGCCGACGGCAGTTTCAACGCCGCTCCCAGGGCCAGGGTCGGACGCTGCAGACGCGCGCCCTCCCCCGGGCCCTTGCCGGCCAAGGCCGCGAGCTGGTTGCGGCTCAGGGCGATGCTTTCGTCCAGGGCGTCCAGTTGGCGATGGGTCTCGGGCAACGGGGTCTGCGCCTGGCTGACTTCAAAATGGGTGCCGATGCCGCCGTCCAGGCGCTTTTGCGCCAGATCGACAATCTGTTGTTGCTGGGCCAGGGTCGCCGCAATGATGTCGCGCTGGGCGTAATGCAGGGACAGCTGGATGTAGGCCCGCACCACGTTGTTCTGCAGTTCGAGCTGGGCCATGCGCGCTTCGGCGGCGCTCATGTGGGCCAGGTCGACGGCTCGCTCGCTGGCATTGCTTTCGCGCCCCCACAGGTCCAGCGCGTAGCTGAAGCCCAGTGCGGCGTTGTTGTCCCAGGTGGTGGTGTTGGCCAGTTCGCCCGGGCCGTAGAACTGATCGGTGGGCCAGTTGTGGCGCTTGAGGGCGCTGTCGGCGTTGACCTGCAACGACTCGGCGGATTCCACCACCCCGGCCATGGCCCGGGCCTGGCGCACTCGCGCCGCGGCCATGGCCATGCTCGGGCTACCCTGCAGGGCGAGATCGACCCAGGCATTGAGCTGCGGATCGCCATAGGCCTGCCACCACTTGGCGCTGGGCCAGTGCGCATCCTGGGTCGCGCTCTGGATGGCGACGTCTGTGGCCAATGTATTGGCATCGAGTGCCTTGCCTTGTGGGGCAATACCTCCGGTTCCGATGCAGCCGCTGATTGCTAACGATAAAGCCCAGACACTGAGAGTCTTCAACTCTCTGTTGATGCGACGCGGCACTGCTGCAAATTCCTGAGGAGGGGGTGATTTCCAATCGGCGCAATTCTAGGGCTGGGCCTGGGCGGCGATAAGCTGGGAATCTTGTGAATCTTTGTTACCGTTAGCGAGATAATCCCTTGGTTGAATGCCTGAACCTTGTAACTTCGTGTCACAATTTGCCATCTCCCTTGAGAGCACCCCATGGACACTTTGCAAAACATGCGCGCCTTCAGCTGTGTCGCCGAGGCCGGCAGTTTCACCGCCGCCGCTGTGCAGCTTGATACCACTACAGCCAATGTCTCGCGCGCGGTCTCCAACCTTGAGGCCCACCTGCAAACCCGCCTGCTCAACCGCACCACCCGGCGCATTGCCCTGACCGAAGCCGGCAAACGCTATTTGCTGCGCTGCGAGCAGATCCTGGCTTATGTCGAAGAAGCCGAGGCCGAAGCCAGCGACGCCCATGCGCGTCCGGCCGGGCAACTGAAAGTGCACACCATGACCGGGATCGGCCAGCACTTCGTGATCGATGCCATTGCGCGCTACCGCAAGACCCATCCCGACGTGACCTTCGACCTGACCCTGGCCAACCGCGTGCCGGACCTGCTGGACGAGGGCTACGACGTGTCCATCGTGCTCGCCAGCGAATTGCCGGACTCCGGTTTCGTCTCCCAGCGCCTGGGTATCACCTACAGCATCGTCTGTGCGTCACCGGCCTACGTCAAAGCCAACGGCTGCGCCCACAAGCCCAGCGACCTGCTGAACCACGCCTGCCTGCGCCTGGTGAGCCCGGTGATTCCCCTGGAAAAATGGCTGTTCGACGGCCCCGAAGGCCAGGAAATGGTCACCATCAACAGCTCGCCGTTCCTGGTGAACTCCGCCGATGCGATGAAAACCGCGATCACCAGCGGCATGGGGGTGGGTGTACTGCCGGTGTACGCGGCGATTGAAGGGTTGCGCAACGGCACGCTGGTGCGGGTGATGCCCAACTACCGCTCCCAGGAGCTGAACCTGTACGCCATCTACCCGTCGCGCCAGTACCTGGACGCCAAGATCAAGACCTGGGTGGAATACCTGCGGGGCTCGCTGCCGGAAATCCTCGCGGCCCATCAGGCGGAACTGACGGCGTATGAGCTCAGTGGCAGTCTGGGTGGGGCGCGGCTCAGCACCTGATGACGCGAGCAGGCGCAGCGCTGCTCGGGGCTCGCCTAGACCCCGGCAAGAATGATAGCTTGCTTGGCATTCTCCCCCGCCTGACGAGCCTTCCTGCGATGAAAAAGACTGTCCTTGCCTTCAGCCGTGTCTCGCCTGCCATGGTCGAGTCCCTGCAACAAGACTTCAACGTGATCGTGCCCAACCCCAAGCAGGGTGATATCAGCGCCCAATTCAACGAAGCCCTGCCCCACGCCCACGGCCTGATCGGCGTCGGGCGCAAGCTGGGGCGGGCGCAACTGGAAAACGCCGGGCAGTTGCAAGTGGTCTCCAGTGTGTCGGTGGGCTACGACAACTATGACCTGGACTACTTCAACGAACGCGGGATCATGCTCACCAATACCCCGGATGTGCTGACCGAAAGCACCGCCGACCTGGCCTTTGCCCTGCTGATGAGCAGCGCTCGGCGGGTAGCCGAACTGGACGCCTGGACCAAGGCCGGACAATGGCAGGCCACTGTCGGCGCACCGCTGTTCGGTTGTGATGTACACGGCAAGACCCTGGGCATTGTCGGCATGGGCAACATCGGCGCGGCCATCGCCCGGCGCGGTCGCCTGGGCTTCAACATGCCGATCCTGTACAGCGGCAACAGCCGCAAGAGCGCGCTGGAACAGGAGCTGGGCGCGCAGTTTCGCAGCCTCGACCAATTGCTGGCCGAAGCCGACTTCGTCTGCCTGGTGGTGCCGCTCAGCGACAAGACCCGGCATTTGATCAGCCATCGCGAACTGGGCCTGATGAAGTCCAGCGCGATTCTGGTGAATATTTCCCGCGGCCCGGTGGTCGATGAGGCCGCACTGATCGAGGCCCTGCAGGACAACCGGATCCGCGGTGCGGGGCTGGACGTCTATGAAAAGGAACCGCTGGCGCAGTCGCCTCTGTTTGCCCTGAAAAACGCGGTGACCTTGCCGCACATCGGCTCCGCCACTCACGAAACCCGCGAGGCCATGGCCAACCGCGCCCTGGCCAATTTGCGCAGCGCCTTGCTGGGCGAACGGCCGCAAGACCTGGTCAACCCGCAGGTGTGGCAAGGATGATGGACTGGCGGCACGCCACTGGGCACGTGCCGCCATCTTCATGGGCAATACGCGGATGAGTTAGATCCGCCACTACAACTAACTGACTGCCATACAACATCAAGCGACAAAAGTTGCAACTTCGGCTCGCGACAAACTTTCGCGCGCGCGTTATAAACTTCGATCAATACAAAACAGCGCATTAAACGCGGCTCACACTCGGAGATAGCGCGCATGATAAAACTCACCACCACTTGTGCGATTCGGCGCAGCAAAGTACTCGTTGTACTAATGGCCGGCGTATTCGGGATATTTACCCTTGTCAACAACTACACTGACTATACGGCCTACTATGAATACATTGGCGACATCCTCAGCATGAGCACCACCGAAGGCAACGAATCAAGACGCTACAGGGCGGTAAAGTCAAAGTTATTCCATCATCGTTTCTACTGGACGATCATCACCCTGGAAACCATCTTTACGTTATGTTGCCTGGTCGGAACCTACCAACTTTACCGAAAACTCACTGCCAGCCATAAGGAGTTCCGCGGAGCAAAAAAGATGGCCGTCGTCGGATTGACCACGGCCATTACTGTTTACTACGTCATGTACATCATCATTCTCAACGAATGGTTCGACATGGAATATTCCACTAACCGAAACGCTTTCGATTGGGCCCGCAGTAACCTCGAATACATGTTCCCCGCGTTAATCTACCTGACGCTGGAGAATGAGAACTAACACTCTGCCCTCCTCACGCCAGACCCGCTTTGGCCGGGTTAATACGCACAGCGGGTTTGCGAAACACCAGCAGGTTGCCCAGCATGACCAACACCAACCCGGCCAGGGCCGGCGCGGTCCACTGATAACCTTCGACGAACGCCGAGACGTTCAACGCCACCACCGGAAACAACACGGTGCAGTAAGCGGCACGCTCCGGTCCCATGCGCCCGACCAGCGTCAGGTAAGCGGTGAAGCCGATCACCGAACCCGGAATGACCAGGTACAGCAGCGACCCGATGTAGCGGCTATTCCATTCCATGTCGAAGGGAATGCCCTGGACCAGGCAGTACAGCGACAGCATTGCCGCCCCATAGGCCATGCCCCAGGCGTTGGTGGTCAGGGGCTTGAGGCCGGCTTTCTGTTGCAGGCTGGAGAGCATGTTACCCGCCGAGAAACACAGCGTGCCGAGCAACGCCAGGCCCAGCCCCAGCAGCGTCTGCGGGCTGGCCGTGTGACCCGCCAGCTCCGGCCAGAACAACAACCCCAACCCGCCCAGGCCCAGCGCCCCGCCCATCAGTACGTTGCGGGCGATTTTCTGGCCGAAGAACACCCGTGCATTCAAGGCATTCCATAGCGTCGCCGTGGAGAACACCACGGCGACCAGGCCGCTGGGGATCCACTGGCTGGCATAGAGGAAGCACATGAAGTTGATGCAGAACAGGCACAGGCCCTGGGCCACGCAGATCAGGTGCCCGCGCCGGCTCATCACCTGCAGCTTGCGACTGAGCAGCAGAATCACAAACAACACCAGGGCGGCCAGGCCAAAACGATAGACAATCGACACCGGTATGGCCACGACCCCCAGTTGCAGTTTCAAGGCGATCCAGGTGGTGCCCCAGATCAGCACAGTCAGCAGGTATAGCGAGAGGTTCATGACGGCAACTCCTGAAGATGGCCTCCAGTCTGTGCCGCCGTCGCATGGCGCGCTTGCATAAACTTGCGCTTTTGTCCGGTGCCGGGCTGGCACGCACAGGCCGACGGAGTAGGATGCAAGGCGTTGGAGAAACGATCATGCCCGCACTGGAAACCCTGCAAGTCTTTCAAGCCCTCAACCGCTCGCCCCATGCTCGTCTCGAGCACAGCGCCGAGCTCGGTGACGGCATGGCTGCAGCCCTGTGGAGCAACTACCACGACGCCCAGGATTACCAGGCCCCGGGACATCACACCCTGTCCTGCTACCTGGCCGGCGGTACCGGGACCTTCCGCCGCGAACAGCCCGGCACCACCGGCGGCCCGAACAAACTCTGCGTGCTGCCCGCCGAACATCAGTCAGCCTGGGTGATCAACGGTGAAATCCGCCTGGCCCACCTGTATTTCAGCCAAGAGCAGTTCGCCCTCGGCTGCGTCACCCTGCTCGACCGCGAACCCCGTGCGCTGCACCTGCGCGAAGGCACCTTTCTCGACGACCCGTTGCAGGCCCGACGCTTTCACCAACTGATCGCCTTGAACTGGGATGAACCCGGCGAGCGCCTGCTGACCAGCAGCCTGGCCCACGAAATGCTCAGCCACACCCTGCTCAACCAAGTTGGCCTGCGTCAGGGGCTGCGACTCAAGGGCGGTCTGGCCGCCCATCAGCGACGCCTCCTGGTGGAGTACATCGACAGTCATCTGGAGCAGTCCATCAGCCTTGGCCAACTGGCGGCCCTGTGTGCGCTGTCGGAGTACCACTTCGCCCGGATGTTCCGTGAAAGCTTCGGCCTGCCGCCCCATCAATACCTGCTGGCCCGCCGCCTGGCCCAGGCCCGGTATCTGCTGCGCAGCACCCGGCACCCCTTGGGCGAGATTGCCCTGGCCTGCGGTTTTGCCAGCGCCAGCCACTTCACCAACCGCTTCCGCCAGGCCATGCACGGCACGCCCGGCGACTACCGCCAGGCGTTCCAGGCTTAGCGCATCACTCAGAATTCGAGCGTGCTGGACAACGACACCTGGCGCGAATCACCCATCGAGACAAAAAAGCGGCTGGCCGCCGAGGTGTAGTAGGTGCGGTCGAAAAGGTTCTTCACGTTGAGCTGGAACTTGACCTTCTGCCCGTCGAGCCGGGTGTCGTAGGTGGCGAAGGCGTCCGCCACGGTGTAGCCCGGCAGGTCAAAGTCGTTCACCGCATTACCCGCCCGTTCGCCGACATAGCGCGCGCCAGCGCCGACGCGCAGTTGATCGCCACCGATCAGGCTGCCGAAGTCGTAGACCGCCGACAGTGATCCGCTGTTGCGGGCCACGTTCTGCAATTTCTTGCCCTGGTAGGTCGGGTCTTCGGTGACCTCGGCATCGGTGTAGGCATAGCTGCCGATCAGGCTCCAGCGCTCGCTCAACTGCCCGCTCAGGTCCATTTCCAGCCCCCGGGAGCGAACCTCGCCCGCCGCACTGTAAATCGTCACCGGCCCCTCGGCGTTGGCCACCAGCACGTTGCGCTTCTTGATGTCGAACAGCGCGATATTGCCGGTGATGAGCCCCGGCAGAACGAGCTTGGCCCCCAGCTCCCAGGACTTGGCCTCTTCCGGCGCCACGCTGCCATCAAGCACTGTGCTGCTGCCACTGAGCGGGGCAATGGTGGAGTTGGGTTTGAAGGATTCGGTGTAGCTGCCGTAGAACGACAGCGAATCGCTGTAGCGATACACCAGGCCGGCGCGGGGTACCCACTTCTGGCCGTTGGTGTCGGTGTTGGCCTTGAACGGACGCCCCTTGCCGGCGTACTGGTCGTACTCCTGGAAGCGCCCCCCGGCGACGAGGATCCACTGTTCGTTGAGGTGAATCGAGTCCTGCAGGAACACCGAGTCGCTGCGCAGCAGGTCGGTCTGCGCGCTGTCCGCGGCGCTGACGGTGGTACCCGCCACTTCACGGCCATAGACCGGGTCGAGGTAGCTGAACGACGGGGCCTGGCTTTTCTGTCGGATCAGGTCGGCGCGGTAGATCTTGCGGTACTCGTCATCCACCCCCAGCACCAGGTCATGTTGCATGCCGGCCAGCTCGACCTGGCCCTGCAGGCTGACGGTGGTGAAGCGGTCGGTGCTGAGGGCGCCCTGGGTGCCGTCCATGTTGCGGGTCAGCGTGCCCTTCGCCGGGTCGATCGCGGTGATGCGGACCTGGCTGGCATCGTAGGTTTCGCGGTTCCAGCTGTAGCCGAAGTGGGCGCTCCAGTTGTCATTGAGCTGGTGATCGGCTTCAACGCGATAGAGGTCCGAGCGCCCCTCCATGTGATTGAACGGCTCGTCGAGACGGCGCTGTGCCGGAATGTCCAGCGGGTGATTGGTCAGTGGGTCGATGGCCGTGCCACGGTCGAATGGCGAGAGGAATTCGCGGTGCTCGTAGGCGAATTTCAACGTGGTGCTGTCGCCGTACCAGGCCAGGGACGGCGCGATCAGGCTCTCGCGGTGGGTGCCGAAATTGCGCCAGTAATCTTCGTCTTCGTGGTCCAGCACCAACCGATAGGCCAGGCCGGACTCCCCCAGTGCGCCGGTGCTGTCCAGGCTGGCGCCGCTGCCGTTCTTGCCGGCGCCGTAGCTTGAGCCGCGCGCGGTCAGGGCGTTGTAGGCCTGCACCTGGGGTTGCTTGCTGACCATGTTCACCACGCCGCCCGGGTCCTGGATTCCGTACAGCAAGGAGGCTGGTCCCTTCAGCACCTCGACCCGATCCACCGAAGCATTCAAACCACGGCCCTGCACGATCGGCATGCCGTCGCGCATGATCGAACCGTTGCGGTTGTCACCAAACCCGCGGGTCATCACCGAGTCCTGGGTGCTGCCCAGGGTATTGCCCTGGGTGATGCCGCTGACATTGGCCAGGGCATCGTCGAGGTTACGCGGCGCCTGGTCACGCAGGACCTGGGCCGCGACCACGTTGATGGTCTGGGGGATTTCCTGCAGCGTGGCCGAGGAGCGCGCAATCGAGGTGGTCGCCGGCGGCTGGTAGCTCAGCGAGGCGTCCTGCACCGAGGTGATGGTGGTCGCCCCCAGGTTCAAGACGCCAGCACTGGGCATGGGTTCCAGGACCAGGGTATGACCATCGGTCTGGCGGAACGTCATTGCCGACCCGCTCAACAGCCGCTGCATGGCTTGCTCGGCACTCATCTGCCCACTGATGGCCGGCGCCGTCACGCCGTAGGGCGCTTCATCGGTGTAGACCACGCTGATGCCGGTCACCCGGCTGAAATCGCTCAGGGCCTGAGGCAAGGGTTTGGCGGCGATATCGAAGCGAAACTGGCCTGTGTGCTGCTCACTGGGCTGCGCGGCCTGGGCCACGTTCAGCGCTGACACTGCCACCACCGCCAGGACCGAGCCTGCGAACCACTGTTTGACCGAACCGCCTGCCACCGAACTTGCCCTGGACTTCATTGCTTGGACCCATGTGTAGTAACGCAACCGATGCGAACAATTCGCACTTTCATCACTACACGGATGGCGCTCGGGTTTACCTCACCTGATCCGCAAAAATATTTGCATACCCCGCCCTCTGCTACGGACGGCTACGGAAATCGTTTGGGCCTTCAGCGCAGGATGATCAGGTTGCCCAGGTGGTTCTGCTGAAAACCCAGCACCCCTTGCAACGACGCCAGGACGGCTTGCGGGTCGTGGCTGGGAAAGCTGCCACTGATGCGACGCGCGCCCAGCTCATCGTTGAGCAGGAGGATTCGCCCCGGGTAATAACGCCGCAGGTCCTGCACCACATCCGCCAAAGGCGCCTTGTAGTAATTCAGCCAGCCCTGGCGCCAGGCCAGTTGCGCCTGCGCATCGATCGCTTGCAGGGCACGGGCATGGCCGGCGCTGTAGGCCACTTGCTGGTCGGCGCCCAGCACCTGCTGCTCGGCACCTTTGGCCGGGGTGACGCCGACCCGTCCCGAGAGCACGCTGACCTGCGCGCCCATGGGTTGCAGGCGCACTTCGAACTGAGTGCCCAGGACCCGCGCCTCGCCCCGGTTGGCATCGACCACAAAGGGTTCGCCGGTGTGGCTCACGCTGAAAAACGCCGCCCCCCGGCGTACTTCGACGTGCCGCTCACCTCCGCTGAAATCCACGGCAATGGCGCTGTCGGCATCCAGGGTAATCACCGATTGATCGGCCAGGGTCACGCTGCGCACTTGCCCCGGCGCCGAGACATAGTCGGCGCCCAGGTCATCGAACCAGCGCGACGGCTGCCAGCCCGCGCCCATCGACACCATCAGCAGCAGGCTGGCGGCCAGCGCCAGCCCACCCGACCAGCGCCGCACGCTGGAACGCCGCGCGCGGTTCATTGCATTCAAGTAGCCCTGCAAGGCCAAGGCATCTTCGTCGGCCAGGGTTCGGGCGGGCACTTCGCTGAGTTCCCAGATTACTTGGGCCTGGGCATAGGCCTCGGCGTGGGCAGGATCGGCCTGCAGCCAATGGCTGAAGGTTGCTTGATCGCCACTGCTCGGCTGATCGTGCAGCAGGCTCAGCCAGGCCAGCGCGGCCTGTTCCTGAGCGGGCGTCGGCAGGACGCGAGTGTCGTGCTTCACGGGGCTTTCCCTGGCGGACGTGATTCGGGGTCCCGCAGACTGTCCTTGCAGGCTTGGAGCGCGCGCATCATATGTTTTTCCACGGCACTCTGGGACAAGCCCATGACCTTGGCAATGTCGGCGTACTTGCGGCCGTGGATGCGGTTGAGCAAAAAGATCTGCCGGGTGCGCTCGGGCAAACTGCGCAGCGCAGCCTCGACATGACGCAAGTCATTGCCGGCTTCGAGGGCCGCTTGGGGCTCCACGCCAAGCGTGTCCTGTTGTTCCGGCAGCCAGCCTTCGCTCAGCCGGCCCCGGGCGTCTTCGCTGCGCAGGTGATCGATGGCGATGTTGCCGGCGCAGCGCAGCAAATACGTGCTGAGTTCCTCGACCTGCACCAACGGCCGCCGCCAGAACCGCAGGAACAGGTCCTGCACCAGGTCGGCCGCCGTCGCCCGACACCCCACCCGCCGACTGACCAAGGCCTCCATCTGCGAGCGCTGGGACAAGAACACCTGGAGAAAATGTGCGCGGCCGCTCGGGCTGTCACTGCCGTCGGCCTTCTGTGGTTCAGGGGGTATGCTGATCATCCGGCTCGACTCGCCTACCCCAGCGCCAACGCGACCAGCGGGCTGAACAGCAGCCCGAGGGCCGCCATGAGCATCACCAGGCGCGGCCGATAGGGCAGCAACCAGACCAGCAGCAGGGCGCTGGCCATCAGGGCCGCGCACCACTGCACCAGGCCCAGGCTCCAGCCGGTGGCCAGGACGGCCGCCGCCAATGACAGCCCCAACAGCGACCAGCCGCACAGCTGCAACAGCCGCCGCACACGCGCCGTCGGGGTGCGGGCGAGCAGGTCGCGATGATGGCGGTCCATCGACAGGCACAATGCGGTAAATCCGCTGTAGCTCAGCAATACGGGCAGCAGCACTCAGTTCACCTCGACGTTGGATGCCACATTCGGCGCACGCACCGCACGCGCCGGGGTTTTGCCGCTGAGCTGGCCGGCACGCTGCATCTTCCACGCCGCCCAGGCGAGAAACACACCACTGCAAAGGCACGTCAGGTCAAAGCCCAGGCGAGTCCAGTCGCCTTGCGCCAGCAGCACGCGCAACGACTGCTCGCTGCTCAGGGCGTCCAGCAGCGGCACGACACAGAACAACCCGGCGGCCAGGGCCAGTTGCTCGACCCAGGCGGCGCGACCACGGCGCACCAGAGCATGGACCAGGCTCAAGCCCCAGGCGATGAAAAAGCAGTTCTCCTCCCACTCGCCACGCCCGGCCAGGCTCACCGGCAACAGGCGGTTGGCGCAGAAGAAGACCGCCACCGCGATCAGCAGCCCCGACATGCTGGCGATATTGAGCACCTCCACCAGCCGCAACTCGAACGGCATCACCCCGCTCCTGGCATGTTTCAACTGGCGCTTGCCCAGCCAGATCACCAGCCCGGTGCCGATCATCGCGGTACCGGCCAAGCCACAGATGAAGTACAGCCAGCGCAGGGTCGGCCCGGCAAAATGCCCCAGGTGCAACCCGTAGAAACCACCCGCAATGACCATGGGCGCCGGGCGTGCCGGATCGGCCGTGAGAAACGCGCCGCTGACCCCGTCGAACGCCACGGCACTGCCGAACTCATGCATCACCCGGTCAGCGCTGCTGCGCATCACATTCACCGTGGCCTTGATATCGCCCGGATGGCTCACCGTCACCAGGCTCACCTGACCGCCGCCCCACTGCTCGCGAGCGCGCTCGACAAAGGGCGCCAACGCCAGCAATTGCCCGGGCTGGCCCTGGGCCTTGGGCGACTCGGACGCGGGGAACAGCTCGCTGAAGAAGCCGTCGGTATCGCCCTGGTAAGCCACCAGGATGCTCGCCGGCATCACCATGTACATGAAGATCACCAGGCTGCTGTAGGTGATCATCAGGTGAAACGGCAGCACCAGTACCCCCACCGCGTTGTGCCCGTCGAGCCAGGAGCGCTGGCCCTTGCGCGGACGGAAGGTGAAGAAGTCCTTGAAGATTTTCTTGTGGGTGATGATCCCGGTGATCAACGCCACCAGCATCAGCATCGCTGCACTGGTGGATAACCAGCGCCCCCAGGGATGGGGCATCTGCAACTGGAAATGGAAGCGATAGAAGAAGTCGCCGCCGCGGGTATCGCGCACCTGTAGCACCTCGCCACTGAGCGGGTCGAGTTGGCGCTGCTCACGAGGGCCGCGTCGGCCCTCATTGCCCGGCATCTGCCAGGACACCGACAGGCCGGGGTCACGCGCGCTCGGCAGGCTGATGACCCAACGCCCGGCACCGGCGGCGTGCTGCTGCAGGTAGTGCTGCGCCAGTGTCAGGCTGGCTTCGCTGCT
>Ga0067045_1031109_pt1 | contig 13153 bp, 9 predicted proteins | sample TerdegcTABiofilm_FD_59184 | JGI IMG/M metagenome (GOLD analysis project Ga0067045, IMG submission 59184) | Combined Assembly of (Gp0054472, Gp0054536) Wastewater bioreactor microbial communities from Singapore -Terephthalate degrading...
CTCCAACGCGACCCGCGCCTTGAACTCAGCCGTGAACCGTCTTCTCTTCTTGGACATGCAAGCCCTCCTGGGGCGAGTTTATGTCCACCTTAGTGTATGGTCCAGTTTTCTGGGGCCACTTCTTGTTTAGCTCAAAAAGTCATCCAAAACGCATCCCTAAAAAAATCTAAAGATCCTTCTTGCATCTGTGACTAACATGAATAATAATTTTTCTTCTTTTTCAAAGCCCTTTCGTTTTGAACACTTTTCAAAGTCTGTTCAACAATGCAATTTATGCCAAAGAGCTTATTCTAGCTTAAAAGTACTCTCTGATCGCAATGGCAATATTGATTCAAAAATAATGTTTATTGCTGAAGCCCCTGGGAGATTAGGTGCTGAAAAAACTGGGATACCTCTTTGTGGTGATAAAACTGGAGAAAATTTTGAATTACTACTTAAAAATATTGGATGGAACCGCAATGATATATTTATAACCAATGCCATTCTATGCAATCCTAAAATTGAGAGTGGGAATAACGCAACACCTAACTTAGAGGAGATCAAAAACTGTTCATTTTTTTTGATGATGACAATCAACCTCATAAATCCGGATTTGATAGTAACGCTAGGGGCCGTTGCCTTAAAGGCTTTGTCGTTAATTGCTTCACACGAAATAATACTCAGCAGACATGTTGCTACTCCGCAAAAGTGGGGTGAAAAAACAATTTTTCCATTATATCACCCTGGACCCCGCGCAATAATTCACCGCTCATTAACAAAACAACGATCTGATTTTATGTTGCTTTCCAAATATTATGCACAAAATATTACAAAAAGAATCAAGCCCGCTTTAATAAAAAACGAAGGTTATTTAGAATCAAATTTCACAAAATTAGCACTGCTAATTATCAAATCGCTCGGTAGAATTTCTTATTTTAAGCTAACAAAGCTACTTTATTTGATCGATCTTTACGCGATAGATATTCTCGGTGAATCAATCACAGGCGAACTATATCTTCGACAGCCAGAAGGACCTTGGCCTCCTGCTTTGAAACACTTTATTTCTCTTACAAAAGACAAGTATGTCAAATTGACATATGAAAAGAAGATTCCTTTCGTTGAACTGATCGAAGATGGACCAACTTTTCATTCAGATGACAACATAAAAATGTCAATAATAAATGATATTTTGTTTAAATATGGTTTATTTAGCAATGCAAGGATCAAACTTGTCGCATACACAACAAAACCGATGAAGTATATACTGAGGCAAGAAAAAATTGGTCGTGATATGCGTAAAATACCAGTTATATACAATGATAAATTTACATACCAAATAGACACATATCAAAAAAAATCTATGGATTAAACAAGTATGTATGTGCGGTGTGTACAGTGATCGTATTCACCTGACACTGCCGCCCCCGCCCAGCGCCTCGTAGAACATGGCGTTGGTCAGGACCTTGCGCACGTAGTCCCGCGTCTCCTCGTAGGGGATAAGCTCCACGAACAAATCCGGCTCCAACCCCCCGATCCCCTGCAGCCACACCTTGAGCTTGCCCGCCCCGGCGTTGTAGCTGCACAGCGTATGGGCCGCGTCGCCGTACTCCGCGTGGCGCGTCTTGTAATATTCCACCCCCAGCCGGATGTTCACCGCCGGGTCCGTGAGCATCCTTTCGGAAAACGGCTTCAGCCCGATCCGCGCCGCCATGTTCGCCGCCGTCTGCGGCAGAAGCTGCATCAGCCCCACGGCCCCGGCCGACGACCGGGCCTTCTCGTTGAAAAAGCTCTCCTGGCGGATAAGCCCCAGAATCAGGTTCTCCGACACGTCCGACCCGGCCAGGGCGGCCCGGACCGCCCCCACATGCCGCCTCGGATACAGCGCCTCGGCCAGGGGGCCGAAACGGGCCGGGTCGCCGCGCGACAGGCAGTCCCCGAAGCTCCGTCTGGCCGTGGCCGTGGCCGGCCCCAGGCGGAAAAGCCGCGTGGCCAGCCGGATGTGCTCCAAAGCCAGATCGGCGTCGTCCGGATGCGCGGCCGCAAGCCAGGCCAAATCCAACTCCGCCAGTTCGGCCAGCCCCGAACGGTCCAGAAACCCGGCCCGCTCCAGCATGGCCCGGACCTCCGGGGACCGGCCCTCCGGGGATCGGACCAGGGCCGCGTCACCGGGACACATGGCCGGCGGCGGTTCGGTTCCCGGCGTCCCGGCGGGCGCCACGCCGACGGACGGCGGGGTCCCCGATGCGGCCGACTCCCCGGCGGCATTGGTCGCGGCCACGACCACGGCGGCCCCGGGCGTCCGCGCCGCGGCCGGCGCGACCCGGGCCGGCGGCACGGCGGCCGGATCGAGGCCGGACGACGCGGCCAGGGCCCTGGCCTCGGAGGCGCTGCGCAGGCCGTAATAGCTGTTTTTGTCCCAGGCCGTGTTGGCCCGGTACCAGCCCATGGCCCCCCCGGCGTCGCCCCGGGCGGCCAGGGTCCGGCCCAGCCAGTGGCGCGCCCCGGGCAGCCAGTCCGACTTCGGGAAATCCTTCACGAACCCGGCCAGATGGGCCTCGGCCTCGGCATACCGCCCCAGGGCGAAGCACAGCACGCCGGAAAGCCCCCGGGCCTGCTCGGCCAGTTCCCCGCCCCGGCCGAGTCCGGCCAGCAGCCGGGCGGTTTCCAGGGCCTCGGCCAGCCGGCCCTGTTCCGCGCGCAGAAGCATCAGGTGCCGGGCCGCGACCTCCCTGGCCCGGACCTCCACCGCCGCATCCTCCGCCACCTGGCGCAAGACCCGCTCCATGGCCGCGGCGCTTTCCGGATCGGTCCGCCGCCACAGGCACCGGGCCTCGTGATAGGCGGCCCACGGCGCGATGGGCGATTGCGGATACCGCTCGCGCACGGCCCGAAACCGGGCCAGGGCCGCGTCGGTGCGCCTGCCCGCGAAATCGATCTTGCCGCGCAGGTACTCAAGCCTGGCCGGATCGTTGTCCCCGGGCGCGGCGGCCAGCCGGTCCAGGATGCGGCCGGCGGCCTCGGTCCTTAGGGCGTCGACGGCCCGCTCGGCCTGGGCCAGAAGCGTCTGGGGCGCGTCCGGGTTCCAGTCGATGCCTCCCGAGGCGAAAAGCGCCCGGGCCAGGGCCGCCGCGTCGCCGGCCTCGTCGGTCCAGGGCCGCGTCAGACAGAGCTTCCGCAGAAAATCCCCGGCCTTGCGGGTCTCCCCGACCTTCGCGGCCACGGCCCCGGCCCGCAGCCAGACCGTCTGGGACAGGATCATCTCCGGACCCGCCGCCATCCAGCCCTCGTAGGCCGCGAGGGCCCCGGCCGGGTCGCCGGCGGCCTCCCGGGCGTAGCCGGCCAGAAGCAGGGCGTCGCGGGCCAGAAATCCGGCCAGGGGATGGGCCGCGACAGCGGCGAAGGCCTCGGCCGCCTGGGCCGCCTGAACGGGCGCGCCCGAGTCGAGCAGGGACAGCCCCCGGAAAAAGGCCGCCAGGGGGGCCATGGCCCCGCCATCGGCCAGGGACGCCGCGAACCCCGGGGGCACGGGCAGGGTGGCGCTGCGCGGCCGGGGCAGGGACGAGGGCCTGGCCGGAAGGTCCCAGGGTTCGGCATGGGCCGGGCCGGCCAGGGCCAGGCACGCGGCCAGGATCAGGCACGCGGCCAGGGGCCGGGACACGGCCAAACCGGCCGGAAAAACCGGAAAGAGGCGTCGGGGCATGGGCAAGGCTCCGGAATCGTCGGAATTCGGGGCACCGTACCGGGGAACCCCGGGGAAGGGAAGCCGGCCCGGCCCAGGCGAAGGCGACGTCCGGACCAACCACGGGGCGACATCCTGTGCAACATCATGGCGACATCCTGTACAACGTCATGACAACACCTCGTGAACATGTCCCCCCGCCCGCCCGGGACCGCCGCATGGCCCGCGCCCGGGCCGCCCGCGCCGCGATATCATAGCGAATGCCTATGCGATTCATCCGGAATCGGGCGGCCGGCGGCCCAAAATCCGCCCCCGACATGCCCGCGCCCTGCAGCACACCATCCAGGCCGGTCATTCGTACTGTGGCCCCCGCCCCGGACGCCGTCGCCCCGGAGCATGGCCGCGTTCGCCCCCCCGGCGCTCCGGCATCCGGCCCGCGTCCCGCGTCCCCGGCACAGGGCCGCCCCCCCGGCCCGCATCCCAGATCCACCCAGGCCGTGGGTTCTGGAGCTCGCGGAGCCCCGCATCGCGGATTGTTTCCGCCGGGAGGAGCAAAATTTTTTTCCAATTCCCCTGGACATCTTGCCCGATACGCTGGATATGGGAAAAAGGAACCGGAAGGGACCGGCCCGCGACATGCCCGGCGGGCGAACATCCCGTCGTTCCGTTTTCAGGATTGGCGCCTGTTTCGGGGAAAGCGGCCCACGAACACGCTCCAAGAGGACGCCTCCGGCTCGCATCATGATACGTGCGCGCGGGTGCGGCCTGTTTTTTCGGCGGAATTCGTGAAATAAGAAACGAATAAAAAACTTGACACAAACCCGCCTCGATGGAAAATCACTGACGGATCAGAAAAACGGAACCAACCCAAAGAAATGTTGGATGATACGAGGACGTTTTTTTTGAGTTAACCCCCTTCCCGCCGGGAGGCCAGTTTGCGTACCCCACTGGACGGCACAGACGCCGAAAAAGCCCGAGTCGCGGGGAAACCGGCAGGACTCACGGCCGGTTGCCCGCTACCCGTCGCGGCCCCATCCTCCCGGTGTCGTCACAAGCATCTCCCGCCTTCGATTCTCTCCTCGGCGCGTTCCCGCCGCCGCATTGGCCCCGTACCGGTGAAAACCTCCCCACAAGGTGGCGTCACGGCATGAACATGGAACTTTTCGCACGGCTGGCGTTCGGCATTTACGCGGTGGTCATCCTGGCCGGAGGGGCCCTGGCGGTCAGCTCCCCGAGCCTCATCCGGGCCATGGTCGGCCTGGTCACGGCCCTTTTCGGCGTGGCCGGCATGTACCTGCTCATGGACGCCACCCTGGTGGCCTTCATGCAGATCCTCATCTACGTGGGCGCGGTGAGCGTGCTCATCTTCTTCGCCATCATGCTCGCCCACGCCTCGCCCGACGGCGACGAGGCCGCGCCGGCCAGCATCTGGGAATACGTCCGCTCCGGACTGGTGTTCGTCGTCCCGGTGGGCGTCGTGGCCCTGACCGCGACGGTTTTTCCCGTGGACAGCATGCCCCTGCCCAAACAGATCGGCCCCGAGGCCCTGGGCGAAGGACTCCTCGGTCCCTACACCCTGGCCTTCGAACTCATTTCCGTGGTCCTTTTGGCGGCCATGGCCGGGGCCGTGCTCGTGGCCTTCGAGAGGAGGAAGCCCAGATGAGTCCGCTTTCCTGGTACCAACTCGTCGCCGCCCTGCTATTAGGCATCGGGCTCTACGGCGTGGTCTCGCGCAAGACCCTGATCGGCATGCTCATCGGGGTGGAGCTGATGTTAAACGGCGCGGGACTGTCCATGGTCGCCGCGGCCCAACTCACCCCCATGGACGGCGTGCTCGGGCAGCTCGGCACGCTCTTCGTCATGGGGCTGGCCGCCGCCGAGGCCACCCTGGTCCTGGCCATCGTCCTTGTGGTTGCCCGGCGCATGGGCAACGCCCGTAGCGACACCGTTTCCGAACTGAAGGGATAAGACATGACCGCCCGCCCGGAATTCACGGAAAGCGCCCTGCTGCTTGTGCCCCTGGCCATCACCTTTGTCGCGCCCATGTTCATCTGGCTGGCGCGCAAGAACGAAAACATGCGCGAGGGGATGTCCTTCGCCGCCGCCATCCTGACCTTTCTGTCGGTCCTGACCATGGTCCCCGGCGCCCTGTCCGGGGTCATCCGGGTCTACACCCTGGCCGAGCTTCTGCCGGGGGTCACCGTCAAGTTCTGCGCCGACGGGCTGGCCCTCATTTTCGCCATCGTCGCCTCGTTCCTGTGGATATTCGCCACCAGCTACAACGTCGGCTACATGCGCAGTCTCAAGGAACACGCCCAGACCCGCTACTACTTCTGTTTCGCGGTGGCCATCTTCGGGGCCGTGGGCGTGGCCACCTCGGCCAACATCTTCACCCTCTACCTGTTCTACGAGATCATCACCGTCTTCACCTACCCCCTGGTGGCCCACCACCAGGACCGCGAAGGCTACCACGGGGCCCGCAAGTACATCGTCTACCTCATGGGGTCCTCCAAGCTGTTCCTTTTGCCGGCCATGATCCTGACCTACGTCATGTGCGGCACCCTGGACTTCAACCTGGCCGACGTCCAGAACGGCATGTTCCCCAAGGACGCCAATCCGATCATGGTCTCGGTCACCTATTTCCTGTTCCTGTTCGGGCTGGCCAAGGCGGCCATCATGCCCCTGCACAACTGGCTGCCCTCGGCCATGGTCGCGCCCACGCCGGTCTCGGCCCTGCTGCACGCCGTGGCCGTGGTCAAGGCGGGGGTGTTCTCCGTGTCCCGGGTCATGCTCTCGGCCTTCGGGGTGAACATCCTGGATTCCCTGGGCCTGGGCATGACCACGGCGTATCTGGCGGCCTTCACCATCCTGGCCGCCTCGATCATCGCCCTGACCAAGGACGACCTCAAGGCCAGACTCGCCTATTCCACGGTCAGCCAGCTGTCCTACGTGATCATCGGCGTGGCCATGCTCACCCCGCTGGCCGTCCAGGGCGGGCTCATGCACATCGCCCACCACGCCTTCTCCAAGATCACCCTGTTCTTCGCCGCCGGCGCCATCTACGTCGCCACCCACTTAAAGAAGATCAGCCTCATGGGCGGCATGGGCCGGCGCATGCCTTGGACCTTCGGGGCCTTCACCGTGGCCTCCCTGTCCATGATCGGCGTGCCCCCGGTGTGCGGCTTCGTCAGCAAATGGTTCATGGCCAACGGCGCCGTGGAGATCGGCAAGATCGGGCTGTTGCTCACGCTCCTGGCCAGCACCATCTTAAACGCCTCCTATTTCACCCCGGTCATCTTCCGGGCCTTTTTCTACAAGCCCGCCGAGGGCATCGATCTCGCCCAATACAAGGAGGCGCCGCTGGTCATGGTCGTTCCCCTGTGCCTGACCGCGGCCATCTCGGTGTTTTTGGGGCTGTATCCCGAAACGTTTTTGCAGTTCGCCAGGGCCTTCGGGCACTATTAGCCGGACGCGGCGGCCTTCGCGCCGGTGAGGCGCGAACGGACGGAAAAACAGTTTTTCGAAACGTCAGAGCGGGGAGAGGGACATGCGCGAAAACGAAACCCTGGGACGCCTCCTGGACATGGCCCGGGACGCGAGTGGGGGCTTCAAAAAGGCCTTATTCCTGGTGCTCGCGACCCTGGTGGCCCTCAACTTCGTCATCCTACCCCACCACCCGCATTTCGCCGGCGAGGGAATCCCAGGTTTCTGGGCCGTCTTCGCCCTGGTGCTGGCCGTGGTCATGTCCTTTGTCCTGAAAAAGGTCATCTTCCCCTTCATCTCTCGCGCCGAGGACGAAAATGACTGATGTCAGCTTCTTTCATCCGAGTCTGGCCTTCATCGCCCTGGCCCTCCTGCTTCCGTGGCTCAAGGCCGAGCAGCACGCGGCTTGGCGCTGGCTTCTGCTCGTGCCCCCGGTGGTGGCCATCGCCTCGGTGGTGTCGCTGACCCTCGGCCCGGCCGGGGCCAGGACCGTCGAGCCCCTGCGCTACCTGGGCTTAAACCTCCAGCTCGGCCGCATCGACGCCCTGTCCCTGGTGTTCGCCCACGTCTTCGCCGTGCAGTCCCTGATCGGCATGATCTTCGCCCTGCACCTGCCGGAGCGCCGCCAGCACATCGCGGCCTCCCTGTACGTGGGCGGGGCCTTCGGGTGCGTGTTCGCCGGGGACTACCTGACGCTGTTCATCTTCTGGGAACTGATGAGCGTGGCCTCCACCTGCCTGGTGTGGTTCAACGACAACCCCCGCTCCACGGCCGCAGGCTTCCGCTATTTCCTGTTCCACGTCCTGGGAGGACTTCTGCTCCTGGGCGGGCTGCTTTTGCGCCACCAGGCCACGGGCAACTTCGACTTCATCCCCGTGACCCCGGACGCCGCGCGCTACTACGACTGGCTGATCCTGGCCGGATTCGCGGTCAACGCCGCCGTGGTGCCCCTGCACGCCTGGCTGCCCGACGCCTATCCCGAGGCCACGGTCACCGGCGCGGTGTTCATGAGCGCGTTCACCACCAAGACCGCGGTCTACGTCCTGGCCCGGGCCTTCGCCGGATTCGAGATCCTCGCGGTCATGGGCGTGGTCATGTGCCTGTGGGGCGTCTTCTACGCGACCATCGAGAACAACGCCCGGCGCATCCTGTCCTACCACATCGTCTCCCAGGTGGGATACATGGTGGCCGGCATCGGCATCGGCACCTCCATGACCATCGACGGGGCCTGCGCCCACGCCTACGCCCACATCCTGTACAAGGGCCTGCTGTTCATGGGCGCGGGCTGCCTGCTCTACGCCGCGGGCACGGCCAAGCTCTCGGAACTGGGCGGCCTGGCCTCGCGCCTGCCCCTGGTGATGATCGGCTACATGGTCGGCGCGGTGAGCATCTCGGGCATGCCCCTTTTCAACGGCTTCATCTCCAAGACCATGACCATCACCGGCGCGGCCGAGGCCCATCGCACCTGGCTGGCCCTGGGCATGGAGGTGGCCGCCGTGGGCACGTTCCTCTCCGTGGGCATCAAGCTCCCCTACTTCGCCTTCTGGTCCAGGTCCAAAAACGACATGCCGCTTAAGCCCATCCCCTGGAACATGTATCTGGGCATGGGCATCGCCTCCTTTTTGTGTCTGTTCATCGGTCTTTTCCCGCAGACGCTGTATTCGCTTCTGCCCTTCCCGACCGACTACGTCCCCTACACGCCCTGGCACGTGCTCCAGGCCTCGCTTCTGCTCGGTTTCACCGGCCTTGGGTTCTACTTCATGCGCAATGTGCTGCACCCCAAGCCCGGCCGCAATCTGGACTTCGACGCCCTGTACCGGATCGTCGGCATGGGATTCTACAGGTTGGTGAGCGTGCCTGTGGCATTTTTGGACGGCATCTGGAACGACGTCTACGAAAAGATCGGGCTGAAGGGGTTGTGGGAATCGGCCAAGGCCACGATCGTTTTCGACACCAGAGGCATCGACGGTGTCCTGGACGGTTCGGCGCGCGGCGTGCGCGATTTCGGCGGGGTGACCGGGAGATTGCAGACCGGACGCCTCCAGGACTACCTGACCGGCGTGGCGGCCCTGGGCCTGGCGATTTTCGCGCTGGTCTGGGCCTTGTGGTAGACGGACCAAACTCCACGGGAGCGATTCATGGCGGACGCGGGATATCCGGTGCTGACGAGCCTCATCTTCATGCCCTTGGTGGCGTCGGTGGTGCTCTTTTTCATCCGGCAAGACGGATTCGTCAGGGGATTCACTCTGGTCGTGGGCATCCTCGAATGCCTCCTGGCCCTCCCCCTCTTCGGGTACCAGCCTGACGGCGGCTACCAGTTCGTGGAGAAGGCGGCCTGGATTCCGGCCTGGGACATCACCTATCACCTGGGGCTGGACGGTCTGAGCCTTTTCATGGTCATGCTCACGGCCGCGCTTCTGCCGCTGTGCGTGCTGTGCTCCTGGACCTACATCAAGATCCGGATCAAGGAATTCCATTTCTGTCTTTTGCTTATGACCTCGGCCTGCGTCGGGGTGTTCACCGCCCTTGACTTCGTGCTCTTCTACATCTTCTGGGAGGCCATGCTGGTCCCCATGTACCTTTTGATCGCGGTCTGGGGCGGTCCCGAGCGCAAGTACGCCTCCATCAAGTTCTTCCTGTACACCCTGGCCGGCTCCACCCTGCTCCTGGCGGCCATCGTGGCCTTCCGCACCGTGGGCGGCACCTTCGACCTCACGGTCCTGACGGGCAAGACCTTCTCCTTCCAGTTCCAGTTCTGGACCTTTCTGGCCATGGCCCTGGCCTTCGCCGTGAAGGTGCCCATGTTCCCCCTGCACACCTGGCTCCCGGCGGCCCACGTCCAGGCTCCGAGCGCCGGTTCCGTGATCCTGGCCGCCGTGCTCTTAAAGATGGGAACCTACGGCTTCCTGCGGCTGTGCCTGCCCCTGGCCCCGGCCGCCAGCGTCTACTTCGCGCCCATGATGATCGCCATCTCCATCGCCTCCATCCTCTACGGAGGCCTGATCGCCCTGGGCCAGAAGGACATCAAGAAGCTGGTGGCCTATTCCTCCGTGGCCCACATGGGGTTCGTGACCCTGGGCATCTTCGTCTTCACCCAGCGCGGCGGAGACGGGGCCATCCTGCAGATGTTAAACCACGGCATCACCACCGGGGCCCTGTTCATGCTCATCGGGCTCATCTACGAACGCAGCCACAGCCGGGAGATCGCCGCCAACCAGGGCCTGGGCAAGTACATGCCCGCCTTCCTGTTCTTCTGGGGCCTTTTCTCCATGTCCTCCCTGGCCTTCCCCGGCACCAACAGCTTCGTGGGCGAGGTCCTGGTCCTGGCCGGAACCTTCGAGGTCAACAACTGGGCCGGCTTCCTGGCCATCCCCGGGGCCATGCTGGCCGCCGCCTACATGCTGCGCCTGTTGCAGCTGGTGGCCTGGGGCGAGCCTTCCTCTTTCAAAAAATCCTGGCTGGACCTAAACGGCCGGGAATGGATCTACCTGCTGCCCCTGGCCTTTCTGGTCTTCTACATCGGATTCGTGCCTGGTCCGGCCCTGCGCATGATCAGCCCCTCCATCAAGACCGTGCTGACCACCGTGCAGGACAAGAACCAGGCCCTGGGGTACCGCCAGGATATGCCCCTGGCCGAGTGCATGAAGCTTGAACCGGCCGCCAAGGTCGCCGACGGCGCGGCGGCCGGCGTGTCCCTTCCCGGAAAGGAGCGCCTGTGAACCTCGATCTCGTGATGCCCGAAATGTTCCAGCTTCTTGTGGTGGCCGCGCTGTTTGTGCAAAGCGCGGTTCGGGGCCGCAACGATACGGGTCCCCGCTGGCTTCCCGTGGCCGCGATCATCGGCGTGGCTGTTGCCGCCTCCAAGCTCGGCGCCCAGGGGACGCTTTTCGCCGAGGCCTACCGGGTGGACGCCCTGTCCCAGTTCTTCAAGCTGGCCATCAGCCTCGGCTTCTGCGTGGCCGTGATCAACGCCCAGAGCCAGCCGACCCTGGAAACCGAGAAGCGCACCGACTACTTCATGATGCTCGGCCTGTCGGCCTGGGGGCTCATGCTCCTGGCATCCGCCGCCGAACTCATCACCCTGTATCTGGCCCTGGAGCTGTCCTCCTACAGCCTCTACGCGCTCATTCCCATCCGCGGAAAGGACAAGCGCGCGGCCGAGGCGGCCATCAAGTACATCATGTTCGGCGCCGTGGTCACGGCCGTGGCCCTCTACGGCCTGTCGTTCATCATGGCCTCCCAGCACTCCACGTACATCCAGGCCCTGATGGGCAAGGCCTGGAGCCTGTCCGAAAACCCCATGGCCGTGGTCGGCCTGACCATGTTTCTGGCCGGCTTCTTCTACAAGCTGGCCCTTTTCCCGTTCCACTTCTGGTGCCCGGACGTCTACGAGGGCACGAGCAACGAGACCGCGGCCTACGTGGCCACGGTGCCCAAGCTCGGGGCCGTGGTGGTTCTGGTGCGGCTGTCCTCGGTGCTGACCCCGGGCATGGAGGTGACCAACATCCTGGCCATCCTGGCCGCCCTGTCCATGACCCTGGGCAACCTCACGGCCCTGGTGCAGCGCGACGTGAAACGGCTGCTTGGGTATTCCAGCGTGTCCCACGCCGGCTACGTCATGCTCGGCCTGGTCTCGGGCACGGCCGAGGGCCTGTCCGCCGCCACCTTCTACGCCCTGGTCTACCTGCTCATGAACCTGACCTGCTTCTACGTCCTGTGCCGCATCTCCGGCGACGGCCAGAACGTGACCCTGACCGGCCTAAACGGCCTGCACAAAAGAAGCCCGGGACTGGCCCTGGTGCTGGCCGTGGCCGCCTTCGCCCTGGTCGGCCTGCCGCCCACGGCCGGATTCGCCGGTAAGCTGTTCCTTTTGGCCTCGGCCTGGGACCACGGCTACAACTGGCTGGTCATCGTGGCCGTCCTGAACACGGCCATCGCCATCTACTACTATCTGAACCTGGTGCGGCACGCCTACACCGAGGAGGCCGTGGAGGCCCCCACGGCGGCCGTCACCGGGCCCCAGGTGGCTATCGGCGGCATTCTGGCCGCCTGCGTGCTGCTTTTGGGGGTCTTGCCCGCGCCCATCTACAACCTGGCGCTCACGGCGGGCAAGGCGCTTCTGCCCTAGCCGGCCCGTCATCCCCCGCTTTGCGCGCCCTCTCCGGCCCCGTGCCGGAGAGGGCGTTTCGTTTCACCCCACGCGGCGGGAAAACCGATCCCCCTGCCCAAGGCCGGAGCATGGGCTGGAATCGAACTTGCATCATCTCCATTTCCAGGCCCCTTGGAACCACAAATCCGACGGATTGCCCATGCCCAAGCCGTTGCAGCCGACACGATGCCGCCCATCCCGTTCCATCCCCCTTGCACGGGATTCCAAAGGGCGAAGCCCTTTGGCCGCCGGAGGCATATTCACCGCCCCCTTTTGCGCGCGCCTCGCGGCGTTCGCCATCAGCCTGCTCTTCACGACCTTCCCGGCCGGTCCGTCCCTGGCCCAATCCGCCGCCCCGGGCGCCGCACAGCCCCTCCCCCCGCAGGTGAAATCCGGCCCGGCGGAAACAGGCGCCGCCCCGGGCCCGGCCATGCGTTCCCAGGTCCGCGACGACCTTCTGTTCACCGTGGGCCTGACCTGCGCCTTCGGGCCGCGGGTCTCCGAGGCCGACGCCCGCAGGCAATGCCTGCTCAAGGCCCGAACCAGGCTGACCGCCAGGATGGCCGGACAGATGCGGGGCACCGCCGAGGCCATGGGGCTCAAGCTGTCGGACGAAGAGTTGTCGGCCTTTGCCCTGGGGGTGGTCCGCGTGGATGCCGACCGTGAGGAAACCGAACCCGCAGGGGATGGGTTCGTCATCAGATTGACGGGACGGGCCGTGGCCGATCTGGCCAGCCTGCGCCAGAAACTGCCGTTTTTCGCGGAAAACGCCGATGTGCGGGCCGCCGCGGTGGCCCAGTGGCGAGCGGCCATGTCCGAGGCGGAACTGGCCGCCGGATCGGCGGGCGACCCCGCCGAGGAGC
>Ga0067045_1031111_pt1 | contig 13148 bp, 11 predicted proteins | sample TerdegcTABiofilm_FD_59184 | JGI IMG/M metagenome (GOLD analysis project Ga0067045, IMG submission 59184) | Combined Assembly of (Gp0054472, Gp0054536) Wastewater bioreactor microbial communities from Singapore -Terephthalate degrading...
AACAGGTTATGTAGGCCTAGTAACAGGAACGGGTCTTGCAGACTTTGGAAACAGAGTAATCTGTGTTGACGTAGATAAGGCAAAGATAGATATGCTCAACAACGGTCAGATTCCGATCTATGAGCCCGGTTTGAAAGAGCTTGTAGATAAGAACTTCAGAGAAGGTAGACTTTCATTCACGACAGATATCGACAGAGCGATAAAAGAGAGCGAAGTCGTGTTCATAGGTGTCGGAACTCCCTCGAAGGATAACGGAGAGGCCGATCTCTCATATGTAGAAACAGTTATCGAATCCATAGCCAGGAATCTGGACGGATACAAAGTAATAGTCACCAAGAGCACAGTTCCTGTGGGAACTAACAGCTGGATCAAGAAGACGATTATAGAGAAATCCGGAAAGGAAGACTTCGACATAGTATCCAATCCAGAGTTTCTGAGAGAAGGAAGAGCCGTTCACGACGTCTTCCATCCGGACAGAGTAGTGATAGGTTATGAATCGGAAAGAGCCAAAGAGATTATCCAGGATATATACAAAGCCCTCTACATAATAGAGACTCCCTTTCTCTTCTGCAATCTCGAAACGGCCGAACTTATAAAATACGCCAGCAACGCATTCCTGGCGACAAAGATAACATTCATAAACCAGATAGCAAACCTCTGTGAAGCCGTTGGAGCCGATGTACACAGAGTGGCAAAGGGAATGGGAATGGACGGAAGGATAAGCCCGAAGTTTCTTCACCCAGGTCCCGGGTATGGCGGAAGCTGCTTCCCCAAAGACACAAAGGCACTTGTGGATATAGGCGACAAACACGGAGTAGATATGTCTCTCGTCAGAGAAGTAATAGAATCGAACGAAAAGCAGAAAGCAAGAATGGTGCAAAAGCTGGAAAAACTCTTTGAAGGAGAACTGAAGGACAAGAGGATAGGGATCCTCGGACTCGCCTTCAAAGCAGAGACCGACGACATTAGAGACTCTCCATCCATTGTGGTAATAAGCGAACTACTCAATAGAGGAGCTCAGGTAATAGCCCACGACCCTCAGGCTATGGAGAATGCAAAGACAGTCTTTGGAGAGAGTATAGAATATGCGGACAACGAGTATAAAGTGATGAACAACAGCGATGCTATAATGATACTCACAGAGTGGAACCAGTATAGAAGTCTAGACCTCGAGATGGCAAAGAAGCTAATGAAAGGCAACATCATACTCGATACGAGAAATCTTATAGAACTCGAGAGAGCAAGAGAGCTTGGCTTTATATGTGAAGGGGTTGGAAGAAAGTGAAGAAGGTTCTTGTGACTGGTGGTGCAGGCTTTATAGGCTCTCATCTTTGCGAAAGGCTACTCAAAGAAGGATATTTCGTCATTAATCTAGATAACTTTAACAATTACTACGACCCGAAGATAAAATGGAGAAATATCCAGGAAGCTCTAAAGAGCGAGAACTACGCCCTTTATGTAGGAGATATTAGAGACAACAAGATACTTGATCAGATAAACGAAGAGCAGGGAAAGATAGACATAGTATGTCATCTCGCGGCGATGGCTGGGGTTAGAAACTCCCTCAAAGACCCGGTCGAATATGTGAGTGTCGATATAGGCGGGACAGTCAATATGCTCGAATTTGCCAGAAGAAATGGAGTCGAGAAGTTAGTCTTTGCCAGTTCGTCTTCAGTGTATGGAAAGAATTCAAGAGTTCCGTTCTCGGAAGATGATCCTCTCGAAGGTCAGGTATCGCCATATGCTACAGCAAAGAGAGCCGGGGAGCTATATTGTCAGACATACAGCGAAATATATAGCATTCCAATAGTTGCTCTGAGGTTCTTCACGGTATATGGTCCCAGACAAAGACCGGAAATGGCCATCCATCTCTTCACTAGACTGATAATTGAAGGGAAGCCGATTCCCATGTTTGGAGACGGCTCTACGGCAAGAGACTATACATACATAGACGACGTTATCGATGGAGTTTACAGAGCGATGCTCTATGACAAAACGAGATTCGAAATCTTTAATCTCGGCAATAGCAAAACAGTGAAGCTTTCTGAACTGATAGCGATTATTGAACAAGTTACTCGAAAGAAAGCAATCATTGATAGAAAGCCAATGCAGCTTGGAGATGTTGAGATAACCTATGCGAATATTGAAAAGAGCAGTTCTCTGCTATCTTATAGACCTGGAAGCGGAATACATCGAGGAGTCTCTGAGTTCTTTGAGTGGTTTGAGACTCTCTGAGCTTGTATTCGTGTAATTGTGGTCAGTTATCTGTCATTGAGGAGCTTGTTGATATAATAGGCAATATACTTGGAAAGAAAATAGCTCCGAAGTTCGCCGAAGAAAGACCGGGAGATGTGAAGCACTCGCTTGCGGATATTGGGAAAGCGAAAGAGTTGATTGTTTACAGAGCCGAAGTTAGCGTGGAAGAGGGATTGGGAATGATACTTAGTATTATCTCTGAGGTTATGTTTTAGGTTTTTCAATAGCATTTTGTGTGTGAGTTTCGCAAGCTTACGAAAGGACATAAGTGATGCGTATTCTACATTTTATATCTTCCTTCGCTCCCGGTGGAGCGGAAGTGTACGTAAGAAATCTTGCCTTCAAGATGAAGGAAAAGGGAGTAGATCAGGCTATATATGCTCTTGATGATGCAAGAGACGTTAGGAAAGATGATAAAGCAGCAATATCATTTCAAGAAGAGTATATCGAACTCCTGAAAGAGAATAATATAAGTTGGGGTTTTATAGGATCCAAAGCCCGAAGTAATCCTGTAAAAGGTATAGTTTCTATCAAGAGAATCATCGAAAAAGAGAGGCCAGATGTAATACACTCTCATGTTTCAGGGATCAGTGCTTATCTTGCCTTTGCAAAGCGAAGAGTCCCAACCGTCTATACCCATCATAGTACTCCTGTGAGGCATCCAGCATTGCACAAACACTTTCTGAGAAAAAGAATCACAAGGTACATTGCTATTTCAGATGCTGGCAAACAAGCTCTACTTGATATAGGCATCCCATCTCCCAAGATTGCCAAAATACACAACGGTATTCCACTGGAACAATTCAAGAGCGAAAGAAGGATTTCTGAAGATGTTAGTACTCTACTTGCAGTTGGACGTTTACAGAAGCCAAAGAACTACCCCTTGATGTTGAGAAGCTTCAGTAAAGTAGTGTGTAGATGCAAAGAGAAAGGCATCCAACCGCCCGTTTTGAAGATAGTAGGAGAAGGGGAGCTGAAGGGAGATCTTAAGAACTTCTGTGTTGAACTCAAGATAGAAGATCGCGTTTTCTTCCTTGGTATAAGAAGAGATATTCCAAAGCTTTTGTCTGAAAGCGATATCTTTGTTATGTCATCAGATTGGGAAGGTTTATCAATAGCCTTAATAGAAGCCTTGGCAAGCGGAATACCGATTGTTGCAACAGACGTTGGTGGGAATGGTGAGATAATTGAAGATGGAGTCTCCGGGTTTCTCACAATGAAGGGAGATGAAGATGATTTCGCCGAAAAAGTCGCTAAACTCATATACGACAAGGAGTTGCGATGCCGGTTCTCCAAAAACGCTTCTGAAAGATCGTCGCTTTTTTCGATAGAAAACGCAGCTGTTGCACACATTGAATTATACGAAAGACTCTCGAAATAATAGATAGTAAACGCAAGCAAGTAAAAAATGGAACTTCAAATGCTGCTTATTGTTTGGCAGTTTCTGAAGTAGAATTGGGGTACTAAAAGCGTCACTCAATTAGGTACAAGCTAAGGGAAGAGATAGAGAGAACTAATTCAATACTTGAGGGTATTCTTGATTCGGAACTCATATGGTACACAAGAAACAGAGACTTTGACACAGCTATTGGCCTTAAGATTCTCGCTTACAATCTCGTGGTCATTTACAATCATCTACACGGTCGTTCTTTGAGAAGGATTATGGATATTATTCATGCTATTTGATTTGTGAGACACCCTATAAAAATGGTATTAGATATCTTGGAGCTAATCAGTGCTATCGAGTCTTCATTACTGATATTACAGAGGATTTTGATGAAAAACTTCAGATCAGGATCCCTATCAAAGTTATCTTTAAGGGAACTGAGGAGAAAGAGATTGCTCATGAGTATGCTCTTGACTTTTCGCAGTTCGAAGGTCTTAACCAGCTGGGAATTCCGCCTTTGCATCGAATAGCTGATAGTCTTGAGAACATTGCAGCCAGAATTGATAGAGCGCGAGCAAATGGATGAATTGATTCAACAACAATATGTGAGGCTAAATTCGAGGTAATTCTAACGATTATCTATAAGCGGCACAGAATAGCTAGAAAGCAAAGTATTGAACAACGAAGAGGTATTTCTGATGGAAAAAAACGCCGCGAAGAAACGAATTCTATATTACACAGGTTCGTTAGCTTCTGGAGGTGCTGAAAGGCAGTTGATTAACGCGGCATTTGTGGCGAAATACTATTGACAGGTCTTGTGAGAATGTGCAGTAGAGCCTTGGATTTTGAGTGTTTTTCTGCTATAAGAGAACTCAAACAAGGTTCTGCTTTTGAGATGGTGATTATATGAAGATTGCTCATGTGATTGGATCATGTGGCTCCGGTGGAGCGGAGATGCTCGTCAAGAGTCTCCTGCCTTATTTGAAGGCGCTGGGAGCTGAATTAGAACTATGGGTAATGACAAGGGTATTCGATGCTTATCCGGAAGACAAAGTGAGAACCGATTTTGAGAACTCTTTTGTCGATGATCTCGAAAAAACAGGTATTCCCGTGAGATTTGTTGGGAAGAGACCAAGAAGAGATTGGCACAAGACACGCGTCGGTTTGAACGAGTTATTTCGCTCATTCTCTCCTAATGTAGTTCACTCACATCTGGAATCCGTGTCTTTCCACGTAGGAAGATCCCTTGATGAAAGACCCATTAAAGTCCAGACGGTTCACAGCACAAGAATAGAATATAGAGCATTGCATAAAATCTATCTTGGAAGAAGGTTTGACACATATATTGCCATCTCTAATTCTTTGCGTGAGATAATCCAGCATAGTCTTGGGCTTCCTAAAAGTAAGGTTTCGACTATATACAACGGAGTAGATCTTGAACGTTTTGACGTTGCTGACAGACACTTCAATGCAGAAGTGAAGAACATTGTTGCAGTTGGCAGACTAACACCTGCAAAAGACTATCCAAACCTCCTGAACGCCTATTCGCTACTTGTTCATTTGCTTAAAAAAGAGAAAACAGCAATTCCGAGACTGAGTATTGTCGGAGATGGAGACCTTCGAAAAGATATCGAATCAATGATCCGGTCGCTAAAACTTCAAAACCATGTCGAACTCCTCGGGGTAAGAAAAGACATACCTGAGATTCTTAGAAGAGCGGACATCTACGTGATGTCTTCTGAATGGGAAGGACTCTCTATTGCCTTGATCGAAGCACTCGCAGCCGGTTTGCCTATTGTTGCTAGTAACGCCGGAAGTAACAATGAGATAGTAGAAAACGGAGTAAGTGGCTTGATAGTTCCAATAAAGAATCCGCAAGCGTTGGCAAAAAGCTTGTATGATTTGATAGCTAATAGAGAAATGCGGGAAAGCTTCTCAATAGCTGCTGCAAAGAGAGCAGAGATATTTTCGATTGAAACTTGTGCGCAGAAACATATGGATCTTTATCGGGAGCTGATGAAGGATAGTAAATAGTGTTGAAGTTCGAGAAAGCAGGTACAGCGAAAGTGATTACGACAGAGCGTCTTTGGTAGGTAATAGCAAAATACTGCTCTTCTCTGTGGCAGTAGGCATTGCCTTGCTCACAAAGAACGCTTATATTCCTTTCGTAGCATTCACCGGGCTGTTTATTATCGATAGAAGATTTTTCGTCTCTTCTATCCTCATAACTCCGATTATTGAGACTGTACTGATAGTAGCTGAAGGTTTTACTCTTACAAAGCTTCAGGCTATCTTCTTCATCTTCATTTTTTCGGTAGAACTCCTGAGAAGAAACAGATTCAGCATTGACAAGAGATCGCGTTATCTGGTTATGTATTTCTTCGTCACTCTTTTTGGGCTGGTAAATGCATTCCTTTTCGGAGAATTCTGGGTGCTTATAGGTTGGAACTATAATCAGGTGATTAGGGAAAACTTTATATCGGTTTTTCCAAAGATCATTTTCACTCTCGTTATGTATATGTATATTAAGGATAAAGGCAAATCATTCTTGATTGAGAATCTAAAACTGGCCACGAAAGTCATACCGTTATCTCTTATCATTGTATCGATCTACTTTATAACAATAGGGAATGCATCCAGTAACTGGTGGAATGTGGCAACAAGACTGACTTTTCAGGGAGCCGATCCAAATGAGTTCTCTGCAATTTTTCTGACTCTTGGAGTCTTCAGTATTTATTCTGTTTTCTTCAGCAAATCGAGAGTATGGACTCTGATTGGTGTTTTGAGCTCTCTGATGGTTGCCTACTCTGCACTTCTCACCCTTTCAAGAGGAGTAATCCTTACTCTAATGTTTTGTATTGTATTGGTTTTGGTATTCTTTTCGAAGAGGAATATGAGGAGAACATTGACTATCGTTCTCATAGGATTGGTCCTTTTCGGTATATTAGTAATGGGAGGCTTTCTTGATCTCAATCCTGCTTATGAGAGATTCTTTGGTAAACATGTGCGTGGGGACGTTTCGTCATTGACAGCTGGGAGAACAACCTGGATTGAAAGTGCGCTAAATAGTATTGCAGAGAGACCGTTCCTTGGTTTCGGAGGTTCAACCTATGCATCAAGGTGGATAAACTACCAAAATGCTGGTCTAAGTGTGGTTATGCACAATATCTATCTCGAAATTTTGATTCAGTACGGGATAATCGGTCTGTTGGTGTTTCTTGCCATCTTGATCAGAGTGTTTAAGGATATGCTTGCTTTCTTTGAACAGAGATCTTTGAAGAATCAAGAAGATTCGATTTTGCTAATACCGTATCTCTCTCTCTCCTTAATGTTGTTCGCTGGACTGGCTCTATCCTGGGAATGGAGAGAGTTGCTTTGGTATTTGATTGCTTTGTGTCTGAGCATTGGATACTGTACAACAAGAAGTTCTCAGACGTAAACCAATGCAATATGTTCTGACCTAGGAATTATTAGAAAAGAGATTTGCTCTGAATCCGTGTATTATGGAGGGTAACCCAGATGTTTAGGAATAGGGGTCTTTTAGTCACCGGTGGTACCGGCTCTTTTGGAAACGCAGTAGTTAAGCGTTTCCTTCAGACAGAGATAAGCGAGATCCGCATATTCAGTCGTGATGAAAAGAAACAGGATGATATGCGAAAGCTCTACAACAACGACAAGCTTAAGTTCTATATAGGAGATGTACGTGATTACAACAGCATCGAATCTGCTCTCAGGGGGGTCGATTTTGTTTTCAGCGCTGCGGCGCTGAAACAGGTTCCCTCCTGTGAGTTCTTCCCGCTCGAAGCTGTCAAGACGAACATACTGGGAACAGAAAACACCCTCAACGCCGCGATAGCCAACGGTGTTAAAAAAGTCATCGTTCTCAGCACTGACAAAGCAGTCTATCCAATAAACGCCATGGGAATGACTAAAGCGCTCATGGAAAAAGTCATGGTCGCTAAATCCAGAACTGTCTCTGAAAACAAGACAGTTCTCTGCGGCACGAGATATGGCAACGTCATGGCCTCTAGAGGCTCGGTTATCCCCTTGTTTATCGAACAGATCAAAGCCGGAAAGTCATTGACTATAACCAACCCAAACATGACAAGATTCATGATGAGCCTTGACGATGCGGTTGATCTTGTACTCTATGCCTTCAAGCACGGCAATCAGGGCGATATCTTCGTCCAGAAAGCCCCGGCTGCAACGATAAAGACTCTCGCCGAAGCCCTTGTAGATATCTTCGAGGCAGACAACAAAATCCAGATAATCGGTACGCGTCACGGAGAAAAGATATACGAGAGTCTTCTCACTTCTGAAGAGCGAATCGTGGCAGAAGACCTCGGAGGCTATTACAGAGTCCCGGCAGATACCAGAGATCTAAACTACTCGAAGTACTTCGAAAAAGGTCAACTAATGGTTGACAATATTGAACCTTACACATCTCATAACACAGAACGACTAAACCTAGAAGAACTGAAGAAACTTCTGCTAACATTGGAAGAGGTCCAGATAGAACTGAGCAATTGGCGTTCTATTAGAGATAAATCAGGTAAAGTAAAAGGAGAATAGAATGAAATTCCTTGTTCTTGGAGCAGCCGGAATGGCCGGGCATACAATATCGACCTATCTATCTGAAAAGGGACACGATGTCATTGGATTCGATCGTATGAAGAGTCAACATTGTGAGTTTGTCGTTGGAGATGCAAGAAACATCGAATTTATTCGTGGCATAATAAATCAAGGTCGATTCGATTCTGTTATTAACTGCATTGGCATTTTGAATCAATTTGCGGATCAAAATAAAGAGCTTGCAGTGTTTCTGAACTCGTATTTTCCTCACTTCCTTGCTGAAGCAACTAAGAACATGAATACGCAGATTGTACACATGAGTACAGACTGCGTCTTTTCTGGAAAGAAGGGTAGTTATACAGAATCTGATTTTAGGGACGGAGACACTTTCTATGATCGAACCAAAGCTTTAGGAGAGCTCGAAGACGAGAAGAACATCACACTTAGAAACTCGATCGTTGGTCCGGATATGAACGAAAACGGTATTGGCCTTTTCAACTGGTTCATGAAGCAGAAGGGTACGATAAAAGGTTATACTAAGGCGATGTGGACAGGACTCACAACCCTTGAGCTTGCCAAAGCGATGGAACAGGCAGCCAAGAAAAGAGCGAGCGGTTTGTATAACATGGTTTACAGCGAGCCTATAAGCAAATATGATTTGCTAAAGCTGTTCAACAAATATATGAGAAACAACGAGCTAAATATCGAGCCTTTCGATGGATTCGTTGCAGATAAATCCCTTAAGAGAACGAGATTCGACTTCGATTATACTGTTCCCGACTATGAGACAATGGTATCTGAAATGGCAGAATGGATAATGAATCATATGGATTATTATCCTCACTATAATCTATAGAACTGGAGAATGAAATGACCAAAACTAAAGTGATGACAATTGTTGGAACTAGGCCAGAAATAATAAGGCTTGCTGAGATCATAAAAAAGTTCGATAAATACTTCGATCACATACTCGTCCATACAGGTCAGAACTGGGATTATACGCTCAACGAGATCTTTTTTCAAGAACTCGAGATAAGAAAACCGGATTATTTTCTAAATGTCCCGGGAAAGCATCTTGGAGAGACGATGGGAAATATAATCAGCGCAGCTTATGAAGTTCTCCTGAAAGAGAAGCCGGAAGCATTACTGATACTTGGAGATACTAACAGCGCTCTTAGCGCTATTCCCGCCAAGAGATTAAAGATCCCTATATTTCATATGGAAGCAGGTAATAGATGCTTCGATCAGAATGTACCCGAAGAGATAAACAGAAAGATAGTAGACCATATAAGCGATATAAACCTTCCGTACACAGAGCACAGCAGAAGATATCTCCTTTCTGAAGGCTTCAGAAAGGAGCATATCTTCGTCACCGGCTCTCCTATGCCAGAAGTTCTGTATAGCTATATGGATAAGATAGATAACAGCGATGCTCTTGAGAGACTGAACCTTGAAGAGGGAAAGTACATCCTTGTAAGCGCCCACAGAGAAGAGAACCTGGATATAGAGAAGAACTTCAACGAAGTAGTGAATACACTGAACACAGTAGCCGAAGAGTTCAATCTACCTGTAATCTACTCGACCCATCCCAGAAGCTGGAAGAAGATAGAAGAAAAGGGAGTCAAGTTCAATCCACTAATAAGTAACCTAAAACCCTTCGGTTTCTTCGACTACAACAAGCTCCAGAAGAAAGCGTATTGTGTTCTCTCAGACAGCGGTACTCTTAGCGAAGAATCATCAATTCTCGGATTTCCAGCTGTTCTATTCAGAACTAGCACCGAAAGACCTGAAGTCCTCGACAAAGGCTCGATAGTCATTGGCGGAATAAAAGCAAGAGGAGTAGTCAACGCGATAAGGATCGCAAGAGAAAGCTTCGACAACGAAGAAAGAGCACCACTATCACCGGACTATCTGGACAGGAATGTGTCACTAAAAGTTGTAAAGGTTATTGAGAGCTATGTGAAGATAATAAATGAAGTTACATGGAATAAGGATTGAGGTGAGTTCATTGCAGGCCAAATCTTCTTTGTTCTCTGTCGTGGTCACATGCTACAACCAAGAGAAGTTGATTGAAGAATGTCTAGAAAGCGTTAAAGAACAGAGTTATGATTCATTGGAACTGATAATATGTGATGATAAGTCTTCCGATGGAAGCGTTGAGACTATTCGAAAATGGATTGAGAAGAACTCAAAAAGATTTGATAATGTTGAGTTGATAGTCAACAAACGAAATTTGGGAATTGCTGGGAATCATAACGCCGGTCTGAAGAAAGCTTCCGGGAAATTTGTAACCTTCATTCATGGAGATGACAAATTGCATAGCAAAGATTCTATTGCACATATTACTGCATTCTTGAAGGAGCAAAATCTTAAATTCTGTGCATGCAGGATTAAAGCTTTCTTGGATAATGGGGACGGAAAGTACATCGATCTTCAAGTTTCGCCTTCGGAAGAAAGAATGCCTTTATTCAATCTAACTCCAAAGAAGCAGTTTCCTTTGCTGTGCAAAGGGAATTTTGCTCCTGGGGTAATGGTCTTTGAAACATCTTTTCTGAATGAATTAGGCGGTTTTGATGAAGAAATGCGAATAAATGAAGACTGGGCAATATGGTTGAAGTTGTCACGTCTAGGATATCAGATCAGATGTTCTTCAGAACCTTTTCTTCTTTATCGTAAACACTCTCAGGCAATCACTGTATCTGCAATGAATGAAGGGAAAAAGGACTTCTTTGAGTACCAGTTAAGCGTAATCAATAAATATGTCATACCTCACAAAAAGGATCTGCCAGTACTTATCAGATGGAGTGTGTTTGTCAATAGTCTATACATTGGGAAATTGATCGCACTGGGTTGCACCACCAAAGCTCACAAAAAAGCTCGTTTGTTAAAAATCTTAGACCCAATGACCCTCATAAAAGCAAAGATCGAAAAGGTGAGGTCATTATAGTATGCTATGCAAAAAAACGCTTTCCATTTATTACTCTACGCAATATATAGGTGGAACCCCTGTTATGTTCGGAGATTTCATTGAGTACCTCCTTAAGAATCAGAAGAGGATTGTTCTTCTTGGGAAAAGAAACAACGATTTCCTTGGGGAAAAGTATTCAGGAAGAGAAGGAGTTTCTTTTTTCGAAGTACCTGATAATTACGCTGACCCATTGTTGTCTAGATCTTTCATCAGAAAATCTAGACGATTGGCCGGACTTATTGAGAGAGAATTTGGTCAGATCTCGGTTATAACTAATCCTTTCCATAATACTCAAAAATGTATCTCTATGTTTGGTAAGAACACTTCACTATTTGTTGCTTTTCTTCATGAAGAGGAATGGCCACTTACTTTAATCAACAAGAGAGAGAAGGTCACAACGCTTGGATCGCGACCAGAGAAGTCTAGACTTTGGTATTATCAGAGAGAACTACTAAGTTCTTTGTCACAAAGCAAAGCAGCGTGGTTTATGAATGAGGTAACAAGAAAATACCATGAGTACTACTATGATATTTCATTGTCAGATTCTTATGTAATACCAATCCCTTTTTATACAGAAAAGTATAAAAGAGAAGCAAATATGGCTTCTAGGCAAAACAGAGACGAGATCTCAATAATATGGTTAGGTAGATTTGACTTTTTTAAGAATCCTACAATACTTAGGACTTATCAGCATCTACTAAGTATTACTGAAAACCGTAAAACTAGAATTAAGTATGGTCTGATTGGCTATGCTTTCGACGAGAAATTTGAGAGGCAAATAAGAAATGAGTTGAAGTCTACCGAAAGACTCAAAATACAACTGCACGGTAGAGTAGACCCAAAAGACATAAACAAGATTGTCAAAGATTACGATGTGGGAATAGGAATGGGCATTTCCACGTATCACTTAGCAATGAATTGCATTCCTGTGATTGTAGCTGATGCGGCGGATATTCAAAGCATCGCTTCTATAAAAGGGTGCTGGCTTCACGAGGCACCTTTAGGTTTTGTTGGTGGTGGAGTATACGCTGATGAATGTGGATTTGCTATTCCAAATCGCAAATCGATTGGACATTTGCTTGAAGAAATCCAAGATTCACCTGAGAAGAAACGCACATATGGAATGGAAGCAAAGAAGTATGTTGAGAATAATCTATCAATCTCTAAGACTATGCCTGAGCTTGTAGATGCTTGGAGTAGTAGCCGATTCTCTTTTGAACATGTAAACATATTTGATATTCCGTTTAGAAAGAAAATCTCTTTAATTGCAAAAGGAGTGCTTAAAAGAACTATTGGTACAGAAAATATCGCGAAGATCAAGACGTTTTGCCATCTTAAGACCGAGGCGTAGAGAAAAGTTTTTCGAGGCTTGAAAAGTGAAGGATGAGATTATAAGCTGTCGATAGTATTTTCAAATGTGCCCATTTTATGGTGTGCACAATCTTTCAAGTGGAGAGTGCTTAAAGTGTTCTCAAGAAGATTAGGTTTCAAGTGCGAACTGAAAACTAAAAAAGCCAAATCCCCAGATCTCGGTTCGCTTGTTTTCTTCGAAGCGAACAGGGATATCCCTTTCGCTTTCAAGCGTGTTTATTATACCTATGGCGTGAAAGAAGGTATCATTCGCGGACATCATGCGCATAAGGCCTTGGAGCAGTTGCTGATATGCGTTTACGGGGCAATCGAGATTATGTGCGATAATGGCGAGAAGAAGGAATATACTGTTCTGGATGATCCAGCGAAAGGACTGTATGTTGGTCCTGGTATATGGCATATAATGAAATGGCTTAAAGACGATAGTGTCTTGCTGGTTCTTGCTTCCGAATACTACGATGAGTTTGATTATATTCGTGATTACGAAGAGTTTATCAGGCTTGTGAAGGAGGGTTACTGGAAGAGATGAAAGTGCCTTTCAATGTTCTTAGACCTCAGTATCTCATGTTTAAAGAGGAGTACGATAGAGCAGCT
>Ga0067045_1001360_pt1 | contig 13142 bp, 15 predicted proteins | sample TerdegcTABiofilm_FD_59184 | JGI IMG/M metagenome (GOLD analysis project Ga0067045, IMG submission 59184) | Combined Assembly of (Gp0054472, Gp0054536) Wastewater bioreactor microbial communities from Singapore -Terephthalate degrading...
TGGCATCGGGATCAGTGGTGAGAAGATGGTTGGTGGCTGTGGCCACTCCCCTCAGCAGGAGATCTCTTTGGCGGAGCTCCTCCTCCGTTCTCCGCCTCTGGACGAGCTTGTACATGCCGCTCATGAGAAGAGAATTCACCAGGGCAGAAAATGCCAGACTCAATGAGATCAAAGAGCTTCTCAGGTCTCATGGGACCCCAGAGGCCCTGACACTCATGGAGCAGCTCAATAAGGCTCCCAGGGAGATCTCCAGACAGGTCCAGTATGGTGAGCTATCCTCTTTTGAAGCCCTGGAAGTAATAAGAGACCTATGTCACCAAGCCACAATTCTGCTGGCCACAAAGGAAAGAGCCACCAGGCCAGTCTCCAGAGTGGCACATAGAGCCCAGGTCCTCATCCAGGAGATGGTAAAATACAGCTCTATGAAGACCTCTGAGGCTATTAAGATCCTCTCTTCCCTGGAGGATGTGGATATTGATAAGCAGCAGGCTTTGAGAGCCATGAGGAAGGCTGCAGAGCTGGATCAGTCACTAAAATTTGATAAACTAAAGGGTGGTCATGCCAGGCTCAGAAATACCCAGAAAAGGGCCTGGGGATAGTGAGTGACAAAGTGTCACCCTTTGGAGGAGAGTGACAAAGTGTCACCCTTTACCTGTCACCATGAGATCACAGAAATGGAGGGAAGCACTGCTTAGTTTTGTACATCATTGATCATATCTGCTTTTTGAAGTAGAGAAGCCTTTCACCTTCTCATCAATAGGTTTGCTAGCTTTAGTGGATGGTATGCACATTATGGTATTCTTATTATGGTATAATAGTCTCTCCTCAGGCTCTGGATAGAGAGTGACAAGTTGTCACCCTCTCTTTACTCTCTACATTTCTTAAAAATTAAGTCGCTGCTGATAAAGTAGATAAGTTAGAGTGGAGAAGTAATCCAGGACCCAGGCAGGGATCTTTGTATCTGCAAAGGTCATCACCACTTGCCAGGGTCCTATCATCACTTTCTCCACCAATGTCACCTTATAAATACAGAATCCAACAAAGGGTGTGGCTGAATGCAGATCTATCTTGATGAATCAGGCAGCATAGTTAATGGCCTGATGCTCAGCCCCTGCCTTATGTGGACAAGACACATAAGGCCAGCCCATTTAAGTGACCTCTGCAGGCAGGTTTTTGCCCACATATTTGGATCTGGTTTTTCCATTCTTTTTGGTGAATAAATACCAGTAAGGACCATGATAATCTTCAGGCTTCTTCATGCAGTGGCAGCTAGGATCACCACACTTGATTCTTTGAAGCACATAGGACCCCTGGCCTCTGACAGGTCTGATCTCTTCCACCTGGCCCTTTGCAGCACCCAGGATCTCATCCTGGCTGGGGCCTTCTTCTCTATCCAGCTCATCTAGGAGGAGCTTAATGGCCTGATTGATCCTGGGGCTCTCTGGAAGCTCACCCAGGAGGAGAAGGGCTTTCTGTAGGGTCACTCCCTTATCAGATTGCATAGGGCCTTATGTGTACTTAATAGCATATAAGGCTTTCTAGTACTCATAAGGTTTAGTGGATGCTGGTATTTTGCCCTATGTGCAATGGCACATAAGGAACATGTCTCATCTCCAGAACTGCCACCAGTGCTTAGCTTTGGCTTCCTCCTGAGATGGTGGAAGTGCTGGAGTAATCTTCTCCAGGGCCTGGTGGACTGTGGCCTCCAAAAAGGAAATGTGCTGATCTTTGAGCTTTAGTGCTTCCTGGAATTTTTCCAGGTCTTTTTGCAGTCCCTGTGTCTCTAATTTCGCTTGATCAATCTCTGCTCTCAATTGATCATGCTTGATCAGAAGTTGATCATTCTTTGATCCTGCAGCCTCCAGATCTCTCTTTAACTGAGAATTTTCAGTTTTTGTTGCATTCATCTCAGACCATCTTTTATTAGCATCTGATCTGGCCTGATCAAGGTCTGCTCTCAGTTGATCATTTTCTGATCTGACTTGATCAAGGTCTGCTCTCAGTTGATCAATGTCTAGGCCAGTTTGCTCAGGTGGGTGAAGGAATTGATCAATGGCTTTGGCTATCAGATTAGCTTTGCTGAGATTGGAATTCTTAGCAGCCTGGTTAATTTCCTCCAGGGTTTGCTCATCCACATCAGAATAGACCCTCAAAGTTGATCACTCCCTGATCAATTTCTGCTCAGGGATGATCATGCTCTGATCACAATTATCATCCCTGATCAAGTTATGCTCAGGAATGATCAAGCTCTAATTGTAATTTATCTTTTTGGTCCCTGAAAAGAGGTAAGGATCTGGGGCTGGCTAGGCCACAGCCTCATTTGACGGGCTGAGAGGGATTTGAACCCCCGACCTAAAGGTTAAGAGCCTTTCGCTCTGCCTGACTAAGCTACCAGCCCAGAAGTAGTAAGTCCTCTCTATTAAATAGATTTTGGATTAAAGCCAACTCAGTATAAAAAATAGAGCGTCCCAACTGGGATTTGAACCCAGGTCGAGGGCTCCGCAGGCCCTCAGGATGTCCACTACCCTATTGGGACTCCTGTTCTGGTGGATATTTCTGATAATAAAGCCATTGGTCTAAAAGCATCATTCATTGGATGAGCAATCAGCGTATGTCTAGTAGACACCTAAAAGGCATTTTATGATTATCCTGGCTCCTGCTGCCTTAATCTCTCAAACTTCTCCAAAGTTTCCTTTCTCCTGGACCATCTTCTTCGCTCAGAGGTAGTAGGCTCACCAAACTTTTTCTTTCTCCAGTTAGGATCTCTAACCTTCTTTGGTCTCACCATACTGGGGACCTCCTTCTCTGGTCTCTAAAGCTTAGCTCTCTCCTCAGTGCATCCAGTGTGGGATCAAAGGAGGAGTCCTCCTGAGAAGATCTCCTCCTGGCTCTGGTCTTCTGGCAGGCTTTCATGCTTTGCCCTCCTGCTCTTCCAGGGCCTTCAACTCAGCATCCACTACATGCTTTGGTGAGCCCAGTGAGCGATGCCAGGCCAGGAGCCTCTCCTTCTTTGTGGGTGGTGTGGCCTGCCAGGTGCCAGTCCCAGGGCCTTTGACATTCTTCATGGCTTGGTCAAAGGCATCCTGTTGCTTTCTCATGGCCTCTGACTCCACGTAGAACCCACCACTCTTCTTTTGTGGCTCCAATGCATCTAGGGCCTGCTTTGTGGACTTAGAGATGCCCTTTTCAGTGTGCCAGGGAGCTGGGTGGGATTTTTTCCCTGTCTGCAGGTCAAACTGGTCCTGCAGCCTGTCCATCTCCAGGGCCTTATCCTTCCTGGAGCCTGGATTCACAGGAGGTGATAGAGGTGTGGCCATTTACTGCCCACCTCTTACATAACCCAGCCTGCCCCATGACAGGCTTCTGAATTCCAGGGTCCTCATGGCCTTCAGGTCCTCCACAGGGAGATGGAATCTCCCTGCTGCCTGCTGCCAATGGCCATGACACTTAAGGAGGGCCATGAGTGCCAGGTGTTCCCAGTGATAAATATTTTGACCATAATATACTAATGAGCCCATATCAGAGACTGTGGCCTCATCTTCAGAAATCTTCTCACCACAGAAGGGACACACCCTGCCTATGACACTCTCCAGCTCCTCAATATCAGCATCCCTGGGATCTCCTCCACAAATCCTGAGCCCCTCCTGGTCTGGCTCAAAAGGCTCCTTCTGCTTCATGAGCAAAAAATTATATAATTCTGGGTCTTCCTGAGCAGCCTGGAGCTGGGACTCAGGGACCATCTTTCCATCTACAGCAAACATCTTTTCAGTATCTGCAGCCTCTGCTCTGAAGCATGGGCCAGAAGGAGTCCACCTGGACTTAGATTCAGGCAGCTCCACAGGCTCCTGGGCCTCATCTCCATCAATTTCAGCAGCTAACTCTTCATCAAGCTCTTCCAAATCCTTAAAATCATCATTAGACATGTATAAAACCCCTTTTATGTAATATTAAAATTCAGCATTCCCTTCTCCTTCAAGACTGCAGCTCTCTTCTGCAGGGCTTCAATGGGGATGTCCCAGTCCTGGCTGGCCCTCTGAAGATCTCCAGCAGCTTCCATGATGGCAGTATCCACCAGACAGGGCCTATGCATACAGATTCCATCCACCCAGTAGCCTATCTTTGGATATTTGATCTCCCTATGGCAGTGGTGGCAGACATGGCCAGCACACTGCTCTTCAGGGGTGAATGCACTTCTAGGATGCTTCACAGGGATGGGTTTTGATGCTGGCACACTGAAGCTCTGGACCTGGACCCTGCCAGTAGCCTGGGTCTGGGTCTCACCCTGGATAGTCTGGCCATCCTGGAGTTTATCCAGGCCCTGCTTGTGTCTCCTGATTTTGCCCTTCACCCGTTCAATGGTCATCCTCTCATCCAGTGCCTTTGGGGTGTGGAGCACTGACTTTGGGACAGCTCTGAAGTGAGCAGGAACTATCCTGGGGCCAGGATCTGGCAAAGACCGAACCTGAACCTTTGAGTAGCAACTGGGGCAGGTAGCTTTTATTGCACACCCTGAATAACTCCATTTGTGCCCACATTTGGGGCATGCGACATTAAGAGCCATAATCTTCACTATTCTCCTGTTAATCATTGTCCTAGAAGTCCTACTGGTAGACAGATATAAATACTTTGTCCAAAATAAGCTCTATTTGTGGCTGATTCAATTGATAGACTGAGATATGGGCCTGAAATACAAAACTAACACACCATATTAGACCTATATTTTTATAAGGTCAATATGAGTGTGAATCTCATGAAAGAACTTGATTGGATTGGCCATTTAAGGTGATGACATGAGTCTAAAGTCCACAAAATCACAAACTGCAAACGTGCTAAGTCATGATGGTGAGACCATTGTGATTGAGGGCATTGTGGCCAGCACTGGAGTCATTGATGGAATTAAAATCACTCCAGAGGTCCTGAAATCCAGCTTAAGATGGCTGAATGGAAGGCCCATCAAGCTGGGAGAGAGAAAGATAGGGCAGGTTGATGAGTATTCTCTCCTGGGTGGCCAGAAGATCAGCATCAAAGCCACCTTATGGGGCCTGAAGCTCTCTCAAAGTGAGTTGTACTCCTTCAAGCCAGGAGAGCAGAATATTCAGCTCCAGGGTGCCTTCTGGCCCATCACAAAGCCTGCAGAAGGGGTCCTGGATGGTGAGACCTTCAAAGAGGAGGCAGTCAGCATGGAGTGGGATTACATTCAGCTCACTGATTCAGAGCAACTGAAGGGGCATGCTGCTGAGGGCCAGTGGGATAGGCTGGAGAGGATAAATAGGCAGATGGATCATGCATTAGGGAGGGTCTGAAATGGCTGCCCCTCAATGGCATGACACCTGGGACAGGGTTTGCCCTGCTTGCTCCCAGAGTTATACTGTCTCCCAGGCCACATTAGAGCTGAGGGACTGTGGGCCTGTAGAAAAGTGCCCCTCCTGTGGGCATGAGATTAGGATCAGAGGTGAATTTGCTGAGGAGGCCAGAGACTTCAAGCTTCATGGAAGGTCCTAACTCCTTTTAATACTTTTTAAAGCTGGCTTTATTTTCTTAGATTATTATTTATTTGAGCAGGCCACAGGGCTCAGAGGCTCTTTTGTCAACTGCTTTATTCCAGACTTTATAAGAATAGCTCCTTTCTATCCCACACCATCATGGGGTGGGAGGTGGAAAGTATCCTCAAAAGATGGTCCATGTCTGCTGATGCTGGTTTTGGGCATGCTTATTTTGTAAGCTGAATAGTAGTGTTTTTAGATAAATAATAGAAAAAGTATAATTCTTATGTGAGCTGATCTTGTTCTATGACATTTTCATAGATTTCAGTAAAAATGTCATAGAACTGAATTAATCCCAGAGGGTGTTTTCACTATCAGTAAAGGCGTAGTTAATAACGACGGCTTAGGTGATATTGATTTTGGAGATCCCTGGCATCATGTAGCCCTGGGCTACATGATCCCTGGAAGCTTCCAGCCTGCAGGTTTTTGGCTGCATTCCTGATCACAGCTCTGAAGGGCCTGGAGAGTGCTGGCCAGCTCCTGCAGGATGGGCTCCAGCCACTCAGGATGGCCCATTTTAGCCAGGACCTTCTGCAGGAGGGCCTCCTGTGCCTCTGTGAGTGGCCTGTGGCCCGTCAAGCCATGCAGCAGGCCCGTCCCTGCTGGCCCCAGCTTCCTGACCTCCAGGAAGGTCATCACCTGGAAGAGAGGCTCCTGGGATACATCCACCAGCTCAAAGTCTGGGCCATCCTCATCATCAGTGGCCTGAGGAAGTCTCTCCAGGGCCTTTTTCAAGTCATCATAAGCCATGTTTATCCCTGCTGCTGCTTTTCTTCCAGAGCTTTGATCCTCTTCTTTATATCTGCCAGCTCCTGGACTTCGTATGCTTTGATCCACTGACCCAGCAACTGTGAGATCTTCCCTGCATTCTCTATCACCTTCTCATCTCCTGACTCCTGGATAGTCCTCAGGACCCTGCAGACATATCTCCTGACATCCTCTGGGCTTTTGAGCTGAATCTTATTTGTCATATTTAATTCATATTAGGATGGTCCTATTTAAACTAATGGGCATTTATGAGACATAATTATTTAAAGACATTGCATACAAATGCCACACCCTGGGACATGTTTTGAGCCACACCCTCCCTGGTGATGGGGTGGAGGGAATTATAGGCTGGAAAAAAGAGCTAGGGAGAGAGGTGGACACCCTGGATTGTAGGGTTCTTGTCATCTAGTAGTGGGAGATCACTCATCTTATCATCAAAATTGTCACCCTCATAGCCTCTTTTGGATAGATGACCTTATGTGCCATGCCAGTTCATGTGTCCACATAAGGCAGACAAGATCTGTAGTACCTCCTGGAATTCCAAAAAGAGAAAAATAATAGCAGGAGACTTTGGTACAGGCACCCCAAATACAGCAAAATCACTATGAATAGGTGCATTTGGGACTAATTTGGTACAGGCATGTACAGGGTATGTACAGTCTCAAAACCAGCATCTTCTGGCCTAAATGTATAGGTGTACAGACCCCTCTCCCTTATTATAGAGAAGTATAAAGTAATAATAGGTAGGGTATGGTATAATGATAGCCAGGGGTAGCCTGTACACCTGTACTTTTAAGGCTATGCATAGTGATTCCTAGACTGTACACTGCCTGTACATGCCTGTACCAAAAATGCCAAAATAGATCACTGCATTCTGATTTCGCTGCCTGTACCAGCCTGTACCAAAAAAAGAGTTAATTCAGGCCAGCACACAATGTCTGGCCTGAAACCTGCTCTGGAGACCCAGCCAGTGGATTATTGGCTAAACCCAGATTCTTAAGCCTAACACCTTCTTCAGTGAAGAATAGACCTCTATAAGCCCAGACCCTCTCCCTTATTCCAGGAGCCTTCTCCACCCAGGGATGATAATTGCCATTCACTCCATAGTTCATCTCCAGTGCCAGCTTAAGATCACCCTGGCTCACTGGGTCTTCACCAGTCTCCAGACACCACCCCAGATAGGCACTCCAGAGATCCTTTCTTGGAATGAATCCATCCACAGAGGTCAGAGTGGCCTGGTCTATGAAATCCTTTATAGCCATCCCTGGTGTGGACTTCTTCTTATACTCAGCTCTGACTTCATCAAGGGTCTTAGCATAGGTGAATTTGTGATTTTTCAGCAGTCTGTTAAGCCCCGCAATAGCCAGATTCAGGAAGCCTGACAGCTCCAATGGAGTAGTGAGCTTTTCCAGGAGATGGTCATCTCTATTTGGTCCATCAAATTTATTTGGAAAGTCTATGAGGATGATTCTCCTGTAGAATCCATCAGATTCATCATAGGTCTTAGGAAGTTGGTTAGCACTGAAGAGCAGTTTTGCATAGTTAATGAAGGTTTGTGGCTTCAAAAACTTCTCCTCTATGCTCATGGGGTCCTCACTGGTCAGCATCTTAAATGTGTCAGTGAAGAAGAGCCCCTGGGCTGGCAGGTCTGAATAGAAGTTAATCATCTTCCCTTTCAGCTCTGCTGTCTTGAATTTGCTTCCTAGCTTCTGGAAAGGCACCTGGGATGTATGGTCCAGCCCCAGCATAGCCACTATGAGCTTAATCCAGACACTCTTTCCGTTATCTCCACCACCCAGCAGCACAAAGGCCTTATGAATAGGATAAGCTCTGAGCAGGCAGTATCCAGCCATCTCTTCTAGGAGGGAAAGGTCCTCAGGTTTGACCACCTCACTCATGAATTTCTTCACTTTGGGACAGTCTGCTCCTGGCTTAAACTCCACTGGGATCTGGATAACAGTTAAGAATTCTGGATTATGTGGCTCCAGCTTTCCAGTCTTCAGATTAAGAATGCCATTCTTCACAGACAGCCTGTATGGATCTCTGTCAAAATCCATAAAATCTGCAGGAGTCATCCTCCTAATCTGACCCAGTACCTCACCCACCACATTATTAGTGGTCTGGGGTCCACCCAACTGCTGGATAAGGCTCTCCAGAATGGTCTGACCCTCAAATCTGTAGGCTCCATTATCATAGACCAGAATCTCACCACTCTTCAAGGTCTTCACATACTCAGAGCCCATGATAACCTCCACACAATACCTGATGATGTCTCTCCTGTATTCACCCATAGACTCACCATCAGGCAGCCTGGGCACAGCCAGTCCCAGCTCTTTGGCTCTCCTGACCACTGCAGCCCACTTCTCAGGCTTATCCCTCCTCCAGCCCTTATAGCAGTCATCACAGGTCAGAATGCCTTCCCTGATGCCCAGAAGCTCCCAGGGGCCACCTCCACAGTAGTCTTTGCCCTTCCCCTCAGGTGGATGGCATCTATAGCAGACCCAGGTGTTTTTCTTCACATTGATGGCAAAATTCCTCCCACTCTCAGAGCCATGAATGGGGTGAGTGCCCTGGATCTCTCCTGTGCCATCCCTATTATCCATGATGATGTTATCTGGTAGCAGGACATCCTCTACTTTCAGGGATTCATGCCATTTCTTAAATCCTGCCTGGTCTCCTTCTTTTGTCTCCTTTTCCACTGCCACCTTCTGAGACTGTCTCAGGATCTTAATGACTTCTAGGAGCTGATCCTTTGTGACATGGGCTATGGGCACATTCTTGATGATCTCATAGGTCCTGATCTCACTACCTTCCTCCCTGGTGATCTCCCTGACACTGTTGGGGCCTACAGCCTGCATACCCTGAGCCACCAGATCTGCCACATGGACATAGACCTTTTTGCCATTTTTATCTGTGGTGGTCTTCTCTGGGTCATAGAGAGCCATCTTCTTTTCAATACCAGGGCAGATGAGGTAAATGTGCCAGCCACCTCTCCCAGGGGTCCTGACAGTGAAGCTCTCTGGCAGGAGATCAATCACTCCCAGCTCCTGAAGCCTGGCCAGGTCATCAGCATCCAGGATCACCAGATCCCCATGCCCACCCAGGACACCATAATTCCCTCCAGCATCCAGCCATTTCTGCAGATCAGGATCATTCCACTTATAGGGCTTCTTTGACCAGCCTGGCTCAAAGGGCTTCTTATCTTTCTTTTGCACTTTGCAGAAGCCAAAAACATCATCTTCAAGCTGCTTTGCTACTGTGACTCTATTCTGCATATTCAAGTCACCTCCAGGCAGCAAAGCTGGCTAACTATCTTATTGATTAAATCAATACCCATAACCTTATTTACCAGGAGAGTGATCTTATCCATGATCATTTCTCTTAGCTGATTCAGGGCCTGGGCAGCCCTGAATATTTCATTTATCATGTTTTTACATCCTTTATGGCCTCCACAGATTTTGATCTCTCTATTCTCTCCACTGCAGATGGGCCTCCCAGCACTCCTGCAGTGGCTTCTATGCAGCTCCTCCTCAGCTCCAGGTCCCTGGCCTAATGCTGACTCACAGAAGGCAAAGCCTTTTATCCATTGAATTCTATCAGTCTTCATAGACACCAAATAACAACAGGCTCAGGGATGGCAGTCCCTGGGCTAACTATTCTTCTTTAGCATTCACCTACCCTGGCCAGTGCCAGGACTCTCTCTGGATTCTGCTCAAAGAGCTGCAGGCCAGCTCTCATACAGGCCCTAGCCAACTGGGTCCTTGTGATCTTATGCTGCTTTGCAGTCTTCTCCAGGGAAGCATTCTCACTTTCCTGGACATAGAGCCCTATAAAGGGTGGNGGGTTTTTGTATGCCATGCTTCCTAGAAATATTGCCTACTATTTAAATCCTTCTATTTGTCAAANTAAAACCTCTTCTCTTTACATAATGCTCCAAATGGTTTTTCTTCCAAATCCAGCCATTTTAGTCCACTTTCAGGTCAGAAAAACTCATTTGGATAGGCAGATTTTAGGAAGAGGTTGCTGAGAAAGATTTATATCCTAATTCAGAAGAGGTTATTTGCTCAGTTAGCATCTGGGGCAGTACTGCAACAGTGGATAAAAAACATCTCCAAGACTTTAAATGCAGGGCCAGGATCACTTCCTTTCCTGGCCCACTTCTGACTCACTCTTCTTCAAGGCCACTATCATAAGCATCTGCCAGGCCACTATTTCTGCAGGATGCTGTCAGGATCTCTGAAGGAGCATCTGCCAGACCAGCATCAATAGATGACTTTTGTGGAGTCACTACTACCAGAATGCCTAGGGCCTTAACCAGATCTCTTAAGCCAGCAGTTTTAGTGTGCATAAATCCTGGTAGTGTCAAGAATTCTATATAATACTTACTGATGGATATTATTCTCAGAAAGGAGGCTCCAGAAAGGCCAAATAACCATCGCGACCCCATAAAGGCCCCTTTCATTGAGATCTGCTATATTTGGGCTTAGATTTGGGCAGGAGAGGATCACCAAAAATGGGCCACTTTGAGAGTGAGCCACAGAAGGTGCGGCAGGTCAGTTCTATGACATTCTAAGCCATGTTAAAAAAATGTCATAGAACTGCCATCAATATCATTTTGATCCAGATTTCATAATCTAGTGACTTCGCTATACAATTCTTTGATCCTTCCTGGCCTTACCCTAAATTTGGTTCCATGATTGTGCCCAGTCCTTGCATCAAAGTCAATTAGAATAATATCTTTTCGGATAGCTTCTATAAAACTATCTATACTAAATTTCTCTAAAATCATAACATTTTCATATTTAAAATACTCTTTGCCACCTATTTTTTTAGATCTTGATTCTATATAAAAACAATTATGTAATTTTGTCCCTGCTTTATGGAAGAGATCGTCAAATCCCCAATAAGGTTGAGGGNTAAGCTCCCCTAAACCGATCCTCTTTTCCACAGAGTTAAGCCATTCGTGGTGTTNTTCTGAGACGGCATTTGCATCAAAGGTGATCATCACCTTCCTTTTATCTTCATCAATAGCTATACCAAAGCCCCTATTGGTCCTGGTTCTCCCTGAGATGGTCTGCCTGAAACTCATCTCACTAGCCGGATATTTTATTCCAGCTTCTTCATGTCTCCAGCCATAATATGGTAAAAAGAGAGCAGGAACAAATTTAACTGCTCTAGGTGAAGGCTCAAAATGGAAAAGTGTAGTTAAAGAACTTGCATTACCACTCCTATTTGTAATTCTTTGGCTTTTTAGCTCCCACTCAGCAGAGTTTGCTATAGGTAAATTATTTTCCTTTATACCATAAAGATCCTCTATGGTATTACCCACCCCACCAGCATTGCCCTGCCTACCACTTTCTATCCATCCCTTTGATTTTATGACTTTAAAAACCTCTATTAGCTCCTCTTTAGTGTATAATCTCATTTTTACCATATCCAGGGGATTAATTATGGTGGTCTCCAGAAGTCTAATAAATATTCAAAGGTCACACCCATTGTTATGTAATTGCTAGGCCAACCAAATATGCCAATTCTATTCACTATATTTGTCCTGTCCCAGATGATGATATTCCTCAGTTCATATCCTCTTTTTCTTAACTCATTAATGAGAGCTACATGTATGGTTATTCTTTCATTCTCCCACCACATATCCGGCACATTTATCACACAATGAGCCTTTGGCTTCAACAGTGGAAGAATACCTTCAAAAATATCTCCCATAGAAATGGCATACTCATCAACTGCCAGAGTCCCTAAATCTCTGGGGTCTTGAGAATATTGCTCAACTTGACCTAGCTGATCATTTTTCCTATCTCGTCTTGACTTATTCTTCCTGACTCTATTTAGCAAATTAGCATAGGGAGGAGATGTAAATATCAGGGAGACCGTTTCTTCATCCAGATACTTCGGAATGCTCCTGGCATCATCCTGAATAGCTATCTGATTGGATGTGTCAAAGAGCCGTTCATTAGCTATTCTCTGGCCACAGAGTCTGATATAGCTTTCTTGAAGATCAAAACCTACTGCATTTCTTAAAGTATCCTGAGCTGCCACTAATGTAGTACCGCTCCCCACAAATGGGTCCAGCACTAACTCTCCCTGATGTGTAAATAATTCTATAACTTTTCTGGCCAGAGAAATAGGAAATGTAGCAGGATGGATCTTTTTATCTCTGATGTCTCTTTTTTCATAGAAAAATTGCCATACACCTAATTGGCACTTGATCCATTCTTTAGCAGTTATACAGCTCAAATGATTGGTAGGACATTCACATGTTTTAAGATGGCCCAGCTTCAATTTTTTACTATGAAGTTCATGACCAGTTAGCACTACTCTGGTATTATGCCTATTTGTGTCAGTGATGGTAGCCACCTCACATTGTAGTTCTAAGTCGTCCGATACCATATTTAATCCCATTTTTCCAGTTCTGTCATAGGTCTTCAGGTCATTCTGACCTTCTGCTATAGAGTTATCTTTAATAAGCTCTTTGGATGCATGCATAACCATCTCTCCTCTGATTCTCTACCCTATCCTACAATCATTTTCAGATATTGAGAAATTAATAATAACTTAATTTGTCCAGGGCCTTAGCCGATTCTCGAGCCGGTGAGCTTGACCCCTGCCTGGAGGGCATAGTCCGCCAGTTCCTTGAGGGTGGCCTCGTCCATCTGATTAAGCTTGAGGAGAGCCTCCAACCGGGCCTCGTCCAAGAGCAGAGCCTCCTCTGCGCGCATGCGATCGGATATATTGTAGAAGTTGGCCAGGAAGCTGACAGAATCCTGCGAGTCCTCTGATATCATGGTGCAGATCATCTCTGCGGTATAGGATCGG
>Ga0067045_1004380_pt1 | contig 13142 bp, 13 predicted proteins | sample TerdegcTABiofilm_FD_59184 | JGI IMG/M metagenome (GOLD analysis project Ga0067045, IMG submission 59184) | Combined Assembly of (Gp0054472, Gp0054536) Wastewater bioreactor microbial communities from Singapore -Terephthalate degrading...
TCCCTCGGTGGATTCGCGCAAACGTGTTCGAGCGAGAGAACCTCCAGGGTAATGCGGAGTTCGTAGAGATCCCGAACATCCTTGATGGTGGGAAGGGTCACGTAGGCCCCCTTGCGAGGCACCAGGGTAATCAGCCCAGTCTGGGCGAGTTGCCGAATCGCTTCGCGGACCGGCGTTCTCGACACCATAAGCTGCTCCGCGAGATCCACTTCGGAAAGACGCTCTCCCGGGGGAATGATTCCCTCGATGATCGCTTCCTTGATTTTCTCATAAACGATTTGCCGAAGATCTAGATTTTGGGCAGGGGAAAGCGGGCGTGCCGGCATTTCGAAACCCCCTCCTTGAAAATGGCATCACAAGAAGCATACGATGCTCATTATACAAAAGACCGAGCCCGATGCCAGCCTTTTTTCTTGTCGTGTTTTTTGGGGTGGACAAAAAAATAAAAACAGTCTCTTTGGAAGAGGCGAAAAGGGTACGAATCTTCCCCCGTAGAACGGATCGATTCATCACCCCTTTTTGCCTGCCAACTTCTCCTCGCACGCCCGGTTCACCTTGTCCGTCCAGAGTGCGAGAGCATAAATGGCATCGGACAGGCGGTTCACGTAGCGGTAAGTGTTCTCGGAAAGCGCTCCCTCGCGGTAGAGTTTGACCGCGATCCGCTCGGCTCTGCGGGCGATTGTTCTGGCCATGTGAAGCGCCGCCCCGGGTACGGAATCGCCGGGACGGACGAAGTGGAACGTGGTGCCGGTGATGTCCCGGACTTTGAGAATCAGCGCCTCAAGTGTCGCGGGGTCCGGTTCTGGAAGGCCGGGATATTGTGCGATATATCCCATCACACGTCCCAATTCCTCTTCGAGCCGGAAAAGTTCCGCCGCGATGTCCTCGTCGCAGCAGGTCGCTCTGGCCATGCCGAGGGAGGCCTGACACTCGTCGAGGGTACCGTAGGTTTCCACCCGCACATGGTCCTTGGGGATCCGCTCGCCGCTCCCGAGGGATGTGTCGCCCTTATCGCCGCCTTTGGTGGTGATCCATACCTCCGACATGCCGTTTCACCTCCCCGTTTTTTGAGAACACTTCAGGCGTCAGAGGACCTCCGAACGGAAGCCCTCAGACACCACATCCGCCGCACCCGCCTCCGCAGCTCTCACATCCGCTGCCGCACCCGCCTCCAAGCGTGCTGAAGGAAGCCCGGAGCATGGCATCGGCAAGAAGCCCCGAAGGAATTTCCTGGTATCCGTGACCTTCGTACCGTATCGTGCGGCATGTGGTGGTCGTTTCACCGCAGGAGCAGGGCTCGAAGGATGTCTCCGCGCCGATGAGATCCTCCAGAGGAATTTCTTGGTCGCCGAGGTCGCTCAAGGTGAAGGTGACGAGATTGCCTCGGCGTACCGTCTCCTCGTCCGTACCGGAAAGTTCTTTTTCCAGCAGGGTCACTTCCACGCCCATAAGGCGAAAACGCGGGGCCATCTGATCATAGAGTTTGCGCAGGGCTTCCCCGGTTTTTTTCCAGCTTTCGCAGGAAACATCCGAAAGGGTATAGTGGGTTATCACGGTTTCACTCACAAGAGAGCCTCCTTCATTGGTCCGTTCGGTCATTCGCCTTTTTCGGAAATGACGAAGAGTGCCTTGGTTTCCACATGGATCGTTCCATCCTCGCTCAGGATCTGTGCCTTGGTGGCGACTTTTCTTCCTTTGTGCTCCTCCACCCAGCCCAGAGCCGTATAGGGCTTTCCGGCTAGGACCGGGCGCAAAAAGCGAATGGAAAGAGAGCCCGTGACCCCCCAGTCCGCGCAGGTTTCACGAAGAGCCCAGGCCATGGCGTCGTCGGTGATCGCCGAGAGGATTCCGCCATGAACGATCCCTTTGTAGCCGCACCAGGTTTCGTCCGCTTTAAAGGGTATTTCCGTGTGGTGTTCTTCTTCGTTCCAGAAAATGGCGAGGTTCAATGCCCTGGGGTTGCTTTCGGTGCTTCCGCAGACAAAGCAACCGGGGTTTCGCAGACATGCTTTCAAGGAAAACCCTCCAGTTCTTCGATTTTTCTTCGGAGAACAACCCAAGACTACCGACTGGACCGGATTTGTCAACAGCAATGACCACGAGGTCTTGCCGGGACAATCGTTGTCTTCGTCGTTGCCGAGCGGCTTCGGAGTGCAAGAACTCCTCCAGCAGTTTCGACACGGAAAGCTCCTCCTTTTATTAAAGGCGAAAAATCGCCGTAAGTTTTCCTTTTCCCCCTCCTTTCCTCAAAAGTTCCCTCCCCCTCTCTCCTCAGATCGCCCTATTGGACTGCGCTGCAGTCTCGGAGATCTCTTTTGTAAGTCAATGATGTGCAGGGTACTATCCTTGACGTGTTTTGAGGAATCGAGTATGATCCCTTCGTGTCAAAAAAAGCCGGAGTGGCGGAATGGTAGACGCAGCGGACTCAAAATCCGCCAGGGTTCACCCCCTGTGGGAGTTCGAGTCTCCCCTCCGGCACCAGTTATAGTAATCTATGAGGAAATTCCCGAATTGATGGAAGGGGGGTTTCCTCTTTTTTTATATTTTATATGAGATCTCACGGGTATTGTTTTATGAACAAAATTGATAATCGCTGAGAACTTCATGCAATGGCGCGGTTGTTACGCGCAAATTCAGATAGATTTATGTATAATAATTCTTTGTGGTGTTATGCATGTGAAAGGAGGGGTGGTTTTCGGAGGGAGATAGATCGGGTAGGCGATCTTTTTGTGGGAATCTTGACGACATAGAGGTTTTGTATATAATCGACAATAGAGCGACATTGAGGAGGATGTTTTCTGTGGAGACGTCGATTCACTCCGAAGGGATTCAACACAAAAGCCTAGTGGAGACTATTGTGGAAAATGTCGAGGCGAGGATCCTCAGGGGGGAATTGAAACCAGGGGAGCGATTGATTGAACAGGCAATGTGCAACCAGTTGCAAGTCAGTCGTTCACCGCTCAGGGAAGCGTTTCGCATACTGGAGAATCGCGGTTTTCTTGTCAATAAGGCGAGAAAAGGTGTTTTTGTCAGTGAATTGAGCAAAAAGGATGCCATAGACGTCTATACGATTCGTGCCAATCTGGAGAGCCTCGCAATCTATCTTGCCGTGAAAAATGACGACGGAACCTTGGCTGATCGCCTGCAGGAGATCAATCAAAAAATGCTGTTTTTTGCAGAAAAAGGTGACGCGTGGAATTATGCGAAATGCAATCAGGAATTTCATAGTTTTCTTATTAATTCATGCAATAATCAACGTTTGATTGGCATATTGGAAGTTTTTAATAAACAAACAATTCGTTATCGATCTGAGGTTATGTTGTCTGCTGGAAAAATGCAAGATTCGATAAAAAAACACGAAATACTCATCGATTCGATCAGAAAAAAGGATGCGGAGCAGGCGGAAAAGATACGTAAGGAGTCCATCCTGGCGAATATCGAGATTGTATCGACGCTTTTCCTGTAACAATAAAAACGGAAGTTGAGGAGGAATTGGTTTGAGAATTAGGGAAGAGCAATGTGTCGGGTGCAAGAATTGTATCCCCTATTGCCCCGTGGGATGCATCATGGTCGTTGACGGCAAGGTGGCGATAGATCACGACGAATGTGTTGATTGCGGGGTCTGTAAAAGAGCGGATATTTGCCCGACGGACGCGATTTACATGCCGTCGGAGTGTTTCGAATATCCGCGTGCGATACGGATGCAGTTCAGTGATCCCGGTGTTCAGCACCCCAATCTGAAGGCGTGGGGCCGCGGAACTGAAGAGGCGAAGACCAACGATGTCACGGGTAAGTTCGGAAGAGGCGAGTACGGGCTTCTCATTGAATTCGGGCGACCCGGTACCGGGACGAGGCTTACGGAGATCGAGAAAGTCACCATGGCCATGTGCAAAATGGGTATCCCGATTCTTGAGGACAATCCCCTTTATGGTCTCCTTGAGGAAGACATGTCTGGCAGATTCAAGCCTGAATATGTGAATGAGAAAGTCCTCTCCGCCATATTGGAACTCAGAATCATGGAGGACAAGCTGGAAGAGACTCTGGAGAAAATGTTCCTCTCTTTCGAAGCATTGAATACAGTTGTTTCGGTTGGACTCGTAAGCAGGTTCGACGAGAACTCGAAGCTTCCTGTGATAGAAAAGTTGCGTAGGATGGGATTTGACGTACGCCCGAATGCGAAGATAAACGTGGGCCTGGGTAGGCCTTTGATCGACTAGGGAGGAGCAAACATGAGTCATTCGTTGCACCGTTTCGGAACAGAGGACAACCTGAGAAATGATTTCTGTATCTACACGAGAGCCGCGAAAGGGATCAACAGGGAAAACTGCGGGGACAAACTTCGTGAGACATTGAAAATCTATTTGTCCGAAAATGTGGTGAATTTTGGGTCGAGCCATGCCGGAAGGTGTTTTTTGAATGGCTTGGACCCTGAAGAATATGCAAAAACGCTGGATCATTCCTATGGAATCATCGCCACGTTCGCTGATCGCGAGGCCGTCAAGGGTGTTCTCGTAAAGGCCAAGGAGGCGCAGCTCGGCATATCGACCGTTGTGAGCGGTCTTATCGAAGAGGTTGTGGAAATCGCCCACGAGGCGGGTCTCAAGCCGCACACGGCACTCATTTCACTCGGGATTCACGGTAAAACATCAATGCTCCCCGAAAACGAAGTTCTCGAATTTACGACGATGTGCGGACACTCTCTCGTTGCCCAGAACCTGGTCCGTTCGGTGATCGAGAAAGTCAAGGGCGGAAAACTGACACCCGAGGAAGGGGCCCTCATCTTAGCCAAGCCATGCACCTGCGGTATCTTTAATACGCGAAGGTGTGCCGCACTTATGAAAGAAAAACTTGAAAAGGAGACTCGAAAATAATTTTTTTGACTCTGCTTTGTCTACAATCGACATTCCAAGGCGTATGGGAACAAATTGATGGATGCCTCGAGTGTTCATGGAAAGGTAGGGTGCCTCGTGGAGAATGTACTTTTGACTCCGGCGAGAATCGGTTCCGTTGAAATCAAAAACCGCGTCGTTGTTTCGTCCATGTGTTTGTACTATTCGAATAAAAACGGTGATGTTACCGAAAAGATGATTTCTTTTTACGAAAAAAGAGCGGAAGCCGGAATTGGTGCGTTCATCATTCCCGCTAATCCCCACGGAGAGAACAAAAGAGCCAGAGGCTCTCTCGCTGACGATTCCAGGATCAACCAATGGAAGCCCCTTCTCAATATCCTTCACAGCTATGGAGCCAAGATCTTCAACCAGATTCATCCTTCTGGAATTCAGTTCGGACGGGCAGGATGTGTCACATCTCCTTTCAGCCTGACTACTGAAGGCATCGCATCCATGATCGAATCCTATGCCCAAGGCGCTCTGCGGGCAAAAAAAGCTGGTTTCGACGGTGTCGAGATTCACGGTGCGCACGGACACGAAGTTGCATTGCTTCTCTCGGAGTTGTTGAACACCCGCAAGGACAGGTACGGAGGTTCTTTGGAAAATTGCGCGAGGAACGTCACCGAGATGATCTCGAGAATCAAAGAACTTTGCGGTGCGGATTTCCCGGTTATTCTCCGCATCAGTGGTGAAGAGAGGATTCCGGGAGGCCGTACCATCGAGCGCTCTGCGGAGATTTGCCTTCTTGCCGAAAAGGCGGGAGTGGACGCGATACACGTTTCTGCGGGCATGCCGGAGAGTGAAGAATGGGAATGTCCCCCCTCCGAGATCGAGGAGGGGCATCTCGCGTGGATGAGCGGATATTTGAAGAGAAGGCTGCATGTTCCGGTCATCGTCGTCGGCCGCATTGTTGACTGGAGAGTCGCCAACAGGATCATCGCAGATGGCGAGGCGGATTTCGTCGCCATGGCACGTAGTGTGCTGGCAGATGGCGACTGGATGCGCTCGATAGGCAAGGAGGACTATCCTCTTCGGAAATGTATTGCGTGTAATCAGGGCTGTCGAACGCGGCGCGAGCAGAATAAGACCGTCTGCAGGTGTCTCCAGAATCCTCTTACGGGGATGGAGGACGAGATCGTGATCGGACTCGATGCGGTGGGTAAGAAGGTGTGCGTCGTGGGAGCCGGATTGGCAGGGCTTTCAGCGGCCGATGTCCTTTCTCGCCGCGGATGCGAAATCTCCATTTATGACAAAAAGCCAGAAATAGGAGGGCTTTTTCGTCTTGCGAGTATGCCGCCGGGAAAGAGTGGCTACCTTGATGTCATTGAATACTACGCGAAAGTGCTTTCGGAGAGAAAGGTGGTTTTTCATCTCGGAGCACCGCTTGAGACAGTTCCGGAGGGCGCGTGGGATCTTGTCGTCGTTGCTACCGGTGGAAAGGATTTCGTTCCGTCGATCGACATTGACGAGGGGATGAATGTGCTCTCCGTAGAGTCTCTTTTTGCAAAGGAGCGACTTGAAGCGATGGAGTACGTCGTCGTCGGAGATGGCCTTGTCGGCTATGAAGTCGCGGATTACCTGTCGCAGAAGGGGAAAAGAGTCTTGATGGTCGGCAACGACCCTCGCGATCCCGTTCATCTGCTGGGTGTCGCCAAGTGGCATTTCATGAAGGCGCGCTTTGAGAAGGCGGGAGTCGAGGTGTTTCGTCGCAGCACGGTCAGTGCGATTGGACGGGAGGGGTTTCGCTATGTCGATTCGGAGGGCAGGGAAGGTTGCGTAAAAGGGAGCTACGAATACGTTCTTGCCTGCGGATATGTTGCGGATGAGCGGGCGGTGCGTAGTTTCATGAAGGAAGGGCAGCAGACCTTGGTGGTAGGGAGTGCGGAGAAAAACGGGGATGCGATGGATGCTATACACGGCGCTTTCGAGAAGGCGCTCGCCGTGACGTTCGAGTAGTGAGGAGGTGTTTCGGATGTCCATGACGGCTACCGAAAAAATCCTGGCGAGAGGCGCGGGCAAAGATTCTGTCAAGCCTGGCGACATCGTCGAGGTCGCTGTGGACAGAGCGATGATTCACGACAACAATGCCGCCTTGACCATAAAAAATTTTGACATGATTTATTCGTCGAAAGTCTGGGCTCCCGAAAAGGTCTTTTTTTTCATCGATCACCATACCCCTTCGACGTCGACCAAAGCGGTGAAGCATCAGAACTTGATGCGTAAATTCGCACGGGAACATGCCATACGCAATTTCTACGACTGTGGCAGTGGCATCAGTCATGTGGTCATGCTCGAAAACGATTTTGCCAGACCGGGAGAAATCGTCGTCGGTACCGATTCGCACACAACGGGACAAGGGGCGTCCGGCAGTTTCGCCACCGGCATCGGGGCGACGGAGATGGCAGCCGTCCTCGTAAAAGGAACTGTATGGCTGAAGGTTCCCGGAACGATCAGGATAAACGGTACAGGAACACTGCCGAAGTGGGCGAATGCCAGAGATCTCGTGAGCCTGGTGCTTGCACGGTTCGGCCCCGACGGTGCGAATTACCGTGCGGTCGAGTTTGGTGGTGAGGCTTTCGACGGTATGAGCCAGGACGAGAGAATCATGACCTGTGTCATGAGCATGGAAATGGGAGCAAAGAACGCTCTGTTCGTCCGTGACGTCGCCGATGCTCCGGCATACGAGTCCGTGGTTTATTTCGACGCCGATTCGGTGAAACCGATGATCGCGGTGCCGTACCTTCCTACGAATGCCGTTTTAGCAGAGGAAGTCGCAAAGAAGAAAATTCGTGTCGATCAGGCGGCCATCGCTTCTTGCGCGGGAGCGCTCCTGAGCGATCTCGAAATCGCTGCGGAAATTCTGAATGGAAGGACCGTTGCCGAGGGCACCAGGTTACTTGTGATTCCCGCAACACGCAGGATCTACAACGATGCCCTCAGTCGGGGATATCTCCAGGTGCTCAGCAGGGCTGGAGCGATCATCTCCTCTCCGGGGTGCGGTGCGTGTGGAGGGCATGATGTGGGAATTCTCGCTGAAGGAGAGGTTTGTATCAGTTCTTCCACGAGGAACATGCCTGGACGGATGGGAGCAGGAGGCATCGTGTATCTCGGCAGTTCCGCGACTGTTGCGGCTTCTGCCGTCACGGGATACATCACCGACCCTAGAGAGGTACTGCCCGATGGAGGAAGACACGACAATGCCGCATAAATGCTGGAAGTTCGGCAACAACATTTCCACCGACGAAATCATCTCCACGCAATACATGACGCTGACGGATATCGAGGAACTCGGCAGGCATGTTTTCGAGAACATCAGGCCGGGAATGTCACAAGGTATCGCTGCCGGAGACATTCTTCTCGTCGGGAAAAACATGGGATACGGGTCCAGCAGGGAACATGCGCCGCTTGCGCTTAAAGGTGCCGGAATCGGGGCGATCATCGCGATCTCTTTTGCCAGGTTGTTTTACAGAAACTGTGTCAACATCGGAATGCCCGTCATCGTCTCCGCGGAGACAGTGATGAGCAGCGAAGAGGGTGATTTTCTCTCGGTGGATCTTGAAACTGGCATGATCATGAACGAGACGAAGAAGCTCCACTTTCGCTTTGATCCGTTTCCGGACTTTATCAACAGATATTTGAAGAAGGGGGGGTTGATTCAGGCGCTCAACGAGGAGAGGCGGACGGTGGTCTGATGCGTTGTCGATGTCCTGCGGGAAAGAAGAGCAAGCACATGAGGGGGGATTCTGCGTGAAAAAGGTATTCGTTGCACTTGCGCTGACCTTCGTTTTCTCGATTATCCTGACGTCATCCGTTCCTGTTTGTGCAGAAACGGAGACGAACTGGCCCGAAAAGAGAATCGAAATGATCTGGCACTCCAAAGCGGGTTCCGGGGGTGATATTTACCTGAGGGCACTCGCGCGTTTTCTCGAGAAGAAGACGGGGCAGACCGTCATTGTCAACAACGTGACGGGCGCTTCCGGCGCGAATGCCTGGATGAAAGTCGCTAAGGCGAATCCCGACGGATATACGATTCTTGGAGTTTCTTCCACGATAGTGGCGTCTCCCGTGGTAAACAATCTTACGGTGAATTACGAGAATTTCGACCATGTTGCGCGCATGTTCATCGATGCCGTTTGTCTCTTTGTTGCCGCGGACTCTCCCTACAAGACGCTCGAAGATCTCATTGCTGATGCTAAAAAGAGGCCTGGGGAGGTCACTCTGGCTGGTGGAACGGCCGGAAATATCGAATTTGTGGCTGCCCGTGAACTGATGAAAGAAGCTGGATGCGAGGTCTCAATCGTTCCTTTCGAGGGCGGTGGTGACGGAGCGGTTTCCGTTCTTGGTGGACATGTCTCCGCAGGGGTCGGGGAATATGCGGAAATAGCTTCGTCTGCCGAGGCTGGTAAACTTCGCATTCTTGCGACGTTCAATAAGCTGCAGGACAAATCGATTCCCACAGTGGCGGAAGCTGGCTATCCGAATGTGACAGTCGAAAAGCTACGCGGGATTTTTGTTCCCAAGGGAACGCCGAAGCCCGTCATCGAAAAGCTCACGAAACTGTTGAAGGAAGCCATGGAGGATCCTGACTTCAAGGCCTATTATACGGCGAACAATTTAATCCCCGCATTTGTGGAAGGCGAAGAATTCACGAAAATTCTTGCTCTGCAGACGGAACAAGTTAAAGAATCCATAGGACAGCAGAAGAAGTAGAGCGTGTTTCCTCTGGCCAAGCCTGTCTTCGCTCGCTGGAGCAGGCTTGGCCGGAAGGAAGATGCGAAGAGAATATGCGATCCGGGGGAGAGACGGATGTTTAAAAAGAATGATTGGATATTCGGATTGATTTCTATTTTGATCGGTGTGTTTGTTTTGGTGAATATAAGGGATTTGTTGAAGGTTTCGAATTCCATGGACCCCGCCGGGCCAGCAGCTCTTCCCTCCATCATTGCCTGGGCCATGGTTGCAATCGGGTTGGTGCATATCGCCACGTCAATGATCATGATCCGGCGGGAGAAAGGCAAGGGTAAAACGGAGACCTTGCCGCGCAGGGAAAGGAAGAGCCTTACGCCGGTTGTCCTCATTACTCTTGCAAGCGCGGTGTTTATTGCGTGTCTTTCGTCGGTGGGCTATCCGATCGCCATGCCCCTTTTGATCGCGGCGATCATGCTCTCGGTGGGAGTGCGCGATGTGAAAAAGATTGCGATTACATCGATCGTGACCACATTGATTCTCTTTGTCTCGTTTTCCTTTGGTCTGAACGTGGACCTTCCACTGGGAATCCTGAAGAGATTTTTCTGAGAAAGGAATAAGAGATCAATGTATGAAAATTTACTGTTAGGGCTTCAGACCGTATTTCAGTTGAAGGGAATATTTGCCATCGCGGCGGGGGTTCTTTGGGGGACGATCGGAGGAATGATTCCTGGCATCAATGCGACAATCGCAATGGCGCTGCTTCTTCCCTTCACCTGGGGACTGAGTCCGGAAATTGCTGTGATAATGCTGGTTGGAGTCTATTGCGGCGGTGAGTACGGTGGGTCGATACCAGCGGTTTTGATCGGTACTCCGGGGACGAATGCTGCCGCCGCCACCGTGTTCGACGGATATGAGCTGCACAAGCAGGGCAAGACGGGTATCGGGCTTTATGCGTCTCTGTTGGCGTCCGTCTTCGGGGGTCTGTTCGGTGCGGTTGTTCTCGTCTTTACAGCGGTTCCACTCGCTTCAGTGGCCCTGGCATTTGGTCCGGCCGAATACTTTGTTCTTGCCCTCGTCGGATTGACCCTGATCTGTTCGTTGGGGGAGGGGAATGTGCTCAAAGGCATTTGGGCCGGTCTTCTTGGCATTTTGCTTTCCACGATCGGCCTCGATCCTTTTGCGGGAGTTCCGAGGCTGGCCTTGGGAACGGCGTCTCTCTCGGACGGACTCGAAATGATTCCCCTCATGATGGGGCTTTTCGCGATTTCGGAGGTCTTTCGCCAGGCGAGTGACCTTGCGGGAACCGGGAACGAGCTCGTCAAGATCGAACTCGATACGTCGTTTCCGGCATGGAGCATGATAAAAAGCTGGATTCCCTGCGGGATTTTCGGCTCCACTCTCGGAGTCGTCGTCGGTGCCATGCCCGGAGCGGGTGCGACCGTTGCGTCCTTTCTCGCCTACACGGGGATCAAGAAATGGAGTAAGGATCAGGATTCCTTCGGAAAGGGAAACCCTTTGGGGGTCGTCGCTCCCGAATCCGCCAACAACGCGGTGACAGGAGGAGCGATGGTGCCGCTCCTTGCCCTCGGTATTCCGGGATCAAACTCCACGGCAATCATGCTCGGTGCCTTGATGATTCACAATATCACGCCGGGGCCGATGCTTTTCATCAGTAAGCCAGAAATTCCCTACGGTATCTTCAGCGCGTTGTTCGTGGCGAACCTGTTCATGTTCTTTGCCGGAATACTCTGCATCAAATGTGCAGTGAGGGTCGCCAATATCTCCAAACCGGCTCTTCTGGCGGTGATCGTCGCGCTGGTCTTTACCGGAGCCTACGCGTACAGCGGAGAGATCTTTGATATTGGTGTCGCCCTTGTCTGCGGTTTGGCAGGTCTTGCCATGAGGAGGGGAAAACTTCCCCATACGGCAACGGTTTTGGGATTTGTCCTGGGATTCATTATGGAGGCCAACCTGCGGAGGGCTTTGATCATTTCGAAAGGCAGCTACATGGGGGTCTTCCTTAACTCCGGAATCAGTTCCGTTCTCTTTGGAATAGCGGTTCTTTCCGTCTTGTGGGCACTTTTGCATCCTCTCTACGGCTCGATAAAAGCAAGAAAGAGCGTTCCCATTGCATAATAGAGTGGCATAAATAATTCGGGACAGACTGGAGAAAGAGGGGTTGGTTTGGCGCAAATTCTGAGAATCCTGATGACGTTTGGGGTTGGAGCCGTCGGTTTTGTGGTGTTTCGCCTTCTGAAGATTCCAAACCCTGCGTTGCTCGGGGCGATGTTCTGTACGGGACTCATGAACATCGCTGGCCTTTATCCCGCTTTTCCCTTATGGCCCGTGTCGTTCTCGGCGAATGTTGTCATCGGTGTCATGCTGGGTCGTCAAATAGACAGGAATCTTATAAGCCGGATTCGAGATCTCGCGCTGTATGTTGTTTCGATGACGGTTGGTTTGATGTTGTTGTCTCTGTTGTGCGGTCTCACGTTCTTCAAATTTGCGGATGTTTCGTTGAAAACCGCTCTCGTTGCTACATCTGCTGGCGGAATAACCGAAATGATGATTTTTGGCATGTCGATAAACGCGGACCTGTCCATAGTGGCCTGTCTGCAACTGTTCAGGGTAGTCATTTTCCTCACGCTCATCCCGTTTATCTCCGTGCTTGACAAGGGAAAATCAAACCGGCCACAATGGAAAAGTCCGGAAAATCTTTCACCGGCGGATTGTTTTTCCAAGGTTGACTATGTTCTCCTGACTTTCGTTGCATTCATCGGCGCGGGGATTGCCGCATATTTCAAAATCCCGACGGGTGCCATGCTGGGAGCAATGGTTGCATCAGGGATATTTGCTGTTGTCATTAAAAAATCGTATTGTTACGACGCGAGACTGAGGTTTGCCGCACAGATTGGATTGGGGGTCGTCATGGGGCAGAGAATGACGTATGCCATGATCTCCCAATTGGGAGAGATCCTTGCCCCCGCGTTGTTGACGACGGCAGTGATGCTCGCGGGATCGATTGCCCTCGCGTTCCTGCTCCGCCGGCTGAGCGGATGGGACATGCTGACATGCCTTTTATGTGCGGCGCCGGCAGGGCTTAGCCAGATAACCGCCTTTGCCGAGGAGATTGGTGTGGATTCTTTCACTGCCTCTGTTTTTCATACGGTAAGGATTCTTAGTATCGTAATAATTTATCCATGGATAATTTTATGGGCAATATAAAATAAATATTTAAAACTCAAACCGCGTGTTGTTTTGATCGATTTTATTAATTTTAAGAATATATTGTAGGCATCAGATCCCGACGTTGGAAAAATGAGGCCTCGAGAAGGAATTCCGGTGCGTATCCCTCCCGCAAACTTCGGGAGGGGTTTTTCTTTTGTGATATGATTGTCCGGATTTCGCCACTGGCGGGATGATTTCACGGAAAGGGCGTGTGTGGATGTTCAACTCTCAGGGGGACGTGAGGAGTGTTTGCGGAGGCGCGGTCGAAGCGGCCTCTGCGTGATGGAATCGAAAAATCGTTGCAGTGCCGCCGTTTCGGTCGCGAGGAAAGCGTGA
>Ga0067045_1031113_pt1 | contig 13136 bp, 11 predicted proteins | sample TerdegcTABiofilm_FD_59184 | JGI IMG/M metagenome (GOLD analysis project Ga0067045, IMG submission 59184) | Combined Assembly of (Gp0054472, Gp0054536) Wastewater bioreactor microbial communities from Singapore -Terephthalate degrading...
CCTGTGACCGGGACCTTCGGTCTGGGCGTCACGACAATGCGCCGCACAGCCTCGGCAGACAAGCCGCCTGCGGCTGCCGCACGCACGCGCACCGAGATTGCGCCAGGATTGGCAACGCGGATAGTCCACCGCCACGTTTCTTCCTGTCCGAAGCGCAGCGATGGGACGGGCGTTGAGCGACCTGATGGCCTTGCGACGAGCGCCGGCTCCTTCGGCATGACCAATCGAGCCGTAACGCTGCGTGCTGTCGCGCCGCCGGCATTCGAGATGCGGGCCACCAGCGTGATCGGAGAACCCGCCCGGGGCAGCGCCTCTTCGGCATCGAACGCCTCGATCCGAAGGTCGGGCGGTCCCTGAGGAACGGCTGCGACGGCCAGGCCCTTCAGGAGGCACGAATCGCCAGCCGCCGAACCCGGCCTGAGGCCAACCGCAACGATGTTGCCCTTCCAAGCCGGGTGGTTCAGCATATCGAGGTTGTAGGTTCGCGCTTTGCTGCCGGTCTCGACATTGAGCGGCACCTCGTGCAGGCCGAACGCGGCGTCCGACGTGAACACCACGGCAATCCGCCGGGCCCTCGCCGAGGCCAGACGCAGCGAAACGCACGGTGTCGTCTCGGCGTCAACCGGCGCGATCGGAGCCAGGCCGAAGCCGTCGGGCTCATCGAGCGTGAGCTTCAGGCCGTCAGCCAGCCGCGTTACCGAGGTTCCCTGCATGGATTGCCACAGCGCCGCATCGCGAGGCAGTTGCAGCGATGCCGATGACGCCCTGGGCACCGGCAGCTCCACGATGCGCATGAACTCCACAGAAAACTGCGCACCGTCATACGGGTCGAAGCGCAGCTTGATGATCTTGCCTGCGCGCTGCCAGAACGGAAATGCGCGGTAGGTGCGCCACTGACCGTCGCCGCGCACGCCGATGTGGATGACCTTCTCCTGCGAGAACCCGCCGAACCGCCCCTCGGTTGTCTCCGTCCAGAACAGCTCGATGGTGCCGTCCCGATCCGCCTTCACGCGGATCTCGAACGCCTGCCACGGCGATGCCGGGATATCGAGCGTCGGCCTGTACTGCATGATCGGGTCGGAGCCGGACGTGCGGAACGATACGATGCTGCCGGATACCGTGAGCCCCGTGACCTCGGCATTCGGCTGCCAATCGCCCACGCCCTCTGCGCCGGACCACTGCCAGAGCACGACAGGCGGCCTGGACGTCTGCGATTCGAGCGGCGCTGCGCACAGCGCGGCGATGGCAATGACGGCAATCATGGGTCTGGCTCCTGACGAGACGATTGTGCACGGGTCACGGCCACGGATCGAGGTCGGCTGCAACACGGCTATGTGACCGACCGACGCGCACGGAAGGCTCTCTCTGCCACCGTTTCGACACACCGCGCAGGGAATCCTTGCCAGGCTGCCGAAGTGCTGGACGTTGCCAGAACACCCGCATGACGTCGCAAGTGTTCGGATCCTGGCGAGGAGTTGACCCCATGGAAGTACCGCTCCACGGTTCACGTGTCGTCGCGCGCTCCGACGGTCATATCGCGATCGAGAGCTTCGAAACGAGGCCTCCGGGGCCCGGCGAGGTGATGATCGCCACCGAAGTCACGCTCATCAGCGCCGGCACCGAGCTCGCCATGCTGGCGGAGGAGCATGGGTCATTCTGCCCGGGCTACTCGAACGTCGGTCGGATCATCGCATTGGGCGACGGCGTCGAGGGCGTATCGATCGGAGATCGGGCGCTCTCGCTCGGTTGCCATGCGAGCCATGTCACCGTATCGTCCGCGCCGGCGAGCGTCATGCCCGTGCCGGAAGGCGTCTCGCCCGAAGAGGCGACGTTCGGCGTGCTCGGAAGCGTCTCGGCCCATGGCGTGCGCAAGGCCCGGTTGGAGATGGGTGAGCATGTGCTCGTGGCCGGTATGGGGGTCGTCGGCCAGCTTGCGCTGCAGTTCGCCGCGCAGGCGGGATGCGAAACGCTCATCGCGTCCGATCTCAGCGACCGCCGCCTGTCGCTCGCGCGGGAGCTGACCGGCGCCACGGTCCTGAACCCGACGGCGTGCGACATGGCCGCCGAAGTTCAACGGATCACCGAGGGTCGCGGCCTCGACTGCATCATCGAGGCGTCGGGCTACCCCGACCACCTGCCGGCGCTGTGTGACATGGCCCGGATCGGAGGCCGAATCGTGCTCCTGGGCTCCATCTGGCACCGCACGGTGGAAGTGGACTTCATGCCGTTTCACCTGAAGGAGCTGACCCTCATCGGCGCGCACCAGCCGAAGTGCCCCACGGTCGCCACGCCTGCATTCCCATGGACCCAGCAGTACAACCGCGCCCAGACGCTGAAGATGATCGCCGACGGCCGGCTCAAGGTGCGACCGCTGATCACGCACCGACTGCCCTACACCGAGGCGGCGGAAGCCTACCGCTTGCTCCGCGAAGAACGTGACAGTGCGCTGGGGGTAGTCCTGACTTACGTGTAGCTGAGACCCACGCGAGGCGAGCGATCAGCGAGGTTGGCCGCTCGCGCTTCTGATGGGCCAGAGCCCGATCACCACGAAGGTTACAATGAGCGCGGCCCCTCCGAGCGCAAACGGTGCGCGCACCCCTCCGGCATCTGCCGCCATGCCGGACAGAACCGGCCCCAGCACGCATCCCGCCCCGAGGATAGCCTCATGGTAGCCCATGTTGGCGTCGCGGTTGCCGCCCGTGTGGAGGCCGTAGTGCATGCTGCCGACATGGGCCGGGGTCCGCGACGCGCCCAACAGCGCCGATCCTGCCACCAGCGCGACGGCGGAACTGCCCCGGGCAAACAGCGCCATGGCGGCAATGCCCGCCAGGAAACCGGTCAGGAATGCCGCCTTGCGGAAATGCCACCACGAACCCGTGGCCAGAATGGCGAAGAGCGCGACCTGCCCGATCCACACGACCGCCGCCATCTCCCCGATGGCGCCGTCGCCGTAACCAAGACTGCGGGCGAGTCGCGGGAACACCGTCGCCGCCGATGAGCCCACGAACCACATGGCGAAGTTGGCGATCCACGCCATGCGGAGGAAGGCGCGGCCTCGCGGGTCATCCTGTTCGATGGCGACGCCCGATCCGTCAGATCCGACCGAGTCGGGCGCTCCATTGCTGCGTCGCACGCGCACCGCCATGAAGACGAAGACTACGGCAACGATCGCTCCCGCCGCCCAGAAGGCTCCTCGTGCCCCGATCAGGTCGTAGGCATGGCCCGATACCGCGACACCCGTCAGAATGCCGCATGTCCAGCTTACGTTGAAGATGCCGGAGCGTACGCGGGTCTCGTCGTTGTCCTCTACCTTCAGGTAGGTCTGCAGCGACGGCCAGAAGATGCCCGATCCCGCTCCGGCCAGGGGCGCCGCGACTAGCAGATGCCACGGCGCCAGAGCGAACCCATAGGCAGCGGTGCCAACGCCGAATGCAGCTGCGCCTGCCAGCATCATGCTCTTCGCTCCGAAGCGTCCCACCAGCCGACCGGTCGCCAGCGCTGTCAGCATGTAGGCCACCCCCCAGCACAGGCCCATCAGTATGCCGATCTGCGTCGCCGACGCGCCCAGATCGAGCGCGCGGAAGTTGACCATGATCTGCGACATGGCCACGGCCGCATCCATGGCAAAGGGAATGATCGCGAAGTCGGAGCGGGTCATAGTGCAGGGGAGATCCAGCTACTCGCACTGTGATACCCCATGAGGTGACCTTTCGAAACGTTACGGGCTCCTCGCACGGTCGTGGCATGGATCGGCGAGGTACACTCACACGCAACCGCTATCGCTGGCCTTGCCTCACAACGGAGCACCTATGAGTGTCTCATCGCCCGACAGCCAGACGACCGTTCTCTATGGCATCGGCGAGTGGTTCGGAAGACTGTTCGATTCGCTTACGCCTGATGACCGCCGCGATTTGCTGGATGCGGCGACCACCCCGACACGCGCCACGCTCGCTAGGTGCCCGTTCCGACCCGACAACCGCTGCAACAAGCGCGGGGGTGTCTGCTCGCTCACCAGATACGAGATCACCAGAGCCAGCGCCGGCGCCGAGACCGGCGTTCGCCCTATCGGCGAGCTTGTGACGCTGTGCCCAGAGCGGTTTCTGGAGAACCATCTGGTGTACCGATGGGTCGCGGAGACGCTCCTCGATTGCGCAGAGCCACAGATTGCCACCGAAGTGGACTTTCTGCGGCGGCCTGTAGAGTATCAGGGCGCGGATGTGAGCGGCATGCTGAGCGAGCAGCCCGAGTCAGGGGTCGACCGAAGCGTCGGTCGTATTGACTGCGTGCTAGTGGCACCGCCATCCGATGAACCGATGCGCTGGTGCGCTCTGGAAGCACAAGCTGTCTACTTCTCGGGCGCAAGCATGAGCGAGGACTTCAGACTCATGCGCGGGTGGGCTGGCCCGGGCATCCCACCGCCCTCCGGCCGCCGCCGACCAGATTGGCGGAGCAGCGGCCCCAAGCGGTTGATGCCTCAGCTCCAGATCAAGGTTCCGGCGCTTCGCCGCTGGGGCAAGAAGATGGCTGTCGTCGTTGACCGCTCATTCTTCGGATCTTTGTCGCACATGGATCCAGCACACGATGTATCCAACTGCGATATAGCGTGGTTCGTCGTACGGTACGTGAAGGCCAACGGTCGTGCCCGTCTGCAACCCGATCGCATCCATCTCACTACGCTGGAGCGAGCAGTGGAAGGGCTCACCGCAGGCATCCCGCTCAGTCAGTCGGAGTTCGAGGAGCGCATACGCGCCAAGCTTGCGACGTCCGGCTAAGCGGTAGCGGCGCTTCCTGGTCTTTCTGGGCTGTCGAGCCAGCCGAACTCCCGGCCGATCAGCAACTCAAACTTCTCGTCATGGTGCGTCGTCTTCATCGGAACGCGTCGCACCTGAAAGCCATGCCGTTCTGCCAGGTATCGGATTTCAGGGGCATCGTCGTAGGTCATCAAGACGTCTCCGGCCAAAGTCGCCGCAAGCCTGAACAGGCCGGCGTGGTCCACGGAGTTATGGGCATACAGACGCCTGCCCGCGATCGTATAAGGTGGGTCAACGAAGAAGACCGCATCCGACTGTGATCCCTGTTCAGCCATGACCAGCATCCCGTCGCCACACACGAACCGCAGTCGGTGGCGGATCGCCGCAATATCCCTCACACGTTTTGCTAGCGTCGCCGGGTACCATCGAGAGCGCAGTCCTCGACCGTTCTCACCGTTTTTCACCAAGCCTGCGCCTGGCGCCATGATTCCCCCACGACTAACGCGGTTCCGCACGATCGTCTGAAGCGCTCGTTCGGTTGTGGTGAGATCGGTAGCTTCGAGGAGCGCACGGACACTGGCCTGACACATATCGAAGGCCAGGATTTGCTCCGACAACTCGGCGCCATGTCCGTTCAGCATCGCTTCCCAGACACTGGCTACGGTTTCGTCTAGCTCGACCAGGAGCGCACTGTCTACGAGATCATCAAATACGGCCGTGAGGCTAACAATGCCGCCTCCGGCGAACGGCTCAATCATGAGCGTGGGGCGCGGCTGCTTGCTGCGAAGCCACTGCCGAACGTAGGGCACCAGCCATGTCTTGCCGCCGGGGTAGCGGAATGGGCTGCGCAGCGGTACTGTCGCAACGTTGACAATGGCCTTCCTGGCCTCGCTGGGGATTCTTGAGCGCCGGCTCGGAGGTGCTACGGACATGGTCTGTTGTACCTCGTCCCAGTCAAACAAGACATGCGTTGCACGCACTTTGTTGTCACTCCTTCCCCTCGCGGAACGAACCCGCCTTGAGTCCTGGAAGCGCTTCGACGCAGATGGGCTCGGGAAGCTGCAGTTCACTCGGGCAGAGACGCCGAATGCGGAACCGACGCCAGACAGAGAGCAGGCGTCGGAACCCCGTCTCCGCACACTTCGTAGTGTCTGATACTCGGCCCGGCCAAAGAATCACAGTCCATGAGGTCACGCCCATGCGCATTGCTAACAACGTCACCGAACTCATCGGCAACACGCCGCTGGTGCGGCTCAACAAAGTCACGGACGGCGCTGGGGCGACGGTGGTCGCCAAGCTGGAGTATTTCAACCCGCTTTCCAGCGTCAAGGACCGCATCGGAGTCTCGATGATCGAGGCGCTGGAACAGGCAGGCAGAATCGGTCCAGACACGGTCATTCTGGAGCCCACGAGCGGCAACACGGGCATAGCGCTCGCGTTCGTATGCGCCGCAAAGGGCTACCGCTGCACGCTCGTCATGCCGGATACCATGTCCATGGAACGCCGGGCGCTTCTCAGGGCGCTGGGCGCAGAGCTGGTGCTCACTCCGGGCGCCGAAGGCATGCCCGGCGCCATCGCCAAGGCGAATGAGATGGCTGGGAGCGATGCGCGCTACGTCGTGCCTCAGCAGTTTGAGAATCCGGCCAACCCTGCCATCCATCGCCGGACTACCGCCGAGGAGATCTGGCGCGACACCGACGGTCAGGCCGACATTCTGGTGGCTGGTGTCGGGACCGGCGGCACGATCACAGGGGTCGGCCAGGTCATCAAGGAGCGCAAGCCCGAGTTTCGATGTATCGCCGTCGAGCCGGCAGCTTCGGCGGTGCTGTCGGGCAAGCCCAAAGGCCCCCATAAGATTCAGGGGATCGGCGCAGGGTTCATCCCCGACATACTCGACCTGAGCGTCGTGGATGAGATTGTGCAGGTCGAAGAGGCCGACGCTATGGCCACGGCGCGCCGCCTCGCGCGGGAGGAAGGCGTTTTTGCCGGCATCTCGTCGGGCGCAGCCGTGTGGGCCGCGGTTCAGGTCGCGAAACGCCCCGAAAACGCAGGCAAGCTCATCGTCGTCGTCATTCCGTCAACGGGCGAGCGCTACCTGAGCACGCCAACCTACGCTGATCTAGCCTGAACCTGCCGTTCAGCTCGTGCGAGGTCCGCTTAGGCTACTCAGCGTCGGATGCAAGCGGTACCTCGCATCCCGTTCCTGCATCAGTGCTCCGTGTGCCGGCGCGTTCACGCGAGTCGCGTACGTTTGGGGGCAGCCCCCCGCAGCGCTATGACGTATAATGGCGGACGCAGCGGCGATTGGCTACTGGAGACACGCAATGGGCATCAGGGTCCTGACCATCGGCTTCACCGGTCGTTCGGCACAGAGCTTCTTTGACGCTCTGGCATCCAACAACGTGCGGGTCCTCGTGGACATCCGACTGAGGCCCGACGGTCAGCTTGCGGGATTCGCCAGGCGCAAGGACCTGCCCTACTTTCTGGAGCGGCTGTCCAACGGCTGCGCCTATCGCTATGAGCCGAGGCTCGCCCCCACCGACAGCATCCTCGAGGCATACCGTTCTTCCAGGGACTGGGATGCCTATGTAGCGGAGTTCGAAGCGCTCATGGATGAGCGAGGCATTCCGGCCGCGCTGTCGCCCGAGCAGTTCGCCGATGCCTGCCTGCTCTGCAGCGAAGCGACGCCCGAGGCTTGCCATCGGCGGCTCGTGGCCGAACGGCTTGCCCGTGAGTGGCCGGACGTGGAGATACGCCATCTCTGATGCAGGACTTCGGGCCGAGGCGTCACTGAGACAATCACGCCTACCCGATCCACCAGCCGATTGCGAGCGTCCGCTGCCCGGGTGGCACTCCTATCCCGGCAACCTCATGAGCGCATGCACCATGAGATAGGCGATCAGCGCAGCGGCAGGCAGGGTGAGCAGCCACGCACCCACGACGTTGCCGACCACCTTCCAGCGCACCGCGCTGAGACGCCGCGACATGCCGACCCCCATGATGGTGGAGGAGATCGTGTGCGTGGTCGAGATGGGAGCCCCGACGTGACTGGCCGCCAGTATGATGGTCGCGGCGCTGAACTCCGCCACGCATCCGTGGATGGGCTGCAGTTCCATCACCTTGCGTCCCACGGTCTTGATGATGCGCCATCCGCCGGCCCCGCTGCCCAGTCCCATGGCAGTGGCGCATGACACCATCACCCAGAAGGGAATGTGGAACTCTGCGGGATGGCCTCCGTGGGCTGCCGCCGATCCGCTGAACAGCGCCATGGCGATAACGCCCATGGATTTCTGACCGTCGTTCGATCCGTGACTCAGGGCCATGAGGCCCGCCGAGGCCACCTGAATCAGCCGGAATCGCCGGTTGACCTTCGAAGGAGGCTTCCTGCCGAAGATCCACAGGAACGCGATCATCACGACGCAGGCGCCAACGATGCCGACAATGGGCGAGAGGATCAGGCCGGTGAACACCTTCTTCGTGCCGGCAAGGTTCAGCACTCCCATCCCGCGCGAGCCCGCCACGGCGCCGATGATGCCTCCGACGATGGCGTGGGTCGAGCTGGTCGGCAAGCCCCAGTGCCACGTGATCAGGTCCCATATGATCGCGCCGAGCAGAGCCGCGGCGACGACCTTGTGCGTCACGAACTCGGGACTGACGATGCCCTTGCCCATTGTGGTGGCGACAGCCGTGCTCAGCAGGGCGCCGATGAAGTTGAGGCCTGCGCACAACAGCACGGCGTTCTTGATGGTGAGCGCTCGGGTCAGGACAGAGGTGGCAATGGCGTTGGCGGCGTCATGAAAGCCGTTGACGTACTCGAAGGCCAGCGCGAGCACGACCACCATCCATACCCAGGGATCCATCCTCAGCTCTGCGTTCGGCCTGTGCGCGTGGAACGCGCCTGCGGCAAGCGACCGGAACCTGTCATGGCTACGAGTTCTTCACGAGCGCAGCCTCGATGGTGTTGACTGCGTCTTCGGTATGGTCTATGGCCTCTTCGACGTAGTCGAAGATCTCCTTCCACTTGATGATCTCGATCGGATCCCGTTCGTTGTCGAAGAGGTCGGCCAGGCCCTGCTTCAGGATGCGGTCTCCCTCGTTCTCCAGAGTGTTCACACGCTCGATGAAGGGAGCGCGAGAGTCCCGGAGCTTCTCCAGCATGTGCAGGCCGGCGGCCAGTTCGTGCGTGCACTCGGCCAGTATCCTGGCGAGGGCGCGAGCGGCCTCGGGAACCCGCGCGACCCGGTATAGGACGGTTCTATCTATGGCGGCGCGGGTGAAATCCACCACGTTGTCGAGCTCGTCACCGACATCAATGATGTCCTGCCGATCGAACATGATGGGCGTCACGAAGGTCTGGTTCAGGCGTCGCGTACAGTCGTGGCGCAGATCGTCCACCTCGTTCTCGAGCTTGCCTATTCCGTCGCGCAGCCCCGTCTGATCAGGATTGCCATCAAACAGCGCCTGCAGCAACAGCGCGCCCTCGTGAGCGCGATCGCCCATAGCCGCGAATAACCGGAAGAACTCCTCTTCCTTGGGAAGAAACGCATGCATGAGACGCTGCAGACGACCGGCTACACCCTGAGCCATATGGACGTTCCCCTGACGGACTTACGCAAGACGACTGGCGGGCCGACTCTTACACGAACCTTAACATTCTACCGCCATGATGGCGTCGGCAGCGCAGTCAGAACGCGAGTGCGTCCCCCGGAGTTGTGAAGGAGTTCGCAGATGAGTTGTAGAAACGGTGGTGGGCCGCTTGCAGGCACTATTCGAACACAGAAGGTTGCTATGCCAGACACCATCCGCTGGGGCATCATCGGTCCCGGCAATATCGCCCATCGCTTTGCCGAGGGGATAGGCGCCGTTCCTCACGCGGCGCTGACCGCGATCGCGTCTCGGACGCCCGATCGACTGAAAGCGTTCGCCGAGAAGTGGAATGTGCCGCAACGCTACGGTTCCTACGAGGAACTCGTGGCCGATCCCGAAGTGGACGCCGTCTATGTCTCCACGCCCCATCCTTTCCATGCGCCGTGCTCGATCCTCGCGTTGGAGGCGGGCAAACCCGTGCTCTGCGAAAAGCCGTTCACGGTCAACGCCTCCGAGGCTCGCAAGGTGATCGAAACGGCCCGGCGCAAGGGCGTGTTCGTCATGGAAGCCATGTGGACGCGGTTCTTCCCGATCATGGCGCGACTGCGGGAGATCGTCGCCAGCGGCGCGGTGGGCGAGCTGCTCATGGTGCAGGCCGATTTCGGCTTCCGCGCCGGCATCAATCCGGAAGGCCGTCTGTTCAACCCGGCCCTGGCGGGAGGCGGCCTGCTCGACGTGGGGGTCTACCCCATCTCGCTGGCGTCCATGCTGCTGGGCAAGCCCGACCGCGTGGCAGGGTTGGCCAACATGGGCCAAACCGGCGTGGACGAGGCCGCCGTCATTGCGCTCGGCTATCCTGGCGGCGGTCTCGCATCGCTGACCACAGGCGTGCGCGTCACGACGCCCCATACCGCCGTGATCAGCGCCAGCGAGGGAAGCATCAGCATCCCGTCGCCGTGGTGGGTACCCGAGCGGATGACCGTGCGACGCGGAAGAGCCTCCGAGGAGTACTGCGAGCCGAAGATGGCCTCGGGATTCGAATACGAGATTGCCGAAGCATGCCGGTGCATCAGAGAAGGGCTAATCGAGAGTCCCGTTCTGCCGCACGAGGAGACGATTGCCGTCATGGAGACCATGGACCAACTGCGCGCGCTGTGGGGCGTGCGCTACCCGATGGAGGATGCGCAATGAAATACGGAACCATCGCGGGCATAGACAAGCCCGTTTCTCGTCTGATCCAGGGCGCGCTCGTCGGCGCAGGCATGGGCGAAGAGAAGGCCTTCGAGCTGTTCGATGCCGTCTATTCGCTCGGCTGCAATGCATTCGACACGGCGGTCATCTACGGTCAGACCGACCGAATCCTCGGCAAGTGGGTGCGCGAGCGGGGCATTCGCGATAAGGTTGTCATTCTGGCCAAGGGCGCCCATCACAACTCCGATCGCCGCCGGGTCACGCCGTTCGACATCGCCTCGGATATGCACGACACCCTCGCCCGCATGCAGCTCCCGTCGGTGGATCTCTACGTGCTCCATCGCGACGATCCGGATGTGCCCGTCGGCCCAATTGTCGAGGCCCTCAACGAGCATGTGCGCGAAGGACGCATCAAGGCGTTCGGCGGGTCGAACTGGAGCCACACGCGCATCCGAGAGGCCAACGAGTACGCTGCCAGGCATGGCCTCATTCCGTTCGCGGTCACCAACCCGCAATACAGCCTCGTGCCCCAGCGCCAGGAGCCGTGGGAGAACTGCGTCAGCATCGGCGGACCTCAGGGCGAGGAGGCCCGCGCCTACTATGCGCAATGCGGCATCGCCGTACTCTCCTGGTCGAGCCTCGGCGCAGGGTTCCTCGCAGGCCGCATCACGCGGGAGAACGCGAACGACTGGAAAGAAGGCTACGAAGAGCAGGCCGTTCGCTGTTACGGCTCAGAGGAGAGCTTCCAGCGGCTCGACCGCGTGCGCGAGCTGGCCGCCGCCAAAGGCGCCGAGGTGCCGCAGATCGGCATGGCATTCCTCATGAACCAGCCCATGAACGTGTTCGCCCTCGTCGGATGCAAGAATGCCGAGGAGATGGCGTCCAGCGCAGCGGGCCTGGAGATCCACCTGACGCAGGAGGAGCTGGACTACCTCGACCTGAAACGGGACACGCTGTAGACCAACCTCCCCGTGTTTGGGCAGGCGCTCGATCCGGAGGAGCACGCTCCGACCAACCCGACCGAGCTGTATCGGGCGCCTGCCGGACGTTGAACGGAGGGACCGACGACGATGACACGACGCGAGGTTCTGTGCGCCGCTGCAGGGGCGGCGCTGGGGATGGGGCAGGCCAGCGACCGCGGCGACGATCTGCCCGGACTCATTGAACCCATCCGAGCGCGGCATGATCTGCCTGCGCTGGCCGCTGCGACGATCGTCAACGGCCGTCCCGCCCAGGCGGCAGCCGTCGGCGTGCGCAAGTACGGCGACGCGACGCCTGTGGCGGTCACCGACCGCTTCCATCTGGGCTCCTGTACGAAGGCCATGACCGCTGCGCTAATAGGCATGCTGGTGGAAGAAGGCAAGCTCTCCTGGGATGCTCGATTGCCGGACGTGTTGCCGTCGGTCGCCGACGCGATCCATGCCGATCTGCGCAGCGTCACCGTGGACCATCTTCTGGCCCATCGGTCCGGCCTGTCGCCGCAGCTCCATCCTCGGCCGTCGCTTCCCGCCCTCATCGAGGGGCGCAAGAACCCCGAGGCCCAGAGGCGCGACCGACTGGCATTCATCGAGCGAGCGCTGCGCAACAAGCCGGACACGGAGCCCGGCAAGACCTATGCCTACTGCAACGTGGGCTACATGATCCTCGGCGCCATCGCCGAGCTGGCCATGGATGCGCCGTGGGAAATCCTCATGCGCCGCCGCGTCTTTGGACCTCTCGGGATCACCACGGGCGGATTCGGCGCCATGGGCTCGCCGGGCAAGGTAGATGAGCCGTGGCAGCACCGCATCCGCGACGGCAAGCCGGTCCCCGTCGAGCCCGGAGCGTTCAGCGACAATCCGCCCGAGCTCGGACCGGCAGGAACCGCCCACGCGTCCGTGGGAGACTGGGCGAAGTTCCTGGCAGCCGTCGCGACCGGCGAGCGACAGGGTGGCAAGCTTCTGAAGCCCGGCACATGGAAACGGCTTCTGACGCCGCAGTTCGGCGGCAACTACGCCGGCGGCTGGATCGTGACCGAGCGAGCGTGGGCCGGCAGAGCGCTGACCCATGCGGGCTCCAACACGATGAACTTCTGCGTCGCGTGGCTCGCCCCCGACAAGGGCTTCGGCGTCGGCGTCATGACCAACATCGCCGGCGAGAAGGCGCCCAAGGGCTGCGATGAGACCGCTGCAGCCGTGATCGGCCGGGTTCTCGGCGCCGGTTCGTAAGGGGGGCTACTCAGGCCTCCGCATATGCAGCCGGAAGGCGCCGATGGTCAGGTACGCGCCGAGCCTGTTTCCGAGCAAGACGCGACCCGCAGCCCCCAGCGTGTTGAGCGATGACCATCGCAGGCAACAGTGGCGAACACCGACCTCCTCGCCTAGATCGCGCCAGACCTCGGGCGGCTGATGCTTGTGCCACTCGATCCATGGGGCCATCGGGTTCTTCAGGCCCAGCGCAGGCCACAGGTTATGCGGAGTGCAGTCGGTCATCAGAAGGTGTCCGCCGGGCTCGATGAGCTCGGCGATTGCGGCGAACAGCCCGCGGTAGACTTCGCGCGCCTCGGCGCTCTGACGCAGGCGGATGCACGCCTCTTCGTCCAGGTGGTTGATCGAGTTATGCAGCAGC
>Ga0067045_1031114_pt1 | contig 13134 bp, 15 predicted proteins | sample TerdegcTABiofilm_FD_59184 | JGI IMG/M metagenome (GOLD analysis project Ga0067045, IMG submission 59184) | Combined Assembly of (Gp0054472, Gp0054536) Wastewater bioreactor microbial communities from Singapore -Terephthalate degrading...
CCGTAAACGACCCAATCGCAGCCATCCAGAACATCGGCGGGGTCAGGCTCTCGCCAGGCAACCAACCAGCAGAAAGTAACGGAAAAAACCGCGCCGCCAGATAAATGCCAGCAGAAACCATGGTAGCCGCATGGATCATAGCAGAAACCGGCGTTGGACCTTCCATCGCGTCCGGAAGCCATACATGCAGAGGGAATTGCGCCGATTTGCCAATCGTCCCGGCAAACAACAACAACCCTATCAAGCCAGCCCACGATAACCCCAAAAGCGGTGAAGCTGCCTGAGCAAGTGTTTCAAGCACTACCTCATTTGAAAGAATTTCCCGGTAGCTCAATGTTCCAGTCAGGGAATAAAGCGCCGCAAGCCCTAAAAGCATGAACATATCGCCCACACGGGTGGTCATGAAGGCCTTCACCGCCGCATCGCGAGCAGATGGCCTGGCATACCAAAAACCAATCAAGAGGTACGAACACAGCCCCATAATTTCCCAGGCCATATACAGCACCAGCAAATTATCAGTCACCACCAGGGTAAACATCCCAAAGGCAAACAACGCAATAAAAGCAAAAAAGCGGGAATACATAGGTTCAACAGATGGCACAATATGGACTTGCCCGAGCGCATCTTGAACGCTCGCACCATGAGGAGGTAACCCCGCTATGTCATGATCGCCTTGCGGCTGTCCAAAGTTATGATACCCAACGCTGTAAATAAAGATCATCAGCACAGTCCAGGCCACAAAGAAAAGCGTGACCACTGTAAGAGGATCCACGTGAATGCCTATGCGCAGCCAACCTTCTCCCAGAGGCAGCCACGGGATGGAAGCCACCAGGGGATGTTCACCCAAATCGGTACTGCGGATAGCGCGAAAGAACACAACCATACTGAAAAGCCAGGATAGACCCGCCCCTATCAGGGCAAGCCAGTGACTCAATGCTCGCTTGCGATAGGTAAATATTGCAATGAGGAAAAACGCCAGCGCCGGAGGTAAAGGGATAAGCCAGACAAGTGTCGCGGTTTGCATCACCTTAACCTCGCAAGAGATTGATTTCTTCTGCATTCACGGTAGTTCGTCGGCGGTAAATGGAGATGATGAGCGCCAGACCAACGGCTGCTTCGGCGGCAGCAGCCACAAAAACAACCGCCACAAACGTAAGCCCGCTCAAAGACTGTGGGTACAAATAACTCCAAAAGGCAAGCAGGTTAATGTTGACAGCATTCAACATAAGCTCTACCCCCATCAAGATCCCAATCAAGTTTTTGCGAGTTAACACCCCAAAGATCCCAACAACAAACAACCCTGCCGCTACAATCAGGTACCAGGACAAAGGAATCATCCTCGCCCTCCTCTCCGTTCCATCGCAATGTAGACTGCCCCCACCATGGCCGCCACCAGAAGCACAGAGGCAACCTCAAAAGGGATCACAAAACCATTCGGATCCGTTAAGGCTTTTCCAAATTCGAGGATATTTTCACCGCTCGTGCTTGAAAGATCCCTCAAGGTAGCAAACGCGCTCCACGAGCTAAGAACAAGGACGATACTTGCAAAAATTAACAGCGCCAATGGCGCAAAAAACCACCAACCTCGATTTAAGCTGGCAACTTCCGCATCCATAATATTGCGCGTCAACATCACCGCAAAAATGATGAGAATAGCAATCGAGCCAATATAAACCAATATCTGGATGATGGCAAAAAATCTACTTCCCAAGGTGGCAAACATAAATGCCACCCCCATCAAGGTCAACACCAGAAAGAGAGCAGCGTGCATCATTCCGCGAATACTTACCACCATTACAGCCGAAAAGAGCGTTATAGCCGCGACAAGCAGAAACACAATTTGTAAAGGTGTCATCCACTTACTCCACAGGAGTATTAGAAGAGATACTTTCAGCCCGTGCAACGGGACGAGGTTCTGCAACCAACGGGCGTCTGGAATTGCGCTTCTCAACCCGCGCCAGAATCAAGTTCAACACCCCAAAAACAATTCCGTTGACGGCCAACAAAACAAGCACACGAACAATGTGCGGTTGAGTGAAAACCAACCGGTACACCAACGCGGTAAGCATTAGCAAAGAGAGCGACAGAGGGATCAGTAACTTCCAGTTGATAGCCATCATCTGATCAATCCGAAAGCGCGGCAGCGAAGCCCTCAACAGGATGATCAGAAAATAGACCAAACTGGTTTTGAGTGTGTAATACACAATCCCAAGAACAGGGTATTCCACTGCCCCTGGACCTCGCCATCCTCCCAGGAAAAGCGTAGCAAAGATCAGGGAAACCGTCAGCGCATGGAGAAATTCCGCAACATAAAACATACCAAATTTTAAACCGGAATATTCAACATTAAAACCTGAGACAAGCTCAGACTCTGCTTCAACCAAATCAAAAGGGGCGCGCCCAATTTCTGCCAGGTTTGTAACAAAAAAAATCAAAGCAACCAGAGGCGCCAGAAAGATATACCAGACATCCTGTGCCAAGACAATATCATTTAAAGCCATCGAACCGGAAAACATCACTGGAATCAGCATCGTGATAGCCAGTGGAACACCGTAAGAGATCAATTGTGCAATTGCCCTAAAGGCCGCCAAAAGCGCATACTTGTTATTCGATCCCCATCCAGCCAGAATGATGCCCATCTCACCAACTGCCCCCAGCGCAATCACAAACAAGACGCCAACGCTCAAATTAACCCCATAAAAAGTCACGGTGAAAGGCAGCACCGCCCAAACAGTCAAAACTGCAGAGACGGCAAGAACCGGCGCCAGGTTATAAGGCAGCCAATCGCTTCCGGTTGGGGTAATCATTTCTTTCGTAAAAATTTTGATCAGATCGGCAAAAGACTGGAAAATCCCCCACGGGCCTACCCGATTAGGACCAAAACGATCTTGAACACGGGCTACAATTTTACGCTCTATCCAGATCAGCATCGTAACCAGGAGCATGGCGCTGGTCGCCAAAATAAAAGCCCCCGTCAAGAAACTGATAAAAAGCACCCATTCAGGAGCCAATCCCAATCCTGTCAAAAATTCTTGAAATCTATTCGCAACAAACGTATATGGATCGCGCAAAAAATCCATCAGCTAATCCCTTTGATGACAAAAATCACACCCACTCCAGGGCGCCTTTTCTCCAGGCGTAGAGCAATCCACCGAGCAAGATCAAAATAAAAATGATTACTTCTACAACCGCAAAAAGAGGGAGCTGGTTGTAGGCCACAGCCCACGGGTAAAGAAAAATAATTTCTACATCGAAAAGCAAGAAGACCAGGGTGTAGATATAGTATTGAACCTTGAACTGCACCCAGGTTGCGCCAACCGTTTCCACGCCACACTCATAGATTGAATTCTTGATTGGGTTAGGCTTTTTAGGGGCAAGAAAAGATGCAATGGCAATAGCGGCAGCCGGGAGGAACATAGAAATTACGGTAAAGATTGCAACGTAAGACCAGTCGTTAAGCATGGCCATCCCTTATTAAATTGTTGGAGATTAACAAGAAATTACCTCGACCCCTGTTTTCTGATGATACCGATTGTATCATATCCTCAACCACGATATGTGCTTCAAGAGTAAAAATTTCAATTAATCAAATTTCCTGATCTTTTTCTTTTCAAATCGTCTCCATAACCACAACAATCCATCTTGAAGAAAGGGGATGCCCAGGATGGTGCTTGTAACAGTTCCCAATATTCCCGTCCAACGCACCACTTTTGCAGGTAGCCCCAGGACGTTCACAGCCTCAATTTCCACCTGGCGGGCTAGCAGCGTTCGGCGGTCAACCTCGCCGCCTGATTTTGGTGCGATATTCAGGTACAGCCAGAGCATTCCACGATATTTGCCAGTTTCGTTCGGATGAATACTCCAGGCAAATTGTACTTTTTGCCCGGGCCGCAGCGCTTCGCTCATCGTTCCCTGAGGAGAAATATCCGGCCCGGTCATATCCAGCCGGGTTTCAAACACAAGGTTGTGGGTTTCATACAGGTTTGGCAGCTCTACCGGTGTCCCCGATACAGCGTGCCCTGCAATTTGCGCCGTTGGGGTCAGCATACCTTTTTGATCCACCTCAAGCGTCAACAAAAGAAGATCACTCTCCCCCACCCGGATAGATTCGGGCCATTCAAGGATCAAAAGACGCTTCTCGTTGACGGCTGAAAGCTCACTTGCAGGAGCAGGGAACGGAGAAGCTTCGGCGGTAGCCGGCAAGGCAGCAGGAAGGGTCTTTTGATCTGCCGCCGCCGGTTCAGAAGAAGGCGCAGACTGCAAAAGCAGGTAACAAGAAACCAGAATCAGCGCGAGAGGCAATGCAATCAATCTGGCCGCCATTCTCCGGTCTGCTCTCATGACCTTTACTCTCCAGTCACAGTCACAACGATGGTAGCCATCGGCAACACCACTCGTTCACGGTTCTGCGGCCAGCTCGAAATCACAACAAGTGCCAGCGAAACGAGCAGAAGAGCCAAAATCCACCAACGGTGCCATTTCTTCTTTGCCAGCATGCTACTATTATATACATACTCCAACTACGTGCATGCCATGTTATGGTGCGTTATAATTTCACCGTAACGCTCAATCCTTACTTTGGGCGTTCCTATTCCGAACCAATGAATCGTTTCATCTTACTTACATCTATCGGAGGTGACATGGCCCACTACCCTGCTGAACCGTTTCGCATCAAAGTGACAGAACCCATCCGGTTAATATCGAGGGAGGAGCGCAAGCAGGCAATGGAAAAGGCTGGCTACAACCTGTTCATGCTGGCAGCCGAGGATGTTTTTATTGACCTCCTTACCGATTCTGGCACGGGTGCCATGAGCCAGTCACAGTGGGCAGCCATGATGCAAGGCGATGAGTCTTACGCCGGCGCACGGTCGTATTATCGCCTGGCAGAGACTATGAAACAGATTTTTGGCTTTGAATATTTCGTCCCCACCCATCAAGGCCGCGCCGCCGAAACAATTCTTACCGATTTGCTGATCAAACCGGGGATGTCAATCCCATCCAACATGCACTTTGACACAACGGATGGGAATATCCGCGCTCGAGGGGGTCGTCCTGTCAACCTGGTAATTGACGAAGCCTTCAACCCAAAATCTCGCCACCCCTTCAAAGGGAATATGGATCTGGATAAACTACGAAATTTCATCCTACAGGTTGGCAAAGAGAGTATTCCCTTTGGCGCGATGACCATCACGAACAACGCCGGCGGAGGCCAGCCAGTATCGCTGGAAAACATCAAGGCAGTCTCAGAGCTGTATCATGAATTCGGCATTTTATTTTTCATAGACTGCTGCCGCTATGCCGAAAACTCCTATTTTATTAAGCTAAGAGAACCGGGATGCGCCCAAAAATCCACCCTGGAGATCGCCAGAGAAATTTTCAAGCTCGCGGATGGCGCATGGATGTCCGCCAAAAAAGACGGCATGGTCAATATGGGCGGCTTTCTGGCAATGCGCGATGCAAATTTATACCAGCGCGTCTGCAATGCCCTGATCCTTCGCGAAGGCTTTCCCACCTACGGTGGCCTTTCAGGGCGCGATTTAGACGCTCTGGCGGTTGGATTGATGGAAGGATTGGATGAAACCTACCTGGAGTATCGCCTCGGCCAAACGGCATATCTGGGCGAACGTCTGATCGAAGCAGGCATCCCAATCATTGAACCGCCGGGCGGCCACGCCATCTATCTGGATGCCGGTTCCCTCTTGCCACACATCCCGCACAACGAATACCCCGGACAGGCGTTGGCAGCCGAACTCTATTTAGAAGGCGGCATTCGAGGGGTAGAGATCGGCTCAGTGATGTTTGCTTACCCTAACCCAGATACGGGTGAAATCACCTATCCCAGGTTGGAACTGGTTCGATTGGCACTCCCAAGACGCGTCTACACCCAAAGTCATTTGGATTATGTCGTAGAAACAATCATCCGATTGGCAAACAGACGAAATACATTGCGGGGTTTTCGCATCACTTATGCGCCAGAGCTTCTCCGGCATTTTACCTGTCGCTTTGAAGCGCTGTAAGGCTCTTCTATCCAGATTGGCGGTGTCCTTTATAGCCAGTATCCTTCACCAGCCAGACCGCTCTGCCAGATTTTCGCACCCTATGACCCATCGCCCTTTTCGATTGCTTTGGCTTCGTCCCAAAACATATCCATCTCTTTGAGCGTCATTTCATGAAGGGAACGGCCGGTTTCACTCGCTCTCTTTTCGATATGTGCAAACCGCCGCGCAAAACGCTGGTTCGTTGCTCGCAAAGCCGATTCAGCGTCCACCTTGTACCAACGCGCCAGATTGACTGCTGCAAAAAGCAGGTCTCCCAACTCAGTTTCACGGCAAGCCTCATCCGCCGCCAGCACCTCTTCTAACTCTTCGCGAACTTTTTCGATCACCGGTGTGATCTCATTCCAGTCAAAACCCACTCGCGCCGCGCGCGCCTGGAAAGACTGCGCCTGAGCCAGCGACGGCAAGGCCAATGGAACGCCATCCAGCAATCCCTTTTGCTTCTCGTTCCCATTTTCTCTGCGTTCGTCAGCTTTCAATTTTTCCCAGTTCCGAACGACACGATCTGAGCTATCCAGCCGGACATTGCCAAAAACATGCGGGTGGCGTCGGACGAGCTTCGTGTGAATGCCCCTCAAGACATCCGTCATCCTGAATTCCCCCTCTTCGGCAGCAATCTGGGCATGGAGGACAATTTGAAGCATCAGGTCGCCCAATTCTTCTTGCAACCCTGCGGCGTCAGCCTGGTCCAAAGCAAAAATCACTTCATACGTCTCTTCGAGCAGCGTTGAACGCAGGCTTTCGTGCGTCTGCTCGCGATCCCACGGGCATCCTTCTGGAGCGCGAAGATGCGCCACCAGCTCCTGGAAGGCTTCAAAAGAAGTCTCTTTCTCTAAAGGGGTGACGTAAAGGGAAGATAACAAACCGATATGCCTGCTGCGATCAATTTCAAAGAGCGGCAGGTTTTCTACCACGGCCTCGCTGGTGCCGGCTGCGTGCACCAATTTGACAGGATGTTCGTCAGGATATACCGCCATGAGCGTGAGCTTTACATTCGACGCCACTTCGCGCGAGTAAATTTGGGAAATCAGAACCGGCATATCTGGTGGAAAAGCAGGGTGGTGCTGGGACGCCAATTCAAGCGCATCGACCAGCGCACACCTGGGAAAAGGATCCAGATCCAGCAGTGTAAAGGTTGGTTCCAAAAAACTAAGCCCATCCAAAACGCGCACCGGGATTTTTGCTTCTTTGGCCCGGCGAACAATTTCTGGACTGGTAGCTTCGGCTACGAAGGGGTGCCCCGGAACCGCATACGTCACACCTTCTGGACGGCTTCCCAGTTCAAGTACGCTGGAGACGATCTTTTCATAGACTTCTTCAAAGGTATTTCCGGTTTCGTAATATCCATCAAATGAAGAAATTTTCTCCACCGGCAAATAAGCTGCTATAGGATGGTGGCGAGTGCGCAAATAAATTACCTCCGCCTTCTCCAGCCATTCAGCAGCCTGGCAGGTGAGCAAACCTGGATCACCTGGCCCCAAACCCACGATTGTAATGCCGTTAGAAAGTTCCTGACGGTCCATCCTTCAATTAAAACCTCTATTCTAAAAATACCTCAGGCGATCAAACCAAACCGCCTATTAAAAAATTCTAAAGGTATTATATCTTGCTTCACTCGGCTTTCTGTAAACCCCAATAAGTGGCAAATCATAAACGATGATGACAGGGAGGCAATATAAAACTTCCCTTCTCCAACTTTATGAGAAGGGAAGTGTGATACCGATTCACGATATTGCCAGGCGCGCAGGCTTTAGAAGCATCACGCGTTCGAATACACGCCGTCAAAACGTCGAATTTTAACGTTTTGTGTAGGTAGGCGCTTTGCGAGCGCGCTTGAGGCCTGGCTTCTTGCGTTCTTTAACCCGTGGATCACGCGTTAGAAAGCCGCCGCGGCGCAGGACGGGCGTCAAATCCGGGTTCATCTTGGCCAGGGCACGAGCCAAACCGAGTTGAACAGCCCCCGTCTGACCGGTAACCCCACCGCCATCCACTTTGACCGTAATGTCGTACCCTTTGCGGTCATAACCGGCAGAGAGCAGCGGAGATAAAATAACCTCAGCATCTCCAAAGCGGGTGAAAAATTCTTCCAATGATTTTTCATTGACTGTAAATACGCCCGAGCCGCTCATAATCCGAACACGAGCAGTGCTTTCCTTGCGACGACCAACACCTTCATAATACTGCACAGACATAATTCCTTTGCTCCTTTACGCAACCAGATCGGGGTTTTGAGCTGCGTGGGGGTGCTCACCACCGGGATAAATCTTCAAGCGTTTGATCAACTTGCGCCCAATCTTATTATGAGGAAGCATCCCCCATACCGCCGAGCGGATCACGCGGTCAGGATGGTTGATCATCATATCGCGCAAGCTAGTCGTTCTAAGACCACCAGGATAACCCGAGTGGTGGTAATAATTTTTGTCGGTCAGCAATCTTTGTGTCAAGCCCAACTGGCTGACATTGATCACAACAACATAATCGCCCATATCCACACCAGGGGTAAAATTCGGTTTGTGCTTACCCAACAGGTAATGAGCAATCTTCGTTGCCAGACGGCCAAGGCTCTGATTAGAGGCATCCATCAGAACCCATTTTGAATCCGGTTTGCCTTTAATGACGTAGGTCTTTTCCACGTTCATCTTCTCCACAACAATCGTTTTCCATAATTTTTTACAGCTTTACTCAATTCTTCTTGCCTGTTTTGTACTTCACAACCGCCAGTGTCAGGCCGTTTGGTGGAGCCAGACCTGGCATCTGTTTGCGAGCTTCCTGAACGGCCAGCGACAGATCTTCCAGACTGATTTTTTCCCTTGCAGCCATCACTTGAAGATAGACCATCCGCCGAACCATGTGGTACAGAAAAGCATCTGCGGTGACTTCAAAAACTAAGCAGCCATTCTGTTCTTTCCAGTCCGCCTGGTAGATCGTTCGCACGGTGCTGCCATTGGGCCGGGGCGGGGTTCCAAAGGCAGAAAAATCATGTTTTCCAGGGAGCAGGCTGGCAGCCATTTGCAAGGTAGAGAGCTCAACAGGAGGCCAGACCCGCCAGGCATAGCGTTGAATCAGTGGTGCTCGCTGCGGCTGGCAATAAATGCGATACTGATAGGTTCTCGAACAAGCATCATAACGAGGGTGAAAACTCTCATCCGTTTCGCAAACCTCTCGCACAGCCACATCCTCCGGCAAGTTCGCATTCAGGGCTTTCTTTAGAGCGTCAGGAGAATGCGCCCAATTCAGTTCGAAGGAAACCACCTGACCGGTCGCATGGACGCCAACGTCTGTCCTGCCTGCCGCCAGAATGGAATGACCCTGCCAGCCTAGAGTAACCAGCGCTGACTCAAAAACCAACTGCACTGTGCGGATCATTCCCTGGCGCTGAAACCCAGAGAATTCCGTACCATCATAAGCAAGAATAATTTGGTAATGTGCCATTCCAACCGGGGATGACCGGAAGGATTATTGCTCAACGAGTTCCAGCATGACCATCTCGGCAGCATCACCCAATCGCAGGCCAAGCCGGAACATCCGCGTATAACCGCCATTGCGGTTAGCAAAGCGCGGACCAATATCATCAAATAATTTCTTAACAACTTCTGGGTCATTCCCCAACCGGGCTGCCGCCTGTCGCCGGGCGTTGACCTTTTCAATGTCGCCAGCCTTTTCGCTGTTTCTCGCCAGGGTAATCAAGCGTTCCGCTTCGCCGCGAATAAACAACGCCTTGGCTTTCGTGGTTTTAATCCGTCCATGATTAAATAACTGGCGGATCATCGTCTTGCGTAAACCATCACGCTGATCTTTGCTTCGTCCAAGTTTAAAACCTGCAACTTGATGCCGCATCTCTCATTACTCCATATCCGTGTCATCCTGAAGGAAACCCTTTTCCTTCATCTTCTGGCGCAGTTCGTCCAGGCTTTTCTCGCCAAAGTTTCGGATGGACATCACAGCCTCGTTGCCCTTCTCGAGCAACTCCAGGACATCCCCCACAGTGGTAATTCCGGTGCGCTTTAGCGAGTTAAACACACGCACCGAAAGATCCAGGTTTTCGATTGGCGTTTCAACTGCCTCGCTGGTCAAACGAGTGCCAGATATTTCCTTTTCTGGGCCAATAATCAGAGTCTCTTCGCTGATCCCAGAAATAAAACGCAAGTGATCAATCAAGATTTTTGAAGCCGTCCCCAGGGCGTTTTCCGGTGTGATCGTGCCGTCGGTCCAAATTTCAAGCACCAGGCGATCATAATTGGTGCTTTGACCGACACGCGCCGAGCCAACAGTCCAATTAATCCTGCGTATTGGGCTGAAAATTGCGTCAATTGGCAGTTCCCCAATGGGTAGCCGCCCTGTGCGCTCGTTAGCCGGTGAATAACCCCGCCCACGTTCCACAGTCATATCAATTTCCAGACTGGCGCGTGTGTCATCCACGGTGAAAAGGTAAAGTTCCGGGTTGATAATTTCCACCTCAGGAGGAGTCTGAATGTCTGCAGCCGTCACAGTGCCACCGCCGCGCACTTCAAGGTGCAGGTGGGCGCTTTCCACATCGTGGAGGATCATGCGCAATTGCTTGATCTGAAGCATCACCTGGATAACGTCTTCCTGAACACCTGGAATATCGCTAAACTCATGAAGCACATCAGAAATACGAATGGAAGTCACCGCTGCGCCTTCCAAAGAAGATAGCAGCACCCGGCGAAGCGCATTTCCTAGTGTAACGCCATAGCCTCTCTCCAGAGGGGTTATGATAAATTTTCCGTAGTTCCGGGCTTCGGCTTCCCGTTCAACTTTCGGTGTTACAAGATTACTTAATGAAATCACGGTTCACCCCTTTCCGACGCACCCTGTAGTACCGCGCGCCGGTTCGATTGGTGTTAGCGCGAGTAGTACTCAACAATGAGCTGCTCGTTCAGAGTTCCATCGATCTCAGCCCGTTCAGGCAGACGCAATACACGCCCGGAAAGGTTTTTAAGATCACGGTCCAGCCAGAGAGCGCAATTGCGTTTCTCTGCAAAATCAGGCAGTTCTTTGAAGAGCGGTTTACTGCGCGAACCTTCACGCACTGCAATCTTGTCGCCAGGACGCAGCAGCATGGATGGAACGTCTGTCCTGCGATCGTTTACTAAAAAATGCCCGTGGGATACCATCTGTCGGGCTTGCGACCGATTCTCAGCAAAACCCATTCGATAGACTACATTATCCAGGCGCAACTCCAGGGTCCGAAGCAGGTTCAAACCAGTAAGGCCACGTGTTTTAATGGCCACGCCAAAGTAGCGGCGGAATTGTCTCTCAAGGATTCCATACACCCGGCGAGCGCGTTGTTTGGCCCGCAACTGGCGGCCATAATCCGATTCCCGGTCGCTGCGTCCCTGGCTGGAACGGCCATGTTCGCCAGGGGCATAGCTGCGTCTCTCAAAAGCGCACTTCTGCAAGAAGCAGCGCTCACCTTTCAAAAACAATTTCTCACCTTCACGCCGGCACAATTTGCACACCGGCCCAGTATATCTTGCCATAACATCCCTCTCCTATGATTATACGCGGCGTTTTTTCGGAGGCCGGCAGCCATTATGCGGAACCGGCGTAATATCAGCGATAGAGCGCACCTTGATCCCCATTGCCTGCACAGCGCGAATAGCAGATTCACGGCCAGGGCCGGGACCTTTGATAATCAAATCCACTTCTTGAACGCCCATCCCCTGAGCCGTCTTGATAGCTTGTTCTGCAGCCAGACGAGCGGCAAAAGGCGTGCTCTTTCGAGACCCCTTAAACCCGACCGCCCCTGAACTGCTCCAACAAACAGTGTTGCCCTGCTGGTCAGAAACGGTGACAATGGTGTTATTGAAAGAAGCGTAGATATGCACCTGCGCTGACGATAGGGTGCGCTTTACCTTTTTAGGGGTTGAGGACCTGCGCGTAGAACGTACATTTTGAGCCATAATACCTCGCGATCAACCTCACATTCAAGTCTTTGTGTCTCTTTGCCAGTTTTCGCCGGGCAGCCTGCCGCTGGGTGAGAAGGAAGGAACCCAAACTGCCCCACCTTATCTGGTTCTGAGACAGCTTATTTCTTCGTTGCTCCACGGCGGCGACCGCGTCCGGCAACAGTCCGGCGAGGACCCTTACGGGTGCGGGAATTTGTGCGTGTCCGCTGTCCTCGCACAGGAAGATTCCTTCGGTGCCGCAAGCCGCGATAACAACCGATCTCAATCAATCTCTTGATGTTCATCTGCACTTCTCGGCGCAGATCACCTTCAACTTTATAATTCTTACCGATGTACTCGCGCAGCGCGATTGCTTCCGCTTCAGATAAATCCTTCACGCGGACATCAGGATTCACTTTCGTGGCTGCAAGGATTTCGTGCGATCGGCTCAGACCAATTCCATAAATATAGGTAAGAGCGATTTCAACGCGCTTGTTGCGGGGTAAGTCAACACCTTCAATTCTTGCCATGGTTTATCCCTGTCTTTGTTTGTGTTTCGGGTTTTCGCAAATCACATATAAGCGACCGCTTCGCTTGACGATTTTGCATTTCGCACACCGTTTTTTTATGGATGTTGTTACTTTCATGATAGACTCCTAAATAATTCCTTCCAGCTTACAGCCAAAGCTAAAATTATACCGACTCTTTTCGAATGTGTCCAGAAATTCGAACCGGTGGTTCGTTGTTTTCCAACAATGTCAGTATTTCTGGCCCATTTTCAGTGACTGCAATCGTATGTTCAAAATGAGCGGTCAGTGAGCCATCCCGAGAACCAACGCGCCATTGATCGGCAAAAACTCGCGTCGCGGCGGTTCCAACCAGCACCATGGGCTCCAATGCAATCGTCATTCCAGGGCGCAAGACGATTCCACGTCCTGCAATGCCATAATTTGGCACCTGCGGTCCCTCATGCATTTTTGTACCCACCCCATGCCCCGTGTACTCTCGGGTCACGTAAAAACCCCGGCTTTCTACAAACTGCTGGATCGCAGCCGAGACATCGCCTACCCGGTTTCCTGAGACCATTTTTTCGATCCCGATGTAGAGCGCTCTCTCCGTAGTTTCGAGCAATTTCTGGGCAAGCTCGGATATCGCGCCCACACCCGCCG
>Ga0067045_1004718_pt1 | contig 13132 bp, 10 predicted proteins | sample TerdegcTABiofilm_FD_59184 | JGI IMG/M metagenome (GOLD analysis project Ga0067045, IMG submission 59184) | Combined Assembly of (Gp0054472, Gp0054536) Wastewater bioreactor microbial communities from Singapore -Terephthalate degrading...
CCTTGCGGGCGTGCGCATGAACTCAGGCACGCCAGGGTCTTTTACCGCGCTATTCCCGAGCGAGACGGCGATCACCTGCCACGGGTGGCCATCCGCCATGGGAATGCAGGAATCAAGCCACCGATGTCCAACATGGTGGGAGGTGATGCTGATGGTACTGACCGCCAGGCTCGCTTGGGCCGCACTGCTGCTGTCGGCCGCCCCGAGATCGTGGGCGCAGGAGCCGCCTGAGCCGCCGGGGCAGCCTGCCAGCGGACCGGGCGGCAGCGATTACGCCCACGCCGCCTACACCAGCGAGTGTTTCGGCCGGGGTGGAGACGCATTCTGGCTTTTCATCCCCGCCGAACCGCGCCCGGCGGAGTGCCCGGTGGTCGCGCTCATCCATGGCGCGATGGAACTGGACCCCAACACATATGGCGCGTGGATCAATCATCTCGCGCGGCGCGGGAACGCCGTGGTGTTCCCCGCATACCAGTCAGGCCCGCGCACTCCGCCCGGCGATTTCACTCGCAATGCCGCCAGAGCCATCGCCCTTGCACTCACCCGCCTGCGCACCGCAGAGGCCGTGAAGCCCGCCGAAGGGCAGTTCGCGCTGGCCGGACACGGTGAAGGCGCGGCAATCGCGGCAAATCTCGCGGCAGGATGGTCCGAACTCGGCATACCGCAGGCGAAGGCCGTCCTGTGTGTCTGGCCCGAGCACGCAGGCACGCAAGACCCGCGGCGGGAAGTACCTCTGTGGGACCTGGAAGCCATCTCCTGCGAGACCGTTCTCGTCTGCCTCCTGGGGGAAAGCGCGAGTGTTGAGGAAAAACGGCTCGCGCGGCGGCTGCTGGACGAAGCTTCCGCGGTGCCCTGGACCAACAAGAACCTGGTGACTGCGCACAGCGACGACCACGGCCGTCCGGAGCTGATCGCGGACAGGCGGTTCCCCACCGGGCAACTGGGAAGCGGCCTGCAGGTGAACGCCCTCGACTACTTCGCGTGCTGGAAACTCTTTGATGGACTGGCGGATAGCGCGTTCCGGGGACAGAACACGGAGTTCGCCCTGGGAGACACCCCCGAGCAGCGGTTCATGGGGACCTGGAGCGACGACACGCCGGTGCGGGAGCTTCTCGTGTTCACTGGGGCCGAGTAGATGGGGTGGGACCGCGGCGCGGACCAACCTCGCAATGCGCAGGCCCGGCCACGGGTGAGGTCGATGCCGCCGGCCGGCCGGCGGGATGCCCGCCCCCGAGTCCTTGCGGTGGGTTTCGGGGGGCTTGCCCGCAGTGTCGGCTACATTCCCCCAAGGTGGAACAACGCCGCGTGCGCGGCTATTATGATGAACTGGCGGCGTCTTTCGGCGTCACGGGATCGAGATGGAAAGGCGGTCTGCGCCCGTGACGGGGCCCATGCGAGTGATGAGGCGCCCCAAAGCCATCTGCGCGAACTGGTCGATTGCGGCCCCCACCTCGAAACAAGGAGATGATGCCTTTCATGCTCACTATTGACCGCGACCATGAGCTCGACGCTGTACTCGAAGTCGCCCGCCGTATGTGCGCCGCTGCGCGAACCGCGCCCAAGGCACGCGGCGCCGACAACATCGTCACGGCGATCCTCACCGACGGCCCCGAGAAAGACCGCCTCATGGCCGAGATGAAGCGCTATGGCGAGCAGGTCAACGCGCCCTTCTTCACCCGCGACGCCGACAACCTGCGCAATGCAGAAGCCTGCGTCATCATCGGCACCCGCCTGCAGCGCCTGGGTATTCCGGGCTGCAATCTCTGCGGCTTCAGTGGCTGCGAGGAGTGCGCGAAAGCCGAGGCGCGCTGTTCGTACAATGCCGGCGACCTGGGAATTGCCCTGGGAAGCGCCGCCAGTGTTGCGGCGGACTGTCGCGTCGACTGCCGAATCATGTACACTATCGGCATCAGCGCCGTGAACATCGGCCTGCTCGGGCCGGATGTGAAGATCGCTCACGGCATCCCGCTGTCTGTGAAGGGCAAGAACATCTTCTTCGACCGCAAGTAGCGACAGCGGCAACCGATCGGGCAGGTACCCAATGACATCCAGGGAGATCGTCACGCGCGCCATCGAGTTCCGAGGCCCAGAGCGCATCCCCATCCGGTTCGGCACGCTGGGGCTGGATGACACCTTCGGCGTGGGCCTGCAACCGGCTGCGGGTTGGGAGCCCGTCTGCCCGCGTGCTGACGAATGGGGCGTGGTCTGGACCCCGGCGCCCGAGGGCATCACCAACATGGGCCAGCCCCACGGACACAATCTCACCTCCTGGGACCTGCTGGATGAGGTCCCCTTCCCCGATCCCCACGACGACAACCGCTATGCCGCGATCGAACCCCGCCTTGCCGAGGCTGGCGACAAGTACGTCATTGTCGGTTGCGGATTCACCTTCTTCGAGCGCATGCATTACATGCGTGGGATGTCGGAGCTTCTGGTGGACCTGTACGAGAACCCCGCGAAGGTCCACGAACTCGCCGAGCGCGTGATCGCTTTCCCCATCGGGGTGGCGCAGGAGATCGGCAAGCGATTCCGGGGGCGCATCCACGGCTTCGCGATGACCGACGACTGGGGTACCCAGCAGGCGGCCTTCACCAGCCTGCCCATGTTCCGCGAGTTCTTCAAGCCCTACTACAAGCGCCTATTCGCCGCAATTCACGATGCCGGGATGCACGCTTGGATGCACTCGTGCGGCCACGTGAACGACATCGTGGGCGAGTGGATCGACTGCGACCTGGACCTTGTGAACCTGCAGCAGCCCACGAACCTGGGAATTGAGGAGATGGGCCAGCGCTACCGGGGCAAGATCTGCTTCGAGAGCCTGTGCGATATCCAGATGACCCTCCCATACAAGGGCCCGGAGGAGATCCGCGAGGAAGCCCGTCTGCTCATCGAGCACTGGTCCACGCCCGAGGGCGGGTTTGTCCTGAGCGACTACGGCGACGGCGCGGCCATCGGCGTGCCCATCGAGAAGAAGCGCATCATGCTGGACGCTTTCATTGAACTCGCGGCGCCGGGGGTCCAGGTGCCCTGAGGGTCGCGAGCAGCCTCTGCTGTCAGTCCACGCGAGTGACACACCGATCGCCGGGGGGCAAGAGGGGTGTGATCTCGGTGTCCGAAGTACTGCCGGGACGCGGTGATGAACTCAGGCAGTACCGCCTCGAGGAGCCCGCCGCCGAGGATGCACTGGGACAACTATGGCGCGCTCGCCATGTGGTCACCGGTCGCACGGCGTGGGTGCGGGTCTTCCGGCCCGGGGTTCTGCGGCCCGATGCCGACCAGCGCATCGGCCGGTATATGGGCATCATCGGCAACCCCGCGATCATTCGTCCGGTGGAGGCTCACTTCGACGTAGGCTGGCCGCACATCATCTTCGACGACGCGGAGGGCCAGCCGGTCAGCGGGTACCTGGCTGAAGGCCCGGTCCCGTGGCCCAACGCCACCGAAATCGCGGCGCAACTCCTCGAAGGCCTGGCTGATCTGCATGCCCGCGGACAGGCTCACGGAGTCATCCTCCCTGAAGCAGTGGTGGTTACGGACGACGCAGTCTGCCTGGTGGACACCGGAACGCAGGCCGTTGTCACTGCGGAAGCCCTGGCGCGCCTGCCCTTCGCGGACCAGGTGCTGGGTCCCGGTGGAGAACCCTCCTCCGAGGGCGATGTGGCAGCAGTCCGGCATCTCCTGGCCTGGCTGATCGCCGGCAAGCCTGCGGCCTCCCCTAGCGAGTCAGTGGCCGCGGAGACCCCCGATAGGATCCTCAACCTGGGTGAACTGCCTGCCTCGGCCGAGGAGGCCGCGGAGTTCCTGCGCAGGATTCTGGCCGAGGAGTTGCCCGCGCCGGACGAACCAGAAACGCCGGAGGAAACGGGAAAGGCGCAAGGGGCAGGCGAGACACCCGCTGACGGCGCGGCTTCGCTGGCCGACCTTGAGGACCTGACCGGAGCCGACATCANTGCGCTNGAGGTCCGGGTGCTGGAACTCGAGGGGCGCCTGAGGNCCCATCCCGGGGATCGGGTGCTGGAGGANACCATCCACCGTGTGCAGCGGCACATCGGGCAGACCAGGCTCGAGAGCGTGGCCGGTNTGCGCGGGAAGGCCATCCTCACGCTTCCATATCNCCGCGGTGGCGCGTCGTGGATCGCTCCCGCGATAGGCTCGGCACTGCTGTTCGTGGTCCTGTGGTGGGTGGCCGACATCGTCCTGCGTGGGACGCCGCTGGACCCGGGGATGCGCAGGATTGTCAGTATTGCCGTTCCGCTCGCGTTCCTAATCGCCGGCGGCTGGGTCGCGCTGGCACTCGGGGTGACCCGGTCCCAGCTTCGGTGCTACGCGCTGGTCAACGAGAACGAGATCATCTGCCACGATGCGCAGAGCATGAGGACCATCGCGCAGGTGGCGGCCCGCGAGATACGGGATCTGGCTACAGTTGGTGATCTGCAACCGGGATCGGCGGCGGGCATGGGCCTGAATATCATTCATTGGGACGGCGGCGTCACCCGCCTGCGCTTCCTCGAAGGCGCGTCTTTCGAGAGCCGGGGACCGTCCACATAGCCGCATGAGATTGGTGAGTCGCCTCTCACCACTCAGGCGAAGCCTCGCAAATTCCCCAGATGGAGGCATCACGATGAGCACAGTCCACGTCGGACTCGTTGGCTGCGGGGTCATGGGCGCCCACTACGCGCGGGTGCTGTCAGCCTGCGAGACCGCGGTTCTGCACGCTGTCTGCGATCTTGACCCGTCGCGTCTGGAGCCATTCGCCGACCAGTGGTCGATTCCCACCCATTTTCCCGACCACGCCGCGATGCTTGCCGCGGGGGGCCTGGATGCCGTGGTCGTGGCGACGCCCGACTTCGCCCACTGCGCGCCGGTCTGCGACAGTCTGGCAGCAGGCTGCGCGGTTCTGTGCGAAAAGCCCCTTGCCACGACGATTGCTGACGCCGACCAGATCGTGGAGGCCGCTGCAGCCGCCGGCGTGCCCTTCATGGTCAACTTCGGCAACCGGCACCGGGCCAACGTGCGGCGGATTCGGCAGGCTCTGCAAGACGAGGAACTGGGCCGAGTCCAGCACGTGGACGTGCGCCTGAATGAGCGCATCGGGAAGACCTTCACGCTCCCATGGCTTGAGCAAACGTCCCCCGTCTGGTTCCTGCTGTCTCACTGCGTGGACCTGGTGACATGGCTGCTGGGGGAGAATCTGGCAGTCGTCCATGCCCGGTCGGCACTGGGTCGCGTCGCCCAACACGCACCGGGCGTGCCGGACCTCGTGACCTGTCTCGCGTGGACGGAATCGGGCACGGGCGTCTTCCTTGAAAGCTCCTGGGCGCTGCCCGACAACTATCCTGGCAATATTGACTTCGCCCTGCAGGTTCTCGGGACCCGGGGCATGCTTCAGGCCGACCTGCTGCCGCACGACCTGCATATCACCACCCCCGAGGGCAGCATGGCGCGGGATTACTCCATGGACGTGACATTGCCCGGGGGACGGGTGCTCGGCTGGTGGGAGGAATCGGTGCGCACCTTCGTGCGCGGGGTCGCGACGGGTGAACGACTTGAGCCCGATGCCGCGCAGGGCCGCGAGGTGACCCGGGCGCTGATCGCCATGGACCGCTCGCTGGAGACAGGTGCGCCGGCGGCCGTCTCAGAGGTCTGATGGCCCGTTGGCCGTCTGCAGGTCAACCGTGGCGAGCCAGGCAACCCGCCTGGGTGTCATGCCCCGGACCTGCGATCCTTCTCGCACGCTTCCTGTCACCCGAACCTGAACCACTCCGCGACTTCCTCCCGCAGCCGTGGGGACTATCCTGACTTGGTGTCGCGGACCGCATCCGCAACGGCCCGTGTTCTCGGAATGCTGCAACGGACGCGCACGTCAGCGGGTGCCGCCAACTCAGAGTGGAATGGAGCCGATGTTCTTTGGGACGCCGCCGAGATGGTCCCAGAGACGGGCGCGCATGGTATGAGGGCTCGAAGGCCACGTCAGCGACACAGGCCCGACAGACCTTGTCAGCATTCCCAGACTCACCGCGGCATCCGTCTCTGTCGTAAGGCCCCCCACTATGGCGCGAAAGCGGGCTGCCACCAGCGCGAAACGGTGGACCTCGGGGCGCCTCAGAAATACACTTCCGTCGCGCCGTCGCCGCCTGATTCGTGGTCGGCGAACCGGAAACTGCGCACCTGCTTGTGCTTCCGCAGGAACTCGTGGACCCCCTGCCTCAACGCCCCCGTGCCCTTCCCATGCACAATCCGCACCATCGGGAACCGCGCAAGGACGGCGTCGTCGATGTACCGCTCCAGATCGAGAATCGCTTCGCCCACCGTTGCCCCGCGGATATCGATCTCCCGGGGCACCGTGAAAACCTTGCGGGTCTGCATGCGCTGGGCAAGCTCCTCGGCCCCGCGATCCGGGGGTTCGTGGGCAGGCCGCAGATTGGAGAAAGGGGTCTCGATGCTCAGGTTGCCCACCTGGACACGCGCCACGCCGTCTTTCGGGATCTCGGTGACCACGCCGTCCTTGCCCAGAGACGCCACGTGCACCGTATCGCCCATGAGAACTTGGTCCAGTCCCGGTCCGTCCTCGTCCGCGGACTTTCGCGGGGCCTCGCGCTCCAGGGCCTCCTCCGCCTTGCGCTGGGTAGCCCGGCGCAGTTCGGCCAGTTCCTCCCGCCCCTGCTGAGTGAGCTTCGACTGCCGCGTCTGGCTCTGAAGCTCCGCGATGATCCTGCGTGCGTCTTCCTCAGCTCGGCGGATGATGGCCTCGGCTTCGGCGAACCCGTCCTCCAATGCCTGCCTGCGCCGGCCTTCCAGCTTCTCCAGGTCCTTCTCGTACTGCTCGCGGAGGCGCTCCAGGTCACGTTGGGTGGATGCTGCTTCCCGGGTCTGGTCCATGAGAGCCCGACGCTGTCGCTCAACCTCCGACACCGCTCGGTCAAAACGATACTGTTCGTCGGTGAGGAACCCGCGCCCCCGGCGGACGATGCTGCGCGCGAGCCCAAGGCGCTGGGCGATCTCGAAGGCATTGCTGGAGCCTGCGTGCCCGATTCGCAGGCGATACGTGGGGCGCAGGGTCTTCACGTCGAACTCCACGGAAGCGTTCTGCATGCCCTCGGTGGAGTATGCGAAGGCTTTCAGCTCATTGTAGTGGGTAGTTGCGAGGGTGCGGCAGCCGGACTCATGGAGTTCGGTGAGGATCGCCTTGGCCAGAGCGGCGCCTTCCGTGGGGTCGGTGCCCGCGCCTAGTTCGTCGAGAAGCACCAGGGCGCGCACGTCATCCTCTTCCGAGCGTGAGCGGCCTGCCCGGCGCTGGTGAGCCTGGATACGATTGATGATCTTCACGATCTGGGTCATGTGGCTGCTGAAAGTGGACAGGGACTGCTCAATGCTCTGCTCATCCCCGATGTCCGCGTAGACATACTCCCACACCGGCATGACCGAGCCCGGATCGGCGGGAATATGCAGACCGCTCTGGGTCATCAGCGCGCACAGGCCCACGGTCTTGAGGGTGACGGTCTTCCCGCCGGTATTGGGCCCGGTGATGATCAGGGTCGTGAACTCGTCGCCCAGCCAGATGTCCAGCGGGACCACGTTGCCTTGGATCAGCGGGTGCCGCCCGCCGCGCAGGTTGATGCGCGCACCGGGGATGATCTTCGCGGGATTGGCCATCATCTTCGCGGCAAGAGACGCCCTCGCGCCGATGAAGTCCACCACCCCGAGCGCGCGGAGGTTTTCGTCGAACTCCGACGCGAACGCCCCGATGCGCGCGGTGATCTCCCGCAGAATGCGCTCCACTTCGTCCTCAATCCGCAGGTACGTCTCGCGCAGTTCGTTGCCGACCTCGACAACCTCAAGCGGCTCCATGAACACAGTGGCGCCACTGTCGGAACGGTCGTGGATAATGCCCCTGAACCGCCCTTGCGCGCCAGACTGGACAGGCAGGCAGAAGCGGCCGTCCCGCTGGACGATGACCGGCTCCTGGAGCGTGCCCCGGTCAGTCTCGCGACGCAGGATGCTCTCAATGCGGTCACGCACGCGGCGTTCGAGGACCTCCGCCTGGGCGCTGAGTCGCTGCAATTCGGGCGAGGCGTTATTTCGGACATTGGCATTGTCGTCGATGCAGCGGGCGATCTCATCCTCAATCTCGGGGCGTGAGATCACGCTGTCGCCCAGGAGCGCCAGGCGCGGGGCAAGATCGGCTCCGCGCTCCAGGTACTCGCGCATGCGCCGGGAGCAACGCAGGAAGTCGCTGACCCGCAGGAGTTCCTCGGGGTCAAGGATCCCCTGAACCCGGGCGCGGGCGATGAGTTCGCCTACGTCAGTCAGACCGCCGAAAGGCGGCTGTCCGAAGCGCTCCATGAGGCGGCGCATCTCGGTGGTCTCGGCCAGGCGATCCTCAATCCAGCGCAGGTCGGTGCGGGGCTGGAGGGCTTCGGCGCGGCGCCTGCCCAGAGACGATGCCGCGCAGTCGGCCAGCATCGCCTTGATCTTGTCGTATTCCAGTACGCGTAGCGTTCGGTCGTCCATTTCACATGCCCCTCGGGGGGCGGGTGTATAGTGTTGAGGAGTGCGAAGGATGATGTCGGAATCCGCCACGTCTCTCGGGGATCACAGTGCGAAGACGTGATGCTCCGTTTCCCAGTGGCGCGTGCCCACAGGCGCTAAGGCAGGCCGTTCGGGGGGCCGGATAGGGGGAAATGGAGACACGCCAGTGGCTCTGATGGGACCCTATTCGGCCCGGTCGTAAGCCGTTCTTTCGTCAGAGAACGGCCGGCGGGCGCGGCGACCATAGATGGCCGCTGCCAGCCCGCCCCACGCGGCTGAAGGCCAGAGGCCGGTCCGGATGGGTCCCCCCCCGTCCCTTCGGGCCGAGTTCCCATGCGGCCCCTCCGAAAGGCACACGACCGACTGCCGGCGCTCCGAAGAGCAAGCCGGCCGCCGGCGCTTGCGCAATCGCGGTACCGATGCCAGGCCCAAGCGAGAACCAAAGCCAGCGCCGCTGACTACTCGTCCGATGCCCCCGGATCATCCGTCTGATCCAGGTGCCTCGGCCCGTAGATCGCTTCCGCGCGGGACTTCGGTGCGGCCTCTTTCTCCGCCGCCTTCCTTTTCTTCGCGTCCGTGAGGCGCATCAGACCGGCCCAGACGATGACGTATGCAACGGTCCCCGATGCCCCGAGCAGCAAGAAGCTAGACCAGTCACGCCCGCCTTCGGGGTTCTTGGAGACCAGGAAGAGCACAAGCCACAGGCCCACGGCGGGCATCCACAGCAAGGTGCGTTTCTGGCTCGCGGTAAGCCCGCGTTCATGGTTGCGCGAAGTCACGATACTGTCCCCTGACAGCCTCCCAAATTAGCGGGAGGCGCGAATGAGCTTGAACGCAAGCACCTCGGCGGTGAGGCGCAGGTTGGCGTTGCCCCGCAACTCCCTGCGCGCCTGCTCAATGTCCCGGCAGGCTTCGCCCACCCGGCTGAGGCTGCTGCCCGATGCCACGGACGCGAGTTGGTCGGAGCGGTCGGCGTTGATCAGCAGGTGCGTGGGGCCGCCGGATGTGAGCAGGGCAAGGTCCCGAAACCACGTGAGCAGGATATTAAGCACTTCATTCATGCGGGTCCGACAGACCCGGTCGCGGCTGGCTTTGAGGGCCTTCTCGGCGAAATCCGGGTCTTCGGTGGCCAGCCACCACTGTTCGGCGGTCTCGATCAGCTTTTCCCCCACCGCCATGCCCTCGAACCAGTCGCGACGGGGCAATGAAGCGGCGGTGTCCAGCAGGCCGTTGCGCAGCTCAAGCGCCGCCGGGTGCTGGAGCAGACTCATCGCCCACCCGATGCGCCCGCCGGACAGGGCGACCACTGATCGGATCAGCCCCGGTTCGTGCTCCGGGTAACGCGCGACCAGCGCCACCTCGGCTTCGGCCAGCGTGGGCGGCTGGCACTTGATCAACTGGCAGCGCGATAGAATGGTGGGCAGAAGCGTGGACAGGTTCTGGGTGGTGAGCACCAGCGTGGTTCCCGGCGGCGGCTCCTCCAGGGTCTTCAGCAGGCGGTTCGCGGCCTGGGGGTTCATCGCCTCGGCGGAACTGATGATGAACACCTTGCGCCGCGCCTGGGTGGCCTTGAGATTCGCGTCGACCACCACGTCTTTGATCTGGTCCGTGGTGATGAGCGCGCCTTCAATCACCACATCCGCGCCCCCGTCCTCCTCATTGGCCTGCACTTTCGCCAGGGGCCGGACGAGATGCACATCAGGATGGGCGTCGCGGTCGATACGCGTGCAACTGGGGCACACATCGCAGCATTCCACGCCACCGTCCAGCGTGGCGTCACAGTTGAGGGTCTTCGCGAACTCCCGCGCCAGGAGGGTCTTGCCGATACTCGGCGCCCCGTGGAACAAGTAGGCATGGGAGACCCGGCCGGACTGGATCGCCCGGCGGAGTACGGCGATGGGTTGTTCGAGACCGATGATGGTGGAAAAGGACATGGCGTTCAGTTGGTGGCTGGATGTTGCGCGTTCACGGCTTCAGGCGGCCTCACCCCGCGCGGCGGACACAAAAGGCAACGGCTGCCACGCAGGATTGCCTGGCCCACTGACGTCACATCAACTCTGCAGCAGTTCGTCCACCAGCCCCCGCAGCGTCTCGTGTACTCTGTCCGCCGGCGCCGAGGCATCCACGACGCGCGCGAAGCCCGGGTTCAGCCGCGCGTATTCCAAGAACCCCTCGCGGACCCGCTGGTGAAAGCCCAAGGACAGCTTCTCAATGCGGTCGGCGTCGTGGGCATGCTCGCCGGCCTTCCGTCGCAGGCCCTCCACCGGGTCGATGTCCAGGATCACCAGCAGGTCAGGCTCCAGGCCGCCGGTGGCGACGTCATTCACCTGGCGCACGAGGTCAAAGCCCAACCCGCCCGCGAATCCCTGATATGCGGCGGTGGATTCGGAGAACCGGTCGCAGAGCACGATCTCGCCGCGTTCCAGCGCGGGCAGAATCAGTTCGCGGCAATGCTGGGCCCGGGAGGCGCAGAATAGCAGGACTTCGGTGACCGGGTCCATCTCCGGGTGCGCGGGGTCCAGGAGCAGGTCGCGAATGCGCTCGCCCACCGGAGTTCCTCCCGGCTCGCGAGTGACCGTGATCGCCTTACCTTGGGCCTGCAGGTGCTCGGCGAGAAGCCGGATCTGGGTGGACTTGCCGCAGCCCTCTCCCCCGTCGATCACCACAAAGCGCCCGGTCATTGGGCCACCTGTCGCGGGAAGATGCGCACGCGGCGCCGGGGTTCCTTGCCAACAGAGCGCGAATCGAGTTGGTGGCGGCTGGCGATTTCATGCTGCAGGCGGCGCAGATAGGGGTTCTGCGGGAGCAATTCCACCACGCGCTGCTGCACCAGGGCCTGGCGCGCGCCGTCTTCGGCCTCGCGGATCGCCAGTTCCTCGCGGCCGACCTGCTGCTCGCCCAATGCCTGCCGCACTGCCTCGAATATCTGGGTGTACGTGTCGCTGCGCACCAAGACGACCTCGGCGTCCTCAGCCATCGCCACAATGTGCCGGGTATCACGGTCACCTTCCAGCGCGAAGATGATGTCCGCTTCAGCCGGCTCGGTCACCAGCACCGCGAGCGCCTTGCACTCGTGGATGGCCCGCTGCAGCTTGCGCCGGCCGAGTCCCACCGCGTACACGTGGCGCAGCGGCTTATTGCGCTCCAGTACCCGCGCTGGCATCTCGCGCTCGGTGATGCGGAACTCCTGGTCCGGGAAGATGGCGCCCATGAAGTCCGTATCGGTGAAAGGGCCTTCAGTCTGGATAGCCGACTCTGAGGTGCGGCGGCTCTTCTGGGTCTCCCCGTCAGCCCCGCGTTCGCGTACCTCAACGCTGACCGGTTGAGACAGAAGCAGGCGGTCCACGTCGGTCGCCACGTCGTAGTGCACCGCGAGCTTGTTCAGGTCCTCGATCTCGATGACCGTGTCGAATGTCGGCGGGGCCTTGCGCTCAAGGACGGTCTTCTGGGTGCCGCGCTTTCGGGCTTCCTCGTCGCCTAGGGTCACCGCCTGGATCCCGCCCACCAGGTCGCACAACGTCGGATTGGACATCAGGTTGGTGATGCTGGTCCCGTGGGCCGTGCCGATGAGCTGCACCCCGCGTTCGGCGATGGTCCGGGCAGCGGCAGCGTCGGCGTCGGTGCCGATCTCGTCGATCACGATGACCTCGGGCATGTGGTTCTCCACGGCCTCGATCATCACATCGTGCTGCTGGCGGTTGTTCGGCACCTGCATTCGCCGCGCATGGCCGATGGCCGGGTGCGGGATGTCCCCGTCGCCGGCGATCTCGTTGTTGGTGTCCACCACGATGACGCGCTTTTGGGCTTCATCCGCCAGGACCCGGGCCACTTCACGAAGGCGCGTGGTCTTCCCCACGCCCGGCTTGCCCAGAAGGAGGATGTTGCGGCCTGTATCCACGATATCGCGGATGATGTCGATTGTGCCGAACACCGCGCGTCCCACGCGGCACGTGAGCCCCACCACATTGCCCAGACGATTACGCATGGCGGCGATGCGGTGCAGGGTGCGCTCGATTCCGGCACGGTTGTCGCGGTCGAACTCACCTACACGGTCCACCACAAAGCGGATGTCGTCCAGCGTGGCCGCGTCTTCGGTGATATACTCCAGTCCCTGCGAGAACCTGGCCTCAATCGGCCTGCCCAGGTCAATGACAACCTCCACGAGGTCGTGCAGACGGGGATGGGCCTTGAGACGGTCCAGGGCTCGCGGTGGAACGATCTCGAGGAACTGCTGTATGTCGTCGGTGATCGATTCGTGCACTTCGCTCATGGGTCTCCCAACCAGCGGCTTATCCCACCCATGAGGCCCGCCGGTGCTGCTCCAGGGCCGCGAGGGGCCTCATGCCTCCGTGACAGGCGGCGCAGCCGGGGCGTGTCTCCCTGCGGGAGGGCCCAATGACGCGCTCGCCAGTATCCGAAGTGAAGTATAGATTATGGGGCGGGGGCAGGCAAGTGAAGGTTTGGGGGGATGCGGCAACAGTCGGGCCGTGAGCCTGTCCAAGAGCACGGTACGTTACGGTGTCCGGTGCGGGGTCGGCCTCGGTTTTGTGGGTAATCACCCGTCATCTGATGGCCGGCCTGAGCATTTCCGCGCCTTTGGGTC
>Ga0067045_1031112_pt1 | contig 13132 bp, 14 predicted proteins | sample TerdegcTABiofilm_FD_59184 | JGI IMG/M metagenome (GOLD analysis project Ga0067045, IMG submission 59184) | Combined Assembly of (Gp0054472, Gp0054536) Wastewater bioreactor microbial communities from Singapore -Terephthalate degrading...
AAAGGTGTATGACCTGTTTTCGTAGTAACTTGGTAAATTCTCAAGATAGTTATCGGAATTCATCTTTGCCAATCGTACCTTGAAATATTCAAAAAATTCAACTAGCACATTATCCACACAAAACTCAATAACATGCGCAAGCGACATCTTCCAGAGCTTCTTCACATCCAGGAAAAACTCATACTCAGACTGATACAACACCAGATGTACCCGTTTCCAGGGATTATCAGCATTGCGTTTGCGGTAGGCTATGCGTTTAAATGCTCTGTATTTCTTTTTTTCTTTCTTAGCAGCATACATGATCATGTAAACAATAATAGTACGAAGAGGAAGACCTAATTGTTGTGCAAATTCTTCAAGGATTTCAATATGCTGAAGAGAAATACAGGTAGTAGTTTCAAAATACATCGTTTCCTCCCAAAGTATATATTTTTATCACGGTTTATTGTAACGAAATTATAGTATCGATAACTATCGTTGCAACAATTTTTTATATATATTAAGAACAATACCAAAAAAGAAGTTGAAAAATGGTAATGACTTATTAAAATAAATGTTTTACTGAATAAGTATAAAATATTTGTAGTTATTCAAAAATACTGATTAAGAAAATATACTATGAAAAAATTTACTATCTCACTACCTGTACTGATTAACTTTATCTTTCTAATTAGTTTAGTTGTATCATGCACACAGCAGGAAAAATATGTTGATATAATCCTTTCAAATATCCTTTCATCAAAAACTGCTATCGAACAGTATATAACAAAACAATCTACAGATAAAAGTGCTCATCCAATTTTTGTTACTTTCTGGGATTTTGATGGCACAATTTTAAAGGGAGACTGTTCTGAAGGTTATAAAGAAAATGACAGGCAAATCTACAGGGGACTGGTACAGATAGCAATAGAACAAAATTTTTCAAAGTTATATAAAGAAAATGAATTTGATGTGTTTTCCAATTACTATGAGCATCTTGATAGAACGCAGGGTCACCTTGCAGCATATACATATCTAACGACAATCTTTGCAGGACAAAATGAAGATGCTATCATTAAATTATCCACACAGTATTTTAATGAAACGTTACAGCATTACTATTTTTCTTCATCAATAGCAATCATGAACGAGCTTATTAAAAATAATATTCACATCTACATCATTTCAGCAAGTCCTGATTTTTTTGTTAAAGGTGCTGCAAAGTCACTAAAAATAAATCCTGATGCCATACACGGCATCAAATTAAAAAACGTTAATGGCATACTAACAAACACCATAGTTCCTCCTGTTACCTATGCAGAAGGCAAAACAATGAAGGTTTTACAAATTATGAAGCATTTACAGCAAAAATACTCAACAGATCATGTATATGCACTTGCAGCTTTTGGTAACAGCTACCATACCGATGGACCATTTTTAGAGTATGTTGCCAAACAGAAGTTACCAGCAGGCACGCCAGTAGCTGTTATGATTAATGGTGGCAAAGAACCTGATGCATATAAAGGTCTATTCTATTGTGTTAAACAAAGTAAGATTATACAATACTCATACAAATAATTATATACAGCAAAATACATGAAGCTATTTCATTTTTGCATCTTTATTATTTTCATTCTGACAAAACCTTCATACCCTGAAATGTGGGGCTACTACCTGAAAGATTCACTGCCCTATGAAAAACATCAGCAATACTGGGAAAATCGTTTTGCCAATCTTACTGTGCTGTGTTTTACGGGAATAACCGTGAGCAGTACAGATTGCATTATTCCTGAATTTACTAACGAGCAAGCACTTTTTAAAAAAGCCTACGACCGCAGCATAGCCCTCATACCCCATGTAACCTTTACCAGTATTAAAAGTGGCATTGCATTTTTAACTCATCCACAATACTGGAAAAAAATAATACACACACTGGCTTATGCAATACGTACCAGCGGCTGGGCAGGATGTCATTTTGATTTTGAATACCTGCCACCCAAATATGCGGCAAACTTTGCCCAATTTTTAAAAATATTTAAGGCGATAGCTCCTGACATAAGCCTATCGGCAGCAATTTTCCCGCAGGTTGAATGTAATCCCACCCATGCTGCATTCCACGATTATGCGCTTCTTAGCACCTATCTTGATGCAATCGTTTTGATGTGCTACGACCAGCACAATCCAAAAACAAAACCAGGGCCAGTAACAGATGTTGAATGGTCCAGGAAAAATATTGAGTATGCGTTACAATTTTTTAAAGCCAACCAACTATGGTTAGGCATTCCTGCCTATGGTTACCTATGGAAAGATAACACGTATTACTCCGTTATCACCATGAAGTCATTGTCCAAATATGTAACACGTTACCGTAACTATCGCCACACTTCAGGAACCATTGTTATAGAATATACGCAAAATAATGACCATTTTATTGCATATGTTCCTGACGTAAATCTGCATAACCAGTTATATGAGCTGGCTACAAGTTACAAGCTCAAAGGTATTGCACTATGGCGATTAGGATTTGAATAAAAAAATGAGGGAGGCTTGCATGCTTCCCCCATTCTTGGGATAGAATTATGGTTGATGTTGTTAGAATTTAACTTCTGTTTTTACAAAAATCTTTCTGTCGGAATCACCAGTAAAACTTGTAGACTTTTCTTTAAAATCAGCTTTTGTATCCTGGTAATATACCACAGCTCGCAGACCATTGGCAACATGATATCCTAACCCTGCTGCCCATGATGTAACCTTGGATTTGTCAAGGTCCTTGTTTTCGCCAAAAGCGTATCTACCAACTACTATAACAGGCATGCTGATGATAGTGTCTAACCGGATATTGAGCCAGCTATCAAACAATTTGTACTTGTTTTCAACAGCGGAAGCCCCTGTAGCTTTTGTACTCACTTCAGGAAGCAGGTACATAGCACCTATTTTAAAAAGCTCATCAGAGTAAACTATACCACCACCCATCTGTCTGATGTAGTTATCGCCTATTTTGTCATTGGTATCCTGGTTGCGATAGATGCCAAAAATATACAGATCTTTAACTGGCATAATCGTTGCCATGCCATAGTATGCCTTGCCATCATCACCCAGTTTTACCTCATCGGCATATTTATACCCTTCACCGTTAGTGTATGCACCAGTGAGTGTTAAAAGCTTATTAAACATAGAAACCTCTAAACTCAAACCCATGTCAGCAGAATGGTCAATTGACTGTGTCTTCCATTTGCCTGGATCGGCTACATCTGCAGGAGTTGCAGCATAGTAAAGTAGTGTCTTTGCCTGGTCTACATAGTTTTGTTCCAGCCATCGGTAATCACTCTGCTTGTCAACAAAACCAATGAGTGGCGTACCAATCATACCAAACTGAAACTTAACGTCAGCAATGTCATACTTTTGTTTTGCTTCAACATAAGCGTACTTTAAAAATACAGTGTAATAGTTAGTCTTGGATTCAACTTTTGATTTTGTATCAGGAGTTCCTGATTGAGTCACATAATCCTTATCACTTTTAGCCTCAACCTGACCAACATCTGTGGTTACCCGCACACTCCATATGTCATCAAGCTTCTTTTTGAAATTTAAATAAACCCGCTTAATGGCAAATGTGTTGGTATTTTCATCGGGATCACCAAGCTTTGAATGATTCAATTCCTTTGACCACTCTAAATATGCTAGTCCACCAACTTCCACTTTTGGTTTTTCTGGTACCTTTTCCTCTGGTTTTGCTTCCTGCGCAAAGCCAGCAGTTGCAATTGCCAGCCCTGCTACTAACACCATACTCTTTACAAACTTCATTAAAACCTCCTTAAACGTTAGTTAAATTATTGATGTTATGATTTTCAAAATCTGATTGTAAATAAGCAGCACTATATAAAGTAATTTTGTGGCAATTGTTAAGATTTTATAAATTTTCTTAATTTTGTCTTCTATTATCTTTTACTCATCTGCTCTTACATATCATGCATGGTACATATTTCATGTGTGTTTATTTGATCATATTAAGTACGCTGAACAAAGTATGGTACAAATATTTTTGTTTCTTATAATCCACGTATCCTACGGATATACTGTGGTATATCTTTTATATAAAAAAATTGGATTCAGTCTAAAATATTTTTACAATACATTTCCACTTAGCTGCATAACAACGTAATCCTGTATTGTGTATTGGGATTAATAATTATTTCCAAATAAAGAGTATTGACAAAATGATATATTTTTTTACATTTTCCAATCGTGACTCAATACTCTCATTTTTAACAATTAACTATCTCTCAATAAAGGTGGTAAACGGGAAGGCTTATGATGTTTAATCCATTAACAACACGATTATGTCAGTGATGTGCATATAAGGGGCCAGGTTGGTTCCCTTTTATCCGGTTTACCATTGCCTGCCTGCCATAACTTCATAAAGCTTCCTTAAAGTTCCGGCACAGGTGGTGGCCGGTATATTTAACTTTATTGATCTTCCTCAGATGAAATCTGATGAAGGCAAAAAACTCCTGAAACAGGAGTATAAAAAGTTTATGACAAAACTTGAGCAAATAAGCGGTAAAAAAATTACAGCAGATTCACTTAAAAAGGGAATTGAAATTACCAACGCCAAGCGCAATGCTGTTAAACGTTTAGCAACACTTCGAAAAGCCAATCCCGTTCCCATATCAGGACTTGATGCATTGCTGGTGAATCAGGTGTTTTTTTATGATGATCCTGTACGATTTACTGAATCAGTCAACAAGCTATGTGATGAACTAGAAGAGCGAATAAAAAATAAGGTGGGTGTATTCCCTGAACACACAAAACGTCTTGTCATTTCTGGTTGTCCCATGGCTGTTCCAAACTGGAAGGTACCATGGATTATTGAAACAAGCGGTGCAACTATAGTTGGCGAAGAATCCTGTGTTGGCGAGCGTGGTACACAGTGGATTACTGAAGCCAGAGGCAATACTGTTGACGAATTACTTGATGCAATTGTTGAGCGTTACTTCCAGATAGATTGTGCAATCTTTACACCAAATCCTTCACGGCTTGAACATATCAAATCCATGGTAAAAGAGCTTAAAGCAGATGGTATTATCCATTATGGATTACAGTTCTATCAGCCATATATTATTGAAAGCCATACCGTGGAAAATAGCCTTGAAAAGGATGGCATTCCAACACTGCGTATTGAAACTGATTATGGTCAGGAAGATGCCGGACAGCTTAAAACCCGTATTGAAGCATTTGTTGAGATGCTGGGTAATAAATAATATAACAATACGCATAGACTCAACATTAAAATCAAAACGCGAAAAAACTGCTAAAAGAAGTAATATTTCAAAATACAAACCTTTAACCCTTTACCGATAACTATCGCCCCATATTATTTGTAATAATTACAATGTGCTATTGACTTTTGAATAAAAATTATTATATTTATACCACCATGAAACGGATTTTTATATTTATTTTACTTATAGTAAGCTGTAACTATTATTACAAGGAACAACCCATGAAAAATGAAAATTTAACACCACAACAATATTATGTATTCAGGCAATGCGGCACCGAGCCCCCGTTTAACAATGAATACTGGGACAACAAAAAGCATGGCATTTACGTTGACATTGTTACGGGCGCGGTGCTTTTTTCCTCAACCAACAAATTTGACTCTGGCACGGGCTGGCCAAGCTTTACACAACCAGTACAGCCTGATGCAGTAGTGGAACGCTCTGACACCTCACACGGTATGACACGCACAGAAGTGCGCAGTAAAAGCTCTGATGGACACCTGGGTCATGTATTTGACGATGGTCCCGCACCAACGGGGCTGCGATACTGCATTAATTCAGCATCATTACGCTTTATTCCGGTAGAAAAGATGATTGAGGAAGGCTATGTAGATTACATGTATCTTTTTGAAGCTATAAAATTGCCATTTGAACAGATCATCCTTGGTGGTGGTTGTTTCTGGGGCGTTGAGGCATACTTCAAAAAAATTGCAGGCGTAATTGACACTGTTGTTGGCTACAGCGGTGGAACCACACTCAACCCTGATTATAAAACTGTGTGCAGCGGTACAACAGGACACGCTGAAACAGTACTGGTAACATTTGACCCTAAAATCATTACGTTAGAAAAAATTTTAAAGCATTTCTATGCCATTCACAATCCCTCAACACCAAACCGTCAGGGACCGGATATTGGTACACAGTACCGTTCAGCAATATTTTATGTAAGCGATAGGCAGAAGCATTCAATTGATGAAATGGTAGGAAAACTAAAAGCAAACGGCATCACGGTGACCACTGAGGTTGCAAAAGCCAAAAATTTTTATAAAGCTGAAGAATATCATCAGGACTATCTTACAAAAAATCCAGGTGGATACTGTCACATAAATTTAAATAAAATACATGAGTTCTGAGTTTCTATTCCTGATACACTATGACATGGATAATTGATTCATGTGAGGCAATATTTTCAATTTTATGCGGAATAAGCGATAGAAAATAGATACTGTCACCCTGCTGCAAGGTAACTTCATTTGCGCCCAGTGTTATCTTAATTGCGCCTTTTTTCACGTGAATAAATTCTTCACCATTATGAATGGAAAAATCTTTCTTAGTATAATTGCCCTCTAAGGTAATGATATAGGCCTTTACTGCAACAGCTTCATTTACGGTTCCAGCAGAATGTGAATAAGCACCTGAGTGGAAGCGCTCTTTTGGCCTTTCATTTTTTGATTGTATGATTTCATCTTTTTTTATAACTGTATATCCCCACTCAACGGGACTTCCAGCTACTGCCTTTGCCTTCTGCAATGAACGGGTAAGTTGATGGATTATTTTTAATGAAGGATATACTTGGCGCTCTTCTATCTTTTGCAATAGCTCACTGGTGATACCGGTTATGGCAGATAGTTGCTCATAGCTTAATTTATTCTGTACTCTGAACTGCTTTAACTTGTCGCTGAGTGATGCATTGGCCTGGATATCTTTATTTTTAAAATATTCTGTAAACCGCTGGAATACTTCGCCATTGTCTGCTTCCGGAATATCATATAATGAATACGAGCCCATGGTACTTTCCTTAAAATATATATTCCACTCATTGCGACAAATAAAGTATATCCTGAAAAATATCATCTATCAGATAAAAAATTATTTTACAAGAAATTTTTTTTGACAAATTTGCGTTGCACTATAGTATCATCATACCATGAAAATTCCCTATTCCATTTTATCGATAACGGAAAAAGCTCTGACCAAATCCATGGATGTCCATACCATGGAGCGTATTGTCAAAAGTATAATACCCAATTATAACCTCCATAAGATAATGGGCTTTTCCGAAAGCATCCCTATCCCCAACAAAGATGCAGCTGCGCAGATTTTACGGGATTTCAGCGAATCCAGGCTTTTTTTTAAACTGGTACATGCTCTCATGGAAGCGCAGGAATATGGCATAATGGGACGGCGCTACCCTATAGCTCATCTGCATGAAATCGTTGGTGAAATTATAAACTTAGGGTTCATTTATGATAAAAATAACCGTATTTTTATCGAAAACTCCAAAACCAGAAAAACCCCTAACTGGGGTGTCCTTGAAGAAGATGAAGAATATATTGTCACATTGCTTCGACTTGACATTGCAGCAAATACCAGGCTTGTCCGTAAATATGAATCGCCATTAATCACCCAAACATATAATAATTTACGGTCGATAGTTACTGCAGCAGTTGAACAAAGAAATGGTCGTGTATGGAACTGGGAAGGTGATGGATGCATAGCCGCTTTTATTCTGGGCAACAGGAATATGGCAGCAGTATGTTCAGCTATAGAGATTTTCCATGAGTTATTTTTATTTAATTATATTGAATCACAACTGCCTGAACCTGTTAATATACGGGTAGCTATTGATACAGGATATTGCACCTACAAACATTCACCTGAAGAACTGAAAAAAACAGAACTGGTGTCAAAGATACTGGAGCTTGAATCCAGACACACTCCCCTTAACTCAATAACTATCACCAATTCAATTTATGCTTCCCTGCATGCTGAAATTGCAAACAAGTTTACCACCACCAGAAGTGGCAATGCAGTGTATTATATTTATACAATACAGTGGGCTACTCCATGAATATAATAATTATATACCAGAAAAAAAACCTGCCTGTTTTACAGAAGGCATTTTCCACAATTATACAATCAAAAAAATTTTCAACTGCCTTTATTGACTCTACCGAATCCAGAAAAATACAGCCACCGGATAAAAACACCATTTACTACCTGGATATCACCGGCATAAAAAAAGCTGAGATTGAAAAGCAGGTTAAAAAGTTTAATACCAATGGCCACTACTTTGCAATAATTGACCTTAAAAACAGTTATACTGATATTGCGTGGTTTTTTCACAATAACGCCTGTGACTATCTTACTAAAGATATGCTTGTCAAACCGCTGTCCGAAAAACGCATGCAATCCATAATGAAATTAAAAGGAATTACCCCAAAAACACAACATGCGCATAATTATATACTAGCAAAAGATTCCTGGAAGGGAATTGTACCTGGCAATGAATATACATTTTGCTTTTTGTTTATTGAAATACTGGATATTGGCGAATTAAAAAAACACATTGGTTCAGAACATTTAAATCAAAAAATTTTTTCATTTCGCAGGTATGTTGAGGAACTGCTTTATCAGGACGATGGGCGTTGCTGGATGTGGATGGATGCAACCGGGCTGTTCATTTTCCCCTTTAATGGCACATCTGTTCCTGCAATTTACTCTGCAATTCGCCTTATAGTAAACCGGCTAATTATTTCACTGGAACATACCGTGTTCAATCAAATCATACGCTATCGTATAGCCATGCATATTGGTAACACGCTATATCAGCCGCGCGGCAAAACCGGTACCATTATATCCGATTGTATTAATTCATTATTTCACTTAGGTCAAAAATATACAGACGAGGATGGATTATTTATCACCGAAGATGTATATAGCTTCCTTAATGAAAAGACAAAAAAACTATTTATGAAGGCAAAACCATTTGAAGGCAGACAAATTTACACATTCAAATACAAATAAATTACATAGCTGCAAGTTCATACTGCCGCTTTTCAGCTTCAGGATGCTGCCGGTAGATTATTAACACGTTACCAATCATTGTGACAAGACTGCTTCCTGTCTTTTCAACTATCTGCTGTGCCAGTTCCCGGCGTTCTTCCTTGCAGTCAATAAATTTGATTTTGATAAGCTCGTGACTGAGCAACACTTCGTCAATGGCATTAAGTACAGCCTGAGACAGCCCATTTTTGCCTATTAACACAACTGGCTTCATGCTATGGGCACAGGCTTTTAAATATTTAATCTTCTTGCGGGGAATGCTATTCATACAATCCTCAATAAATTAAAAATATTAATATTGCACAATCCATTCACACCGCATTTATTTTTTTATAATTGACATTAATATATAATTATGATAGCCTTTTTGCAAATAAAATTAATTATCATTTTATTGCAATAATTTTTTATTAATTTATTTTTACATCATGCTTGGGCATAAGTCCATGTATCAAAATGCACCACAATAAATGATGTATGTTGTTGTACCTGGACATTGAAGTACACAAGCTGATGAACATATTTTCAGGAGGAAAGACAAATGGCTAACATTTTAACTGATGATCCTGGTTATACATATCACGAAAAGACACCAAAGATTGATGCAAAAGAATTTCAAAAAGTAATAGATTCACGAAGGTCAGTACGTATTTATGAAAAGGATCCAATACCGGAAAAAATTATACGGCAGTGTTTGCACAACGCTTTGCTGGCACCCAATTCATCAAACCTTCAGCCATGGGAAATCTATCATATCGTTGATCCTGCCATACGCCAGCAACTCAATGAAGCCTGCCTGGGGCAGATCGCTGCCAAATCTGCTGCTACATTATTTGTAGCTGTAGCACGAACAAATACATGGCGTCAGCATGCACAGGAAATGGTAAGACTTTTTGAATCAGCTGGCAACGTTCCAAAGGCTGCTATCTCATATTATAAAAAACTTGTTCCTTTTGTATACAGCCAGGGATTTTTAGGCACATGGGGGATAGTAAAACGCTTGCTATTCTTTATACGCGGACTTTCAGCACCAGTCATACGTGAACCAGTATCAAAATGTCATATCAAAATATGGGCTGTTAAATCCACCGCACTTGCATGCCAGAATCTGATGCTTTCTCTCAGAGCTTATGGATATGACTCATGCCCCATGGAAGGCTATGACTCAAAACGCATAAAAAAGATTTTAAATCTTCCCAAAGATGCCGTAGTTGTCATGGTGATTTCTGCAGGTAAGCGTGCGGTTGGCGGTGTCTATGGGCCACGCATTCGCTTTGATGAAAACAGATTTTTGAAAAAGGTATAATAGGGTTACATGTATGAATATAGTACGGGAGATAGTAAACGATATAATCATCATAACCATTAACAGACCTGAAGTGAGAAATGCCATTGACCGCCCTACTGCGGAAGAATTAACTGAAGCATTCAAGAATTTTGACGCTGACGATAACCTGAAGGTGGCAATACTTACCGGTGCAGATGGCAATTTTTGCGCTGGAGCTGATTTACTTGCCATTGCCGAGGATGGTCACAGGAAAAATAAGCTTAATCCCAACATGAAGGATGACGCCCCGCTTGGCCCCACACGAATGCTTCTATCAAAGCCGGTAATTGCTGCCATATCCGGATATGCTGTTGCCGGTGGTCTTGAACTTGCCTGCTGGTGTGATATACGTATGGCTGATTCCACAGCTAAGTTTGGGGTATTTTGCCGCAGGTTTGGAGTTCCCTTAATTGATGGCGGCACACAACGTTTACCACGGCTTATAGGCTTAAGCAGGGCACTGGATCTTATAATAACCGGCAGAGAAATTAATGCTGAAGAAGCGTATCAATTTGGCCTGGTAAATTACCTTGTCAAAGGCGATATAAAAAAAGAAGCGTTAGCATTAGCACAAAACATTGCATCATTCCCACAAAATTGTTTGCGCAGTGACAGGATGTGCGTATACAAAGGATTTAATATGCCATTACCTGATGCAATGGAAATGGAATTTGCCCGAGGCACCGATGTCATTCGCAGTGGTGAAACGCTGGAGGGTGCACGGAAATTTGCAGCTACTAAAGGCAAAAAACTTCCATAGTATGTATATTCATTTTGATAAATAATCAATAATACTATTCAGTATAGTGAAATAATTACCTTATTCATTAACCAGTATGCCATTTACAAAACGCCCTTTTAACGTTCGGCCATCAGGGTATACCAGCATTCCCTGCCCTTCCATTCTGTTATCAATAAACTCACCTTCATAGCGTGTACCATCGGGCCATTCAAGAATTCCTTTGCCATTTGCTTTCCCTTTTACCATTGCTCCGGTATATACTTTGCCATCAGCATATTTGTACGTACCATTACCGGTAATATCATCATTAGCAAATTGGCCTTTGTATACACTACCATCAGGCCAGGACATTACTCCATATCCCTGTCGTTTGCCGTCAACATAAATTCCTGTATACACACGACCATCTGGCCAGGTAAACGTCCCTTGCCCATTGAATCTCCCAGCCTTAAAACTGCCAGCATATTTAGAACCATCCTCCCATACATAAACGCCATAGCCTTCATTGCATTTCCCTTCAACACAGCCTACCTTTTTTTCTGTAGAAGCACATGATACAATAACAATACCAGTAATGGCGATAGCTATACAAACACTGATTTTTTTCATTATTAATTATCCTCCTTTCAACATAGTATGAAGAACAAAACACTTTTCTGAGTAGAAATTCGACAGTAGGTTACTAAGCCCTTTGATGAACTCAGGAATCGCCTGTCGAAGTTCTCAGAACATGCGCTTTGCTCACAGTGACTTAAAAAAAGTCATTACAATTTCCCTTCAGTGCCCTCAATAACACTTAATATTCATTCATCACTTAAAATTATAATGCTTCCGTATAGGCTTTTTTACATGCCAGCGGCATTTCACGCCCTTTGGGAATGTAACAAAATCACCAGGGCCAAAAACAACTTTCTGACCATCCTCGGTTTCAACCTCAACCTCGCCTTCCAGTACATAAAACTGTTCGGTAGTATCATAATACCAGTCAAAATCTGAAATTTCTTTTTCCCAGATTGGCCATGAAAATACACCTTGCTTCTTTAAATCTTCCTGATTAATTTTTTCAACAGTAACTTTCATGTATGGTATCCCTCCTTTCGTCGGATAATAGACTTTATTACCATCATTCACATCACATTCTTTGATAAAATCAGTAACATTATTACAAAGCTCAGGCTGCCACATCGGTCCCATGAAAAATGCTTGAACAACTATTACCTCCATATTGTAAACGTAAGTACTAACCTTTTGTGTAATATTTGCCTCTACACATACACTGGCGCCTCATTATAAACAACTTTATCCCATTGTAGTATTCGGTAATAATGCTGGCAGTCTTTTGATAATACTATAATCAATGTAGCACGTGATTTTCAACCAAAATATTCAATACATCGATAAATTATCGCTTTATAGTATGCTCTGACCCTTTCATTGTTTCTAAACCGATAACTATCGCAACTCATTTTGTGCACAAAACACATTAAGCATAGTAACGCCTGCATAATGTATACGTATGCTCTGACCTCTTAGCAGTTACTATCGCCACATTTTTATAGAATTCATAAAATTTTTGTTGCCGATATTTAAGTATTTTATTATATTCTTAATAGATATTTTATTACGGAGGAACATACTGATGGCAAATATTCAAGAAGTAACTGATGCTACATTTGATTCTGCAGTGTTACAATCGCAGGGTAAAGTTCTTGTTGATTTCTGGGCACCATGGTGCGGCCCATGCAGATTACAGACACCCATCCTGGAAAAATTAGCATCCAATGGCATTAATGCAAAAATTGTAAAATGCAATACTGACGTTAATCCAGCTATTGCACGTAAATTTGGCATAAGCGCCATACCAACATTGATATTATTTGAAAACGGTAAAGAAATTGACCGTATGATTGGCGTACAGCCTGAAGAAGTCCTCAAACGCAGGCTCCAATAACCCAC
>Ga0067045_1031118_pt1 | contig 13131 bp, 17 predicted proteins | sample TerdegcTABiofilm_FD_59184 | JGI IMG/M metagenome (GOLD analysis project Ga0067045, IMG submission 59184) | Combined Assembly of (Gp0054472, Gp0054536) Wastewater bioreactor microbial communities from Singapore -Terephthalate degrading...
CACCCATTTCGCCCCACAACTTTCTCGCATCCAGCGGATGCATCAAGCGCTTCAGGCTTATCAGAAAAATCTAGCGCCAGTCTCGATTTCGCTTTCTGAGGATTTACCAAAATCCCTTGAACACTATATTCCGCTGAGTTTGCAGAAGCCATTGAGTCAAGCAAGCCGAGAATACAAGGAATTCAATGATTTCCTACTTCGTCGGCTCATGAACATAGAAGAGCAGCGAGGCAAATAATGAGACGTGCGCCTTTTGCCCCGGTTCAAGATAACCAGGCCGAAACTTCGGTCAAGTCTGAAACGCGGCCCCCAGCATCAAAAAAGCCTGCACCGCCCCCGTTGATCCTTCCAGCGATCACCACACCAGGGGCCGGTGCTTTGGCACGGACGGTAGACGAGCCTGTTGAATCGCCTTCGCCCGTATCAAATCCGGTTGCCGAACAAGCAGACGAGCGAGGCCAGCATCAATCGCTGCCTTCATCAGCCGCAGCCCATGCCTACGAGGTTGTTTACATCAGTGCTCACGACATTGATCCGAATAGGTTCGCGCCACGCGAAATCTATGGCGATAACACCCTCCAAGAACGCGCTGATTCTCTTGAGGCGAATGGCCAGCGAGATCCCATTCATGTAATTCCCAACCCTGCGAAGCCGGGTCGTTTCATCATTGGGGATGGCTGGACTCGGGTTCAGGCCGTCCGAATGAGGGACATTCTCAATCTTCAATTGAAGGCAATCATCCACACGGACAAGTCCGAGGAAGACATTGCCTGGATGGGCTACGCCCAAAACGAAGAACGCGAAGCCCACACCGATTTCGACCGTGCAAAGTTCTACCAAAAGTGGCGAGATCAAGGCTGGACTTGGGAGCAAATTTCCAAGAAAACTGGCATTCCCGTGGGAAGTCTTTCCCAATATGGAAACTACAGCAAACTTGATGTGGATATTCTCCACTATGCCAAACGCCATCCCGAAAAGGTGTCGGTGAATGTTGTCAACCAACTGTGGCGTCTCGTGTCCGCTAAAAAGAGCGCTGAGGCAGCGATATCGTTGTGCAAGACGTTCGTTGATAACGATGAGTCATTCCGTTGGCTCAAGGAACGTGTTGACTCGTTGACGATGGAACAACGGCCTGACCGGAAGAGCAGTCCCGTGAAGTTCCAGCGCCGGTACGAGCATGGGCACTTCAAACAACGGTCGGATGGAAAGATCGAAATCGTGGGCATGATTCCTCCAGATAAATTGGAGCAATTCAACGAAACGATGGACAAGCTGCTGCGCCCTTACTTCGGCTCAGAGGAGCCAAGTAACATCAACACACCCACGGACAATCAGCAGTGACCATCACTCAGGCCACTCAAAACAAAGGACGCTCAGCGTCCTTTGTTGCTTTTTGGGGTTCCGAAATTGGGACTTCATTCAATACGCAGAGACTGCCACTTCCTTTCTGTACGTACAGACCTAACGGGAAAAATGAGTACCAGCCGTTGCCTCATAAGAAGCTGAGTGATTCCCCAACAAATCCAGCACTCGGTTCTATAGGTACAGAACTAAGCGAAGACCCGCACAACGGAGTAGCCTGCTCATCCTCTCTTCTGTACGTACAGAAGATGCTCTGCGCGCCAGCTTCAGCCGCCGATCTTGACTACATTCAAGCACCCTTCGCCTCGCCCAGCGGCATCGCAATCCACTTCTGTACGTACAGAACACCAACCACCCACGAGTACAGACCCTCTGAAATCATGGGCGAAATCAGCGGGCCCTTCTTGCGAGCCCTTCATTTCATCATCTCCTCCAGACCAACACCAAGGGGTGTCGATGGCAGCACTTCTGTACGTACAGAAGCTGAGCGACTAGGAGCCAGGATAACAGGGGGCTTGCCAGGCTGCGCCAATTCAAATTGCCAACAGAGTTCCGCCAAGAAGACCGTGCAGCCAGCCCTCGTCTTGACAGCCCCTCGTTTACTGGGGCTCACGTCAAACGCCTCGCTATGGACACGGGCAGACGTAATTTGTAAATCGAGTCTTCAGATCACAACCTTTCCCACAGGCATCTGCGCTTGTAGCATTTCGCAATGGTCTGTCGAATGGCGATCCATGCGCACCCCGGAGAACGCAGTGTTGGCAAGCACAACAGAGCTGGCAACTGCGATTCGTACTGCCAGTGCTACAGACCTTTCGGCACCTCTGTACGTACAGAACAGCCACAGACCAACCAAAGCATCTGTACATACAGAACGGCATTCCAAGCCCGTGGACTGGTCTCTAGCGTCCGTGTCGTCACCTCTGTACGTACAGATCATGCGCCGGCACTCCCAAGGCTCTGTACGTACAGAACGACCTGGCAGTCTCAATACCAATGCCCACTGGCAAGGCAACTTGCACTCCACAGTGGGCATCGTTATTTCAGACACTCACCGAGCCCGGTTTCCGCTCCAACGGATTCATCGGCTCACACGCAGCAAGACCCGGATAGCAAAGCAGAACCCCGCCATGAGCGGGGTTCTGTGCATCTGGGGTACTTGGAATTGGAGATTGAAGATGACCTAAGACCGGCCAATAAAAAACCCCGGTAGCTCCAACTACCGGGGTTCTCAGCATCGTGATGGTGATGCTCGAAGCTGCTACTCGTTCCAACAACCGACGCCAATCGGTTTAAGCACAGCCAACTCAGGTACGAATAGTAGTTTTTCCATGCCTCGCCGTCAAGGAGATCGTGTCCTTACGTGGAGACTGCGATGGATAAACTCGCGCCTACAGAAATCCGATACCCATACGCCATTGTTCGGGCGTGCTCGGAGTTACCTTACCTTTCACCATTCGTGGCAATGCCGGATGGTTTTCTCCGGGTTGTTTTGAAGATTGTTCAAAAAATCAATCTTCGAAATCCTTTTTCAGAAATTTTTGCTTCACGCAAAACGCTTGCGGATGAGGCGGGTAAATCGTTGGATACGGTCCACCGGTCAATCCAATGGCTTGAGCAGAACAACCTCATCGAAAGGGAGCGGAAGGCTCGTGCAGGACTTCGTGGATCACGGTCACCCCTGGTGCCGACCAAATCGCTCCTGTTGGCGTTGGGCCTGGTGGATGAACGTGGGGTTCCTGTCGAAACCAAAAAGGCCGCAAAAGCAGCCCCGGCAGGAGTGGACGATGGTCAACTCACATCGAGTTCTTCAAACGGTCCAGAACTAACACCAAGCACCACAACCTCTGCCAGGGAGGAGGGTGGCTACACGCGCATTGGAGCTGTTTGCCTGCCTACAGATCTCATATGGCTCTGCAGTAAGGGCCTATCGCCGTTTGCTGTTCTAGGCCTGATGAAGCGGGCAAGGACTGCTTCACAGCGACTATCGGACGTGGTGCATGCCGCCAAAAAGTACCTTGATAACCTGAAGGCAAACCAGCTCTACGCCTACCTTCAAACCCTCTTAACCAGCGGTCGGGACTTCTCAGCACCATATCGAGAGGAAGTGAAAAAAGATGAGGAAAAACGCGAAAAGTCCTATCTTTTGGAAAAAGCTGAGATTTATGAAGGCCGTAGATTTACTTCTCGAAAGACAGGCAAGGTCTACCAGGTCGAATCCGGCGTGATCCGCGAAACGGTAAACGGTCAATCACGGGTGACACCGTTCAACAGGGCCTTCCTTGAGGCGCTGGAGGCCGGGAAACTGGTGCAACACAACTAGGAAGCTACACAGGGGTCATGTCGCAGTTCAGCGGCTTCTAGATCAGTAAATAAACAATCTATAGAAATACATGCTACGCATCCTGTGGATAACCTCCCTTGCGGGATAGGGCCTGCACATTCAAGTCTTGCTAACAGAAACTGGACTCTGGGCGGAATGGGTAGATCCGCAACTTCAGGAGGCCAAGGAGATCCCCGTGTTGATAGGCCTACACTTGGCAAACACAGGAGCCAAAATGTCGAACGAACGCATGGACTACGAAAGCAGAAGGGCCTTGGTCTTCCAGGCAGCGACAGAGATTGCTGAAACTGGCCAAGTACCCAGCTTGGAAGCCGTCAAACTGAAGGTAGGCGGTGGAAGCTACACGACACTCACCAGAGCGCTTCGTGAGTGGCGCAAAGAAAAGGACCGTCAACAAACGGCAGTGGAAGCTCCGCCAGAAATCGTCTCTGATTTAGCGCAGCGTCTAGCAGGTGACCTGTGGAAGGCAGCAACCGCTGAAGCACAGATGGGCCTAGCAGCAGCTCGTGAAGCCTTGAACCTGGAGAACAAGCGGCTTCAGGAGGAAATGACAGAGGTATTGCGCAGTGCGGATTTAATGGCTACCCAGATGACTGAGATTCAGAGTCGTGCTGAAGAGCTTCAAGCCAAGTTGGAAGAGGCATCTCGCGGCCGATCAGATGCTGAAACGCAACTCCAGGTCCAGACGACCAAGGTAGTGAACCTTGAGGAACGAGTCAGTGAATTACGGAAGGAATTGGCTGACGCAAAGAGTGCTTCAACACCCTCCAGTCTGCATGATGAGATTCAAAGTCTACGCTCCCAGCTCTCAACCCTCACCGAGCAGAATGCAAAGATCCTGGCCAAGGAGTAACTCAGAGACCTCACTCTGAACTGATGCTGAAATGACTCTAGCTGGAAGTGATCCTATGCTGCGACTGAAGTGCTACAAGAGGATGGGTTTTTACGGTGGGCATTTACAGGTGACTCTGGGCTGCGACTGGAGTGCCAGTTCAGCTTGAACCCTTCTGAGACTGTAGTTTGTAGGCCTACACTACTACATACACTACACACCAAGCTTGGCCCCATGGATTGTGGGATGGGTGTAGATAAATAGTGCGCCACACCAGGCGTTATGTATGGATGCCCCGCGCAATTGCCCTTGTTGGAAGCAAAGTGGGGAAGTGGGTTTCTGTGCCTCCAGAAACAACAAAACCCCTGTCGGGGTTCTGTGTGTGAGGGATATGGAAATTTGGCCGTGCCGGCGTCAACCAGTTACCGCCCGAGGGGAAGAGACAAAGCCCAGGTATTCTGAGAGAAGTTCAGCGGTAGCCGGTCGGCCGCAAGCCCAGGCTGTGAAGCCCACCAGGTCAAAGGGATAGAGCTTGAACCTTGAGGGGTATTCAGTCGCCAGCGAAGCATTGAGCGACTGAGTGACCCGAAAGCCCTCTGGCTCGTGGTCATCGATTGCCATCCAGTCGTCCATGGTTTGGAACCAGAACTCATCGAATCGGGCATTGGGACTTGACTCAATCATCTGGCGATACATGACCAGCTGCTTGTTGCGGTACTCAAATATCGCGTTGAACCTGTCCATCACCATCGAGGGCGCGGGCGAACGGCCGGATTCGATGTTGTTCCAATGATCGAGGGTCATGTTCGGGAACAGTGATGCAGCCTCATTTGGACTGAGGAACAGGGTGTTCCGCAGCACCTGCAGGTAGACACAGCCTGGCTCAATTCGTTGGTTCATGCTCATGCAAACCTCCATAAATTCGGGTGCTTTCAGCACTCGCAGGGTTGGGACTGGATACCGCTCATGCGGAATTCGAGCGGACGCCATTTGAAAAACACGGCTTTCGCTCGCTTTTCGATTTTCCGGGGCCAAAAACCTGACAGATGAAAGTGCTTTCTGGACACTGCGGGTCAAGGTACCCCATGACCAGAACCATTAACTTTTCATCCATCAACGAAGCTGTAAATCAGGGCTTTGTCGTTGCAGCTCGTAAGGAGTACCAGTCGTACAAAGGGTGCTCCATTTACGGTCACGACAACAGCCAGCGTGGGTTCATTGGTGCCTCCTATGGTTTGAGGGTGGAGATCCCGGAGGACTTCACTTCCAACTTTCTGGGAGTTCGGTCTGACAAGATCTTTGGTCACACAGTCAGCGCCAATGTCCAAGCGCAATGGGGTTCGGTAGGGAAGGGCCAATCCATCCTTGTCTTTGAGCCCCACGTATTTCAAGAGGCGCTGATTTCGGCCCGCGCCTGGACCGACGCATGGTTCCACGCGCACCCCGAAGCGCAAGCCTTGTTCAACGAGTCAATCAATGCTGCCCGCCGTGTGCGCCAGCAAAGCGCTTCGGCCCAGCGCGTCACTGGTTGAAGACCTGGAAATCAGCTTCGTTGTTGAAACCACGCAAAAAATGGTAGCCATCACGCGTCTCGAAGTAGCGGAACAGCATGCCGGTTTTCCACTGGTCAGGCCGTTGCGGGACGTATTGAGAAAGCACGAGCTTCTCTTCGTCGGAGCCCACTTCCTTGTACCGGATGTGGAACAAATCCTTGTTGTTTTCCAGGATCTCCAGAGCCCCGAGAACCAGGCTGGCCCCTCTGATGGTGGTGCTCTTCGTAGCCAGACCAACAGTGTCCTTCGCAGTGGCCACCTCTGCAGGGGCCTTACCGATGTGAGTGCTCACAATGCGCCCTTCAGCGATCAGTGTGAAACCTCCCGAGGAGCGTTTCAGACTTTCAATCTGAGCAGCCTTCTCTTGCGAGACCGTGGCGCAACCAGTCAGGCCGATAGCAATGGCAACGAGAGCAGCTTTCGCAATTTTCAACATCTTCCCTCCTTCAAAACTGTGAACGTGTTGATGGAGGAAATCCTACCCGAATTGATCGCAAATTGCAATTGAATTGCAATTCAAATGCAATTATTTGAGCAATTGAACCAACAAGGAGAGTTACATGTCTTTGATTAGAAGTGCGCTGGTGTTCGCAGCTATGAGCTTTAGCATCGCAGTGGTGATGGAGACCGCATCTGGTTCCGAGGGGGCGGTCGAGCGGGTGCTCGGACAGGTGCATTCCTCGATGGACCGTGGTGCACATGTCGTGGTTGGCTTATTGAAGCAGGTTGAACCTGCCCTGGTGAATGTTGCATCGAAATAAATTGGCCATCTCATTCGCTTCGATCATGCGAACGGCAGTGGTTTTGGCTGTCACGGTGTTAGGCACTTCTGCGTTTGCCCGTGATTCAGGGTTAGGCGAAAAGGCTTTGCAGCTGGCCGCCTCAGCAGGGGAGGGCGTCAAGGCAGTTCGGGAGGCCTTCACCAACTCCGCAACTCCAGTCCAGGCACAAGGGCAGATTGAGGTCGCCTTTTCACCGAATCTGGGTGCTGAAGAGCTGGTGATCCGGGTGACTGACAGCGCGAAGAAGGATCTGCGCGTCATGGCCTATGCATTCACCAGCTCAAAAATCACGTCAGCCCTGATTCGTGCCGCTAAGCGAGGTGTAAACGTCTACCTTCTTGCAGACGAAAAGCAGAATCTCGGGGCAGGGGCTGGGCCCAAGGGCAGGGCTGCGCTCTCAGCCTTGAGCTTGGCCGGGGTTCATGTCCGAGTGGTTGATGCTTACCCCATCTTTCACGACAAGGTTCAAATTAGCGATGGTCGAGTATTGCAGACCGGCAGTTTTAACTACAGTGATGCTGCGGCTAAAAGGAATTCAGAAAACGTGATTGTTCATTGGGACAACCCAGAATTGGCTTCGGCATATGCAGAGCACTTTGCTCGAAACTGGAAGTTGTCAAAAGCTTTCAATCCATCCTTCTGAACTATTGCAATTGAATTGCAATCCTCTACAATTCAAACGTCAATATTTAGGTTGAACAATGACCACTTACCAAGATCTTCTCAAGCAGCGTGATGCACTCGATGCGCAGATCGCTGAGGTACGTAAAGGCGAATTGGCCAATGCGGTTTCGCAAGCTCGGCAGCTCGTTCAAGAGTTCGGCCTGACGGCTCAAGACATCTTCGGCGGGACACGCCAATCCAAGGTTAAGGGCACAACCGTTGCTGCCAAATACCGCGACCCATCTACGGGTGCAACCTGGAGCGGCCGGGGCAAGCCCCCACTCTGGATTGCTGGAAAGGATCGCGCGCAGTTCGCGATTGCTTGACCTGATCAACCTATGACCAGACGCGGCTCAAATGAGCCGCGTTTTGTTTTTGGGGCCTCTGATCACTCCTGATTAGATCCATCGCGCAATTGCTTGAACTTCCGAGAATGGATTTTCGTAATGTCATCGATTTGCTTGCTTTTCAAGGGGTAAATCGAAAGCCGTGCTTTTGATAATTCTCCTGACAACTTCGAAAGAAGTAATTCTCAGGAGGATTGCCTTGAAAGACTTCATCCCTGCTTCTCACCCGGCATCGCTGGAACACCCCAGCACTTGGACGCTCAGTGCGCGTCACTATGTCGGCGAACGTCACCCGCTGATCTCTCTCATCTACCTCGGCCTGGCACTGGGTTCGTTTTTGATGGGTGCTCATCTGCACATGGGCACGCAGGTGGGAGTTGATTCATACCCGGCAATGCTCTGCCTGAGTTTGCTGATGGGTGCAGGGGCCTCTGTGGTGACCTACCTTGAAGCACGCCCCCTCTTTGCGCCTGCGCCCACCGAGTACCTGCGTCTTCTTGACGGACAAAGGCTGCATCCCAAGGCGCAGGGGATAGTGGAAAGCCGCAAGTCAACAAACTCGCTTTTGCGGGGTATAGATCTGTGGTTGGTGCTTGTGATCCAGCTTCGATGGTCGCGGATTGCCTGTGTTTGACTCACCAGAGCCCCCCGAAATGAGTCCTCAAACGAACACACGCCTGAATGTGAGCCATACCCCGTCCATGTTCGAGCTGGGCGGGCTGCTGGTGGATATCGGGGGGGCCTTCGACGGCCCCTGGTCCCCAGACGAACCCGATGATCTCGGTGCGCTGATGCTGAACGAGCATCTTGACCCTGAAGCTCTCCGAAGTGAGTGTGCCGAGTTGGTACGGCGTAACCCTGGCCACTACCTTCGCCTCTTTGGCTCTCTGTGCTTCACCGTTGTCCATGAGCTTGGGGAACTGGAGTGCGGGTCTGATGAAGGATGCGAGCTATGACAGAAGTCCTCTTCGAGGTTCAAGGCAAACCGGTGAAGCCCGGAGATACCCTTTGGGTTCATCCTTCACGCGAGCCCCGCGCCGGCACCCGTGTGAGGGCATTCCGCCCAGCAGTGAGGGGCGAAGCTCTCATGCGTACAGACGATGGCGCCTTGCCCGTTGTGTCCATCGAATGCCTGTCGTGGAGTCCCTGGGCATTGAACCTGGTCGCGGAGGCTCGGAGATCTGCAGGCTCAGGAGAACGGAATCGGCAGGCCGATGCTGTGTGGGCCGACGCCATTGCCTGGGCTGTTGCGAATCCCGAGGATGCTGCACGGATCGCCGCATCCCTCGCCTCGGAACGGGCTGATGGGCTTTGATGACTCGCGATCAATCGCACCGCTGCGGTTGCATCTGGCCGACGCCCCTCTCCTGAGCCCCCATTACAAGGTCCATAGCTTTTCCGAGGATGAGGGGACACTGCGGGTTGGCATGGAGTGCCAAGTAGCACTTGGTGCGTGTCCTCACTGTGGGGTAAAGGGGGCGAAATCATGGGGCCGCAGAGATCAGGTGATAGCTGACCTGCCACGTCGCGGCCGAGCCGTGCAGTTGACCATCACCTTCAAGCGATATCGCTGTTCGTCGCCGAGTTGCCGCAAGACCTTTTCCCAAGCCTTGCCAGCCGTTGCTGACCACCGGGCCATGACCCAGCGCTTATGCCGGTGGGTGTGCGAACAGGCGCTGGACAGAACCTATGTGTCCATCGCTGCCGAGGCTAGGATCGATGAGAAGACGGTGCGTTCTGTGTTCGCGGACCACCTCGCAAAGATGCAGCAACAGGTTCGCACGCTCGCTGCCCCCTGCTTGGCAATCGTTCCGATAACCGCCCTCAATGGCGAACGGTACGTGATCCTGAACACCACGCACGGGATGTTGATCGATGTCTTGGAGCATCGGCAGGAAGTCGGCCTCACGCAAACCCTCAAGACGCTGAAGGGCAGTGAGAAAGTGGGAAGCGTCAGCATCGGATTTGATCCGATCGCACTCGCGGCACTCCAGGCTACTCTGCCTCAGGCCATTCCCTTCATTGATCCTCGGGAGGTACAGGGCGTGCTGATGCAAGGCCTGTTGAAGGCCCGTGCTGTGGTGAGATCGGCCATGACACCTTACTCGTGCCGGAAGATGTCAGGCGACGTGGAACTGCTGGAAGCCTCGGAATGGAGTCTCACTGATGACCAGCGGCTGCGCTTGGAAGGCTGGTTCCAGCAATCTCCAGCCCTCAGAAAGGCCTACGACTTCAAAAGGGCTGTAATGGCCCTGTACGAACCTGCACGGCGGTGCGCAGAGCCCCACCTGGCGGTGAAGGCTATTGAAGTTGCTTGGAGCACTCTAGGGCCCGATATGGCCCATCATTTCAGCGCCTTCCAGCGGTTGTGGGCTCAGTGGGGGCGGTATATCGCCAACGCCTTTGGTCCCATCGAGGGATTGCGGTTTGCCTGGGATGTGGCCACGGTCTGCGAGCTTCAGCAGATAGTGGAGCGAAGCGGACGCGGCAACTCTATCCAAGCGGTCCGTGCGAAGATGCTTTTTCCGCCCAGCGTGCCAGTCTTCTCAATGTCCGTCCCTGGGGCCAGTCTCACCCGCTTGAGAAGGCCACTGAGCCTCAAGTAGATCCCGTCTCAGTGGTTAAACTGAAATCGGAGAACTAACGAGACGGGGGATGCATGGCGTTGATGCAGGAACTATTGGCTTGGACATCTTGAGGTTCCGCAAGGGCATTGAGACGCAGCGCCTACTGGGTGTGAGCGTTGAAGACGATGACTACGCCAAGATTACCGTTGGGATGTCCAAGTGCTCAAACTATGCGCATGACAAGGCCATGATTGGTGGCGTGGCTGTTCCTGAGCCTGACGAACTGCTGGCCGATATTCAAGCCCTAGACGAATGGCGAGCCACAGTCGTGAAGCGATCCGAGGAGACAGTCAAGAAGCGCAAGGCGGGTCCGGTTCCCGTATAGACACAGCGCTGGGATCAGCCTCACGACAATGGTTCCGATATCGGATTTTGTGGTGGGGCTTCGCTGGGATTATCAGTTCATTTTTTAGACTGAATTGCAGGTTTCGGACGCGTAGTGACTTCAGTTTCTATGGCCTGAACAAACTGCCGTATCTGGAGAGCCGTCGCCGTTACATAGGCCCGCGTGAAGTTGTTGAGCTTGTTGCCCTGTTTGTCGTAGCCGTTGCGATGCACGCAGTCGTGACGAAGAAGGATGGCCCTCATCAGGCTGTCCTTGTCCGACGCAAGAGGCAGTATTCGAATTCCCAGTGCGATCCTATAGAGCACGTCCACCTTACCTAGGTTGTGATACAGCATATCGCGCAGATATTCACGGACTTTTGTCTTGGCAAAGTCAGGGGTGGCTTTGATCGCCTCAAGGGTGAATTTCGCATCGGATAGCCCTTCAGCCTCAGCAATGAGGCGATCCTCGGCCTGCTGGTCAGACCCAACCTCCGCAATCAGTGTGTCGCAGAGATAGGCTTCAAGTATCACGATCTGTTGAGTGAAGAGCATCCGGTTGATGTTCGAACTCCCTTCCTCCGTGCCTCTTTCGTTGAGCAAGTCGATGGCTTCGGCGCTTGCTGTCAGAAATGACCGATAGGCGCTGTTTGGGGGCTCGTACTCCAACCAGTTTTCAGGTTCTGGCTCTTCGTGCTGGAGGCCGAAGTCGAAATCCTCGACCAAGATGTGCTGACCGACGTTGGATTCGGTCATGTTTTCCGCGCCTTCTGGGTATTCCCATACCCCCCAGCTTATGAGCCCCAACTCTGGGTGCTCGACCATGGCTTCATAGTGGAAGGCTGGACCCATTGGGCGTTCGTCGCCGCCTGCGTCTTGCCAGTCAAGTTCGTCGGCCGAAATTGAGTAGACCACCCCTGTCGCGGCGTGGCGGACCCTCGCTGTGCCATAGCAATAGATTTCCATGAGCAGACTCCCCGGCAAAGTTGTGACGGGGAATTGTGGCACTTGGCCCCCGGTGTGCAGAGTTAGAAAGTTCGCGCGCTATCGTGCTGCAGGCTGAGGAAGGCGAGGCGCAATCTTGAGAATTTCTGGCCAGCGGGTAACCTCAGGTGCGGCGTACCCAAGCTGGCGAAGAGCCTGAATGGCCGTGACGATGTTGGGCACCACATAGGCCTTCAGTGCGAGGTCAGGGGCTCCGCAAATGGCAGGCAACGCTGTTTCCCAGCCGCGAAACATAGGCCACGGCGAAAGCATCTGTTTGCCGTTCTGGTGCATGACGCGAACCCAGCACTGCCCATCAGATCCCCGCAGGAGAGCAACAGAGGAGTTTTGGCGATGCTGCCATGGCCATGGGTGCTCTGGTGGTGGCGGGGGTGGTGGCGGGGCAGGCCTGCGAACGATGTTGAAGCTCGGCGCCCGGACGCGCAACTCGCGCAGCCTTGCTTCAGCAGCCGCCATGGTTGCATCGTGTTCCGCCTTGAAGCGCGCCATCAGCTCGGCGGTGTTGTTCATGAGCAGTTGACGCTCATCCTCAGTCAGGGGCTTGCCATTCCCGCCCCCAGCTGAGTACGCGGGCAGTCCCAAGGCAGAGGCGCTACCAAATCTCTTGGCAAAGCAGGTGGAGCCCAGCACCAGGATCTGCCCGTTCTCCTCGACAACATGGATGGCCGCATACACGCCGTGTCCGCATCCTGGCTGCATGCATTGAACGCGCTTTTGAGGAAGCACGGCAACGATGGCGAGTAGACGTGCGGAACTGCTCATGCTGTGAAAAAACGGACCACAAGCCAGATCGCGACAGGGACGGCCAGGGTTACTGCGGCCAGATTGGTAGCAAGAGCCCAGGTCTGCAGCCTCCGCAGTCGCTGCAGGTCTTTCTCAAGTGCTTTCGTGTTCATAGGTGAGCGAGAAGTTGGCTTTTCAACCTACAATTTATTGCAATTTTAATTGCAATTGCAAGTTCAATATTTAGCCTCTCACACACCATGAATGAATCGCTTGCCGCTTGGCAAAAGAACCATGGCTTCACCTACCAGCAGGCAGCAGAGGCTCTTGGGCTGGGCCGCACCATGTTCTGGAACTATCTCAAGCGCGAGAGCTTGCCTCGCCTGGTTGGTTTAGCGTGTCAGGGTGTCACTCTCGGGCAGTGCGTGCGCAATATCTCCGTTTGGCACGAGCGCCACAAGCACACCCTGGCTTCCGGCGCCGCAGCTCTGGGTATCAGCCGCGCCAGCTACTCCAAGTACCTGCACATGAGCCCCGAACTGGTACCCCGTACCGTCATGTTGGCCTGT
>Ga0067045_1031119_pt1 | contig 13131 bp, 8 predicted proteins | sample TerdegcTABiofilm_FD_59184 | JGI IMG/M metagenome (GOLD analysis project Ga0067045, IMG submission 59184) | Combined Assembly of (Gp0054472, Gp0054536) Wastewater bioreactor microbial communities from Singapore -Terephthalate degrading...
AGCGCCAGCCGGTAGCGGGCGTCCGCGTACTCGGGCAGGGCCTGAATGACCAGCTCCAACTCCCGGGCCGCCTGCTCCCAGCGCCGGGCGAAAACATACGCCAGGGCCAGGGCGAACCGGGCGCTGTGGTCCTCCGGGGCCTCGTTCAGCCGGTTGCGGTACTCCAGCACCATGTCATCGACGGCCTGCGACGGCCGCCAGTCGGCGTGTTCGGCGGCTTCCTCCGCAGCGATGTCAGCACCAGACCGCTCGACTGGTGCAAGGCCCGCCGGAGCGCCGCCTCTGGCGCCCATCCCGTCCATGGGACCGGGCCGGGGCAGCTTGCCTCGCTCATCCGGGACTGCTTCACCGCACCGGGCGCAGTACTGCATGTACCGCGGGTTATAGGTCTGTCCGCAGGACGCACATCGCAGCAAGTCCCCCCGCAAGTCCTCCTCGCGCGGCTGATCAGTTTTCTTGCGCCTAAGCCATGAGAACACGGAATCACCTGCAGGAAGGTTGCCCGACCTGCGGTCCGCTGTCAAGGCGGTTACCGGACGCCTTCACGTGGCCCCGGAGGGCGCGTCACTGTTCGCGTGTTGCCGGAGCGGCGTGTGAACCCAGTGCCGTCGAGGTACTCGAGCAGGGGGACGACATACTTGCGGCTGGATCCCCACACATCGCGGGCATCGGCGACAGCGAAGGGGCCCTTCTCCGCGTGCAGGGCTGCCAGGGCGTTGGCCGCCTGTTCGAGAGCGGGGGCGGCGATGATGTACTCGCCCGCATCCACGAGCCTGCCGGACTTCAGGGCAAGCTCCAGCAATGACCGGGCGTCTCCCGCCGGGGCCAGGAGGGCGCAAGCTTCCTCCCTGGATGGCGGCGCGAGGGCAGCTTCCTCCGCCCACCGGTACAGGGCCTCAAGTGCGCTCTCCTGCTCCGGGCCCAGCGCGGCGGTGTGGCTTGAGAGCCTGACCCCTCCGGACTCGCTGACGACGGATCCCTTCGCCGACAGTTCGGACACCGCCCACTGCAGCGTCTCAGGCGGCGGACTGCCCAGGGCGGTCTGCAGCCGGGGAACAGGCATGTGGGGCCGGAGTGGATTGGCCCGATGGTAGGCCCCCAGGGCTTCCGTCACGGAGGCAAGGGTCCGCTCGGCAACACCGGCGTCCAGGTACCTGCCGGGAGCAAGCGGGACGAGTCTCCCCGACTCCAGCAGGCTGTCCACGAGGGCTTCCGCCTGATCGTCGTCCATTTGCAGCCCCCTGGCCAGGTCCTCCGACGAGGCGGCTTGGGCCCCGCGAGATGCGAACCAGTCCCGGGCGCGCTCCTGCTCAGCACCCGACTCAAGCGCCTCGAGGCGCTGCAGGACATCCGCCTGCCGCCTGCGATGCCTGGCGGGTGCAGGATCGAGCACCACGCCGCCGCCGATGGTCTGGGCGGGCGAATAACGACGAATCACGAAATGGTCGCCGGCAGCTGCCGGAACCGGGGTCTCAAGGCGCAACTGCGCCAGACCTCTGTCCCCGGGCGCCAGAAAGTCGCTGTCCAGCAGGACCACACGGCCCAGCACCTCGGCCGCCCCGTGATGGACCCGGACACGCTCGCGATATGCCAGCGGCCTGTCCGCGTCGGCCGACAGCCTCAGCCGCACGTCCAGCATCCACGAGGGCTTCATGCTTCCCGGAGCCACAAGCTGGTCGCCGCGCTCAACTTCGTCGGTGGACAGCCCGGCCAGATTCACGCCAACCCGGGCAGGGGCGATGCACTCTTCGAGATGGCTGCCGTGGACCTCGATGCCGCGGACCCGAGTGGCCCTTCCCGCGGGGAGCACCACCAACTCCTGTCCCACTCGGAGCCTGCCGCGGATGAGCGAGCCGGTGATAACGGTGCCGAAGCCCTTCATCGTGAAGACCCGGTCAACCTGGACCCGGGTGGGCCCTGCAATGTCGCGCGGCGAGACACCCAGAGCCACCCGGTCGATGAGCGTGATGAGTTCGTCAAAGCCCGCGCCGGTGCGGGCTGAAGTCGCCACCATCGGCGCGCCCTCGAATGCGGTGCCCTCCAGAGCCTCCGCGATGTCCTCCTGCACCAGTTCCAGCGTTTCGGCGTCCACCAGGTCGGACTTGGTGAGGACGACGATTCCCGCCTCGATCTCGAGGGTGTCGAGAATCGTGAGGTGCTCGCGGGTCTGGGGCATGACGCCCTCATCCGCGGCGACCACCAGCAGGAACAGGTCGATGCCTGTCGCGCCTGCCAGCATATTCTTCACGAAACGCTCATGGCCGGGGACATCCACGATCCCGGCGTGCGCTCCGGAAGGCAGGTCGAACCACGCAAAGCCGAGATCGATGGTGAGGCCGCGTTCCTGCTCTTCCTTGAGGCGGTCGGTATTGATGCCCGTGAGGCGCTGGATCAGGGCGGTCTTGCCGTGATCCACGTGCCCTGCGGTGCCGATGATAATGCTCTGTCTCGCCTGCGCACTGGTCATGCGGAGTCGGTTCGCCGTGAAGCGCGGCAGTCCTGCCCCCGTGGAGGTGAAGGGGAGTTCGGGGCGAACAGGAGACGAGTCCCCGGAAGCCGGGGTGCTGTCCACGAAGGAGGGCCAGACATGCTGCGCACCAATGAAGACAGGCTGGTTGAAGTCGCCGTTGTCGGAGAGCCGAGTCACCCCACTTCCCCGGGCGCCTGGAGGGTCACCCCGAGCGGCGAGCCCTTGATGCTCCCCGGCACGGGTGGAATCTGCACCAACGTTCGGGTCGGCGACCCGGTTCTGGGCTTCGAGTGTGACCACCTGGAGCCCGCCGTCAGCCTGAAGAACCCTGACGCCAACAAGAACAACGGCCTGAATCTGTACGCCTGCGTGGGTAATGAAGCCGTTGTGCTTGACGGTCCCGCCGAGGGCGAAAAAGGCGTGGTCACCGGCAAGCATGGCGGGATCGAGCACGTCTTCATCGACTTCCCCGAAGCCGTGCTGCGCAAGCTCCGGTACGGAAACAAGATCCAAGTCTGGGGCCGCGGCATGGGCCTCAAGCTGCTGGACGCGCCCGAAGTGAGCGTGAACAATCTCGACCCGCGCATGCTGAAGAAGATGAAGGTGAAGGTGAAGGACGGCAGGCTGCAGGTGAAAGTGGCCAAGTCCATCCCCGCCTGCATCATGGGCAGCGGGCTCGGGCGGGACAACGTGGCCCGTGGCGACTATGATGTCCAGCTTTCGGACCCCGCGGTCGTCGCCGAGTACGGCCTGGCTGATCTGCGCCTCGGCGATATCGTGGCCATCCTGGACGCCGACAATACCTACGGGCGCATCTACAAGACGGGAGCGATCACCGTGGGCATTGTCGTGCACGGCGGCTGCGTGACGGCGGGGCATGGTCCCGGGGTCACCACGCTCTTCACGTCGACATCGGGGGCCATCGACGTGACCACGGACGCGAAGGCGAACATCGCCACGATCCTCGGCCTGAGGGACCTGCCATGATGGATGCATTCCAGGCAGGGTTCGCCAAGGTCGACATTACGCCCGCAGTAGGCAGCGAGATGCCGGGCGGCTTCTTCAAGCACTACGCCACAGGCACCCATGACCCGCTCTATGTCCGGGCCGCATGGTTCGGAAATGGCAGCGACTCACTGGCGCTGGTGTCGGTGGACTGCGTTTTCCTGGAAGCGTCCTGCATTGCGAAAGCCCGGGATCTCGTGGAGAGCTCTCTTGGCTGCCCGGTGCCGATGCTCATTACGGCGACCCACACCCACACCGGGGGGCCCACCGGCGAGGTGCTCATGTCCCAGGCGGACCCCGACTATCTGCTCTCGGTGGCAAGAGCCATCTCCGGCGCGGTGGCCGTCGCGTCAAAGATTGCCCGGCCGGCCCATATCCGGGTGGGATGCGGCGAACTTCACGGTCTGGCCTTCAACCGGCGCTTCCGGATGAAGGACGGTTCGGTCAAGACCAATCCGGGCTACGGTAACGCGGACATCGACCATGCTCTCGGGCCGGCTGACCCGGCGGTGACGGCGCTCGGGGTCTACGACCAGTCCGGGGCGCTCTTTGGGTGCATTGCCAACTTCACCTGCCACACCACGCTCATGACCGGAGACGAGTACTCGGGCGACTACCCGGCCTGGATCGAGCGGTCGCTGGGGGTGCCCACCGTCTATCTGCCCGGCGCAATCGGCGATGTGAACCAGTGCGATTTCGTGAACGGCAGCCGAGAGGATGCTTTCGGACCCGAGGCCGCGAGACGCGCAGGACAGGCGATCGCGAGTGCCGCGCTGGAGGCCCTGGAGAGCGCGGATGATCAGCATGAGCCTGCGATCGCGGCGAAGTCCGAGACGCTGGAGCTTCCGCTGCGGGGGCCATCCGCGCCTCAAGTGCGGGAGGCGAGAGAGCTGTGGCGGAGCGGTCGAGAGAAGACCGTGGAGCACGTGTACGCCCGGGAACTGGTGCTGCTGGATGAGATCTTCAGAGAGCAAGCGAGCATGCCGTGCGAGCTACTGGCCCTGCGCATCGGCGATCTTCGCATCGGGGCAGCTTCGGTGCAACCCTTCTGCCAACTGGGGCTCGATGTGAAGGACGGCTTCGACCCAGTGGCCTTCTGCGGATTGGCGAACGGACATCTCGGGTATGTGGGTTACCGGCACCACTACGACGAAGGCGGGTACGAACTGGAACTCAAGCGCACGAGCAAGCTGGCCCCGGGCTCGGGAGAGATGCTGGTTCAGGCTCTGCGGCGCGAGCTGGAAAGCATCTGAGGACCCTTGGCCCCAGGGCATTACAGGAGACCAGAGCATGGACATTCGCAAGGCGACATTGCAGGACATGCCCCGCATTCAGGCAATCGTGCAGGAGATCTGGGCGATCGGATCGGACTTCGGTCTCGAAGAGAAATACGGCGCCATCGGGGATGAGCGCTGGGATCGCTGGCTGCTGCCAAAGGTCATGAGCCGCCTGTGGGATGAGATGGACAATGTCTACGTGACCGAACTGGAGGGACAGGTGGCGGGGTTCGTGAGCTTCGCCATGAGTTCGGCCCGGAAGGTGGGCACGATCCACTACAACGGCGTCTCCCCGGCTTTTCGCGGGCGGGGCATCGGCACGCAGCAGGTGGAATTCGCGCTGAACAGGTTCCGGGAGGCCGGGATGGAAGTGGCGGCGGTGGGTACAGGGCTGAACGAGGGGCATGCTGCGGCGCGGGCCGTCTACGAGAAGGCGGGGTTCGAACCACTCATCGAGTATGTGATGTATGCGATGAAGCTGTAGGGACTGGTCAGATGACCGCGGCGTGAAGCATCCTCGCAGCCGCCGGGAAATGAGCGTCGCAGACGTTCATGACCTCGGCGGCGTGTCTCTTCATGGTGCGCAGGACATCCTGGACCGGCACGTCGGCGGAGATGAGATCCGCGAACTGCGGGTACTCCAGGAGGAGTTCCAGGTCAGTCTTGCCTAGGAATGTTGCAGCCTGGGTGAGCAGGTCTGCGAGATTGCCGAAGGCGTCCGTGCCCCGGTACTGCTCAGGATCGCGCAAGACGTCGTTGATGCAGGCCTCATCGGGCAACCCCGCTGCGAGCAGCGCGATGCGCCTCAGCAGACACGGCACGCATCCCCCGCACGGGCGCACGAACCTCCCCACCATCCAGCACGAGACGGACTGCGCGATCTCCTGCGGCGCAAGCACGGGCTTGAGGAATGTGCGCACCACTTCGCCCTTGGTCTGGAACATGAAGGGGTTGAGGTAGCTCGTGCACACCCCGGCTTTCTGCAGGAGTTCCGAGAAAAGCTTGATGGTCACGGGATGGGTGCTGCGGGTGGACATGCCGCCAATGCGTGCCGGGGTGAGAGGCAATGCGGCGGTGAGCACCCCGTTCTCACACAGGTAGACTTCGGGTGTCCCGAGGCAGTGTGAGGCGATGGCCCCGAGTGTCAGGAAGAGAACCGGCCGAGCCCGGCGAGATGGCTCGCGCTCCTCGGGCGGGGGGAAGGGCCGAGCCCCGACGCCATAGCTCCCGGGCGTCACCCGGACGCCGGCCCACTGTGCTCCCGCGGGCCAGTGTGTCTCCAGCGCTGCCAGAAGCCGACGCTGTGCGGTCTGCACCACGGGGTTCGCGGACTGGTGGCTCACGAGCAGCGGCCTGCGCCCGGCCCTCAGAAGAGACACGGCGCCGGCCAGAGAGTCCATACCCCCTGACAGTAATGATACACAATCCGGGGGGCCGGACAGGGCGTGTTGCTCGCACTCTTCGAAACGGTCCCGGTCAGCCTGCAGGAAGTGGAAGGCGAAGGAGTCCCGGGTGAGGCTGTAGAGAAGGTGCTGCAGATCCGGGGTCTGCGCCTGCCAGAAGGTGGGCTCGAGGACGGGTATGGTCAGGTGCAGGTGGCGGACCCATTCCTCGTGGGCACCACGAAACGCCGCCACATCCGCAAGGTAGATGGCGGTTGCAATGTCGAGAAGGTCCTGCAGCGGCGCGGTCAGCGTTCCGCCGCAGGCGCCGAGCAACATCGACGGGTCATAGATGGCGTTGCGCCGGGCCGAGGTCCAGTCAAGAACAAGCGTCTCGGTGCCCCCCGGCGCGCACTTGCCATTGCCCCCCTCGGCACTGTGCGCGACGACGAAGCGGTCAGGCAACCAATCGTCCCCCCGGGCAGAGTCCCAGCTCGCACTGGGTCCCCCGTGTGTGTAGCCACTTGCGACGAGCCCCGTCCCCGTCCCGCGCAGGTACCCGCATGGACATGCGAAAGGCGAGTGACGGCGCCCTTTATCAGTACATCACGGTCACGAATTCGGCGATAATCGCCAGATCGTCTGCACTGTCCGCCGGAATCTCGATCGGTTCATACTCCGGGTTCTCGGGCACGAGACGAATCATGGTGTGTCGCCACGAATCTTCGCTTGCGGTCTTGGCGCTTTCGTACCGCTTCACCGTGTAGCTGCCCCCGGTGTCCGGGTCGTGGTACCCGCGCTGCTGGGCGAGGACGATCTTGCCCTGGCGGGAACCCACAACAGGCGCGCGGAAGACCGCATAGCTTCCATCGGGGATCCTGGGTTCCATCGAGCGCCCCCGAATGCGCACGACAAAGAGCCCTTCACGCACATGCAGGCCCCGCGGGGCCCGCACGTACCCAAGGCTCTCAACAGGCTCACCTTCGCCGAAGTACCCCACCGCCGCTTCCAGAGAGTACACGGGCAGATAGGCGCGCCCCGGCTCATGCTGATCATCCTCTATGAGCCGGAGCGCCGGCGTGTGTGCTGCGTCTTCGTCATCCCCGGGCGGCCCCACACTCCCGCGGGCGCCACTGCGGCTATTGCGCTCTCGCCCCGGCGTGCCAGCGATGCGGTCCAGGCTGCGGCTGATGCCTTGTCTCAGCAGCTCGCCGACGATCGTTAGGCGCTCCTGATCGCCGGAACGCCTGAAGGCGTCCTGTATCCTGGACTCATCATCGGCACAGATGGCGCCGACTGTAGCCCGGCTGCAAAAATCGGCGATCTCACGCGCAAATCCCTCCGCCTGGCCCACCGTTGGCAGGTAGTCCGAGCCCACGAACTCGCTGATGTCGCGGGCGATGAAATGGCGGAAGCAACGGTCGATGTCGGCCGCGAGGAACTCCGCGGCCAGCTCGTGCATGCGCTCCTCTTCCAGGTAGGCGGACAGGGATTTCGCTTCGGGGGCGGCAAGGTCCTCCCCGATCCCCAGCGCGCGGGTGGCCGCAACTGCCAGAGCGTCCAGCGCGAAGTCGGTGTATCGCGAAGCCCTGTGCTCCTGGGCCAGCCGCCATTCGGCGTCGGACCGCAGCCGGGCAACGGTTTGGAGCGGGGACTGCGGGGTATTCGGGGCCGAACGGTCTTCGGAATGCCCGCGAGCCCCGAGGAGGAGAGAATCCAGGCATGTAGAGGGGCCCGCACCCGCCATGGCGACGCGGCCAGGCGTGCCGATGGCGAGAGCGATGCGCCGCGAAATCTCCGCAGGTTCGCGGATACCGTCGCGGTACGCGTCCCGCACGTAGCGCCACTCTTCGTTTCTGGGAGACGGTTGTGAACTCGAGGTGCCCATGTGGTCTCTGGTGGTCCGCCGTGAACTTGCGCGGCCCATACCCCCGTCGCATTTTAGCGCATCCGAGCCTGCACGCCAATACCACTACGGAAAAGTCCCATAGAGTGTGTCCCCAATGGCTCTCTCCTGATTCATCGGCAAATGACGAAAGTCTGGCGGAACAAGACTGCAAACTGCAGGCGAACCAGACGAGCAATGCGGCAGGAATCCGCGGGCCCGGGGAGCCGGGAAAGTCTGTCTGCGCACTTTGCAGGAATCAGAGACCCCGATAGCGAAGGAACTAGGAAGGGCGTGGTGTATCCGGGGGCCGGGTCGCGCATCATCCGTCGCGGGCCGAGAGGAAGTGCGATGGACGACAGGGTACGAAAGTTCATCCGGGACGTGGCGCGCACCATGGTGGGGCTGGATGTGGCGCTGTTCTACCAGGCCAACCCGAGCACATTCGATACGTGCTCGGGCATCGCGCTGCGCACGCACCGCGGAATTGATGAGATCCGCCCTGCCCTGGAGCGTCTCGCCGACCACAAGCTGCTTGAGGTTCACGTAAGGGCCGATGGCAAGTACACGTGTTATGCACTGGCCAGGGAGCCGTGGGTGTGGAACCTCCTGTGCCTGGTGAGCGACGCGTACCACGACGACCCCGAGGCGCGCAGAGAGATCCTGATGATGCTGGTGCGCCAGCAGCAGGAGGATCGGCACGGGGGCCACGCGGATGCCCCTCCACAGCCGGGAGCGACAACAAGTGACAGCTAGAGCGATAAGCACGGGCGTCCCGGGACTGGATGAGCTGCTCTCCGGCGGTTTCCGGGAGGGAAGCTGCAGTCTGCTGGAAGGTGTTCCGGGCACGGGCAAGACCACGGTCGGGTTGCAGTTCATCTACCACTCGGCAATATCCGGCAATCCGGGCATTGTCGTCACCTTCGAGGAATTCCCTCGCCAACTGGAACAGGACACCCTCAACTTCGGGTGGGACCTTGCGCAACTCGAGGCCGACGGAAAGCTGCGAATCATCTGCACGTCCCCTGAGATCTTCCTGGACCAATTGCAGGATGTGGGGGGTATCGTGGAGACCACTGTGGCTGAGATCGGCGCTACGCGGCTCCTGATGGACAGCGTCTCGCACTTCAGCCAGATGGGCCGCGAACCGGGGCCCCTGCGGGCCGCGGTCTACGGGATGATGAACGGGCTGCGCAGGGCGGGGCTGACCTCAGTCATCACCAAGGAGCTCGAGAGCTACGACACGGACCTCGTGCCCTTCGAGGAGTTCCTGGCAGACTGCGTCGTGCGCTTGCGATACGACACCTTCAGCCACAATCAGCGGCGGCGGTATGTGGAAGTGCTCAAGAGCCGGGGCGCGCCGCATATCCCCGGCAAGCACATGTTCGAGCTGTCTGACCGCGGCGCCGTGGTCTACCCCCGGCACCAGCCCTCGAAGCGCGAGGGCCTTGCCTGGGCTCGCGGCCTTTGCCGCACTCCCACTGGGATCCGTGGTCTCGACGAGATGCTGGGCGGCGGGCTGATCTGCGGCTTCGCCACGCTGGTTGCCGGGAGCGCGGGTGTGGGCAAGACCACGGTGGGCCTGCAGTTCGTGAGCCAGGGGGCCAGCGTCGGCGAAAAGAGCCTGTACGTGAGCTTCGAAGAATCGCCGGTCAAGCTCACGGAAATCGCGCAGAGCTACGGGCTGCCTCTGCGCGAATACCAGGAGCAGGGCCTGGTTCAGGTTGTCTACTGCTCGCCACTGGATACACGGCCCGAGAAGTTCATCCACGATCTCAAGGCACAGGTGGACACACTCGGGGCGAAGCGGGTCGTGATCGACTCACTCACCGACCTGCAGATGGGCGCGATCCAGGAAGACGGCTTGCGGGAGCTTGTCTATGCGGTGGGCGATGCCTTGGAGGACCGGGGCGTCACGAGCCTGCTGATCGCCGAGGTGCCCGAGGTCTTCGGGCAGACCCAGATCACGGGCGAGCATGTCTCCATCATCGTGGACTGCATCATCCTGCTGAAGTACGTGGAGATGGAGAGCGAGATCCAGCGCGCCCTGTCTGTGCTCAAGCTGCGTGGAAGCGACCACGACAAGGGCATCCGGCGATTCACCATCAGCAACAGGGGCCTCACGGTCCACGGGCGCTTCGAGGGCACCGAGGGACTCATGGCGGGAGCCGCGCGGGCGGTGCCGATCGAGCTTGCGGTCCGCAGCTTCTCAGAGTTCGACGAGAAACTGAACGAGGAACTGCTGGAGCGCTTCGCCCAGATCCAGCCGCGCGTGAAGCCGGTACCACTGAGCATCCCGTACAACCCCGACGAGGCGCGGGATGTGGTGGTCCAAGCCATGGCGGCGCGCCAGACCAGCCTCAGCGTGGTGCCGCTGTGCATGTACTGGATGCCCGGAGTGATCCAGCCCGACCGGCTTTCCAGCCTGAACGACATCTTCCCTCCAGGAGACTGGGGGGAGCACCTGGAAGGGGTCGTGGAGCCCGCGCTCGTGGATAGCGAGGTCTATGCGGTCCCGGCCATCGCGTTGTGCGGGGTGCTGCTGTACCGCAAGGACCTCCTGCAGGAGCACGGGTTCTCCGCGCCACCGGCCACCTGGGATGAGCTGGTGGAGCAGGCGAAAACGATCTGTTCGGCCCCCGGGAACGAAAACCTGATTGGCTTCGAGTTCCCGGCCTTCACCTACGAGGGCCTCAGCAGTTCGTTCCTCGTGAACCTGTGGAGCAACGGCGGGCAGGTCATCGACGATGCAACGCGGGAAATGACGCTGGACCCCGGCAGGGCGCTGGAAGTGGCGCGGTTCATGCGCGACCTGATTCACGTGCATGGTGTGACCCCGCGGGACATCACGGCGCCCGGGCACGGCGTGGAGCCCCAGGAGAACTTCCTAGCAGGGCGCACGGTGTTCCTGTGGATGCTGCCCAGCGTCATGCAGCCGGCGATGCAGACGGAATCGGCGGTGCGCGGGAAGGTGGGTATTGCGCCGGCGCCGGTGGGGCCATCGGGCACGGAGAGCCACAGTTTCCTGGGCGGGTGGCACTACGCCGTTCCGCGGGGCGCGCTGGCGCCCTCGACCGCGCGGGACTTCATCAGGTTCATGAGCAGCTATGAGATCCAGAAAGAACGGGCCCTGCGCGGCGGGCCACTGCCCACCCTCAAGGCGCTTTACGACGACCAGGAGATCCTCGCTTTCCAGCCCCATTACCGCGAGGTGAAGCAAATCCTCGCGGGTGCAAGAACCCGTGAGCGCATCCCTGATTACCAGCGGGTGAGCCGCGCCATCCAGAGCCACATCTACCCGGTCCTCCAGGGCCATGCAGAGCCTGAGGCGTCGGTGGCGGCCATGGTGGAGAGCATCCGCCAGATCATCGACACGGCACTGGGCAGATAGCCGGAAAGCCGGGCAAGCGCGAGAACTGAGCGCCCGTCAGTCGCAGGCGGGCGCTTTTCCGTGACCACATCCAGACAGCGACAACACAGCGAGGTACCGGGGCGATGCGCGAGACGCCGTCTGCAGCCAACATCGAATGCGACGTGCTGGTGATCGGGTCCGGACCCTCGGGCTACTGCGCGGCGATACAGGCCGGGCGGTGCGGGTGCGATACGGTGCTGATCGAGAAGGACGCGGTGCTCGGTGGGAACTCCGGGCCGGACCTGGGAGTGGGAATAACCGGCGCCGAACGCTACAACGCGTATGCGGTGGAGACGGGGATCATTCAGGAATTGCGCGAGGAAGCCTGCTGGGTGGACGCGTACACGAAGACCGGCCGCGGGAGCATGGGCTACCACATCTCGCGGCGGTTCGAGGCCATCGTCCAAGGAGCGCTGGAACGGGCCGGGGTGCGGGTGCTGAAGCGGCACTGCGCGGTGGCGCCGGAGATGGACGGATCGCGGATCAGCGCGGTGATCTGCCAGGATACCGGCGCGTTCCGGAAGGTGCGGATCGGTGTCCGCCACTGCGTCATCGAGGCATCGGGAGACGGCGAGATCGGCGCGCTTGCCGGGGCTGACTACGACTTCGGCAGCGAGGCCCAATCAGAGTTCGGCGAGCGGTCCGCGCCGGCCCAGCGCAGCAACCTGGTGCAGGGCACGAGCCTGGTTGCCATCGCCCACCGCACGGAGCATGAGGTGGTGTTCGTGCCCCCTGATGGGACGCCGGAGTTCACCCCTCGGGTGTGGCACGGCCAGATGTCCTCCTTCGTGCGCCACCATGACGGGTGGTTCAACCGGCCCTCCGGCATCTTCTTCCTGTACGTGACCGAGACTGGTGGGCACCTCGACACGGTGCGCGATGACGCCCTGATCTACGAGATGCTGCTCAAGCAGTTGTGGGCCGAGTGGGATCACCTGAAGAACGGCCCGCACCGTGAGGAGACCAGGAACTGGGACATCCTGTGGGTCAGCCCCAAGGCGGGCAAGCGCGAAAGCCGGCGGCTTCTGGGGGATTACATCCTGACCCAGACCGACCTGGAAGAGGGCAGGCGGTTCGAGGACGACATTGCCTATGGCGGCCATGACCTGGACGATCACAAGCCGCTGGGTGAAGGCAGCAATATCTTCGGCATCAGCATCCCGCCGCAGTATGGGATCCCGTACCGGTGCTGCTACTCGCGGAACATCGACAACCTGCTCATGGGTGGCCGGCTCATCAGCGCAACCCATTTGGCGCACTCAAGCACGCGCATCATGGGCAGCGGAGCCGCCATCGGCCAGGCAATCGGGCATGCGGCGGCAATCTGCTGCGAGCTGTCCTGTACACCCCGTGAGGTCGGGCAGGAGCAAATGGGAAGGCTGCGTCAAGCGATCCTCGACACGGACGGCACCGTCCTCTGTGTGCCTGCCGAGCCGGGCGCTGATCTGGCCCGCCGAGCACGGATCACGGCGACCAGCGAGGTGACCTTCAACGCGCAGGAGCCTGGGCAGTTGATCCCGCTCATCGCTCCCGCGGGCATCATTCTGTTCGACTGGCCGGAACGCCCGCAGGCGGCGGAGATGTACCTGCGGAATGCGTCGGGGGAGGACCAGACGCTACCGGTGGCGGTGCTGCGATCCAGGCGAGAGCCTCGATGGAAGGGCCTGGATGACTTCCATCTGTACGGCTGGGAGGACCTG
>Ga0067045_1031121_pt1 | contig 13126 bp, 13 predicted proteins | sample TerdegcTABiofilm_FD_59184 | JGI IMG/M metagenome (GOLD analysis project Ga0067045, IMG submission 59184) | Combined Assembly of (Gp0054472, Gp0054536) Wastewater bioreactor microbial communities from Singapore -Terephthalate degrading...
CCCGCCGCTGTTCCCCCCAAGATCAAACACAGGACCCCCAGCCAGAGTATTCTCCCCCTGTCCATGCCGTCCCCCTTTTATGGTACTACGACCACATCTCCGGGCTCCAGAATAATATCTTGGCTCATCAACAAACCCTTGGATACATCTTTATAGTTAAAGGGATACACCTCATCCATGCCACCCCGTTTCCGGACCACCTTGATATTTTTAGGAGAAGCAAAGGGCGAAAGCCCCCCGGCGATGGCGATGGCTTGGAGCACCGAGACCGGCCGGCCGGCCAGATATTCACCCGGCTTATTGACCTTGCCGGTAACAAAGAATTTATAATGCTGGGTCTTCAGGAGGATGACCGTGACGGCGGCATCGGTGACAAATTTCTCCAACCGCTTGGAGATTTCCTCCTGCAGTTCCTTGACGGTCTTGCCCACGGCGCGGACTTCGCCGATGAGGGGATAGAAGATCTTGCCGTCAGGTTGGACAATTAAAGTTTTCGTCATGTCGGGCTCTTTCCAGACCGATACCTCAATGACATCTTCCGGTCCCAACCGATACCGTTCCTGATCTGGCGCTGAAACCTCTGAGGCCGCCGCCTGAGCCTGCAGCACCGGGCTGATCTGATGGCTGCAGCCGTAGGCAAACATTGTTAAACCCAGAACCAATACCAACAATCCACTCTGCCATGCCTTCATCCTCAACCTCCTCTTGGAAACGGGCGAAATCGCGGTTACCGACGGCGGCAGACCGCTGATCAGCTTCAGTTCTTGCCCTTTGAGCTTGCCAATACTTTTCAGTAATCAAGTCCGGCTGACGCCTGGCCGGTGCTGACGGTCAGCCGAGAACCCGGAAGATGCTGGGGCGCCGCAGCCGGCGGGTTCGCAGGCCCGTTCCGTTGGTCAAAAACTCTCTCTGCAGCCTCTTGATTATCGCTGACGCTGGATAAAAACATTTCCCGCCGGTCAAACTCTCCAGACCATCGGGTGGAGAAGCGGCCTCCCCCTAACCTCATCGGCAGAATATGGTAAAAAGTAAACCGACAATATCGGCGTTAATCGCCTCCTCCAATTATAGCCATGTCGAATAGTTTTTTTCTACAAAAATATCTTATAAAAATAACTAGCTGCAAGGATTTTCATTTCTGCCGGGAAGTACTGACCACAGCTGGCAGGGCCGTAAGCCATAAGGCAATACCGGACGGCAGGAACAGTTAAAAATGCACCACCTTACGGATAGCCCGGCCGATACGCCCGGCATCGGGGAGATAATGGTCCTCCAGTTTCAGCAAGGGCACAATGGTATCAAAACCGGTGACTCTTTCCAGGGGCGCGGCCAGGGACAGGAAGGCCTTTTCCTGAAGACGAGCCATAATTTCGGCGGCCAGACCACCGGTCCGGCAGGCTTCGTGCACGATCACCCCCCTGCCGGTCTTTTGGATGGAGGCGGCGATGGTCTCATCGTCCATGGGAGAGATGGTCCGCAGATCGATGACTTCGGCCGCGATACCTTCGGGGGCCACCAAGTCGGCGGCCCGGAGTGCTTCCCGGACCATGGCACCCCAGGCTACTACGGTGACGTCCGTGCCCTCCCGCACTACCTTTGCCTGGCCCAAGGGGACAAGATAATCGCCCTCGGGCACTTCGTCGCGGCTGGCCCGATAAATCCGCTTGGGTTCCAGGAAGATCACCGGGTCCGGATCCCGCAGGGCCGCCAGCAACAACCCCTTGGCATCGTAGGGGTTAGAGGGGATGACCACTTTGAGACCGGGGAGGTGGGCCAGGATGGCTTCGGTGCTCTCGGAATGGTGCTCCGGGGCATGGATGCCGGCGCCATACGGCATACGGATCACCAGGGGTAGGGAAAACCGGCCTCGGCTGCGGTTGCGGTAACGGCTGACATGGCAGATGATCTGGTCCAAGGCCGCCGGCAGAAACCCCATGAACTGGATCTCGGGGACCGGTTTGAAGCCGCCCAGGGCCAGGCCCACGGAGGTGCCAACAATGGCCGCCTCGGCCAGGGGGGTATCAATGACGCGATTAGGCCCGTAGAGGGCCTGCAGGCCATCAGTGACCCGAAAGACTCCCCCCAGACGCCCCACATCCTCACCCAGGAGGATGATCGTCTCGTCCCGGGCCATCTCTTCTTTCAGGGCCAGGTTGATGGCCTCCACCAGGTTCAGCTTAGCCATGTCCTGCTTCCTTTCGGGCCGCGAGGAGACGGTGCAAGTAGGCCTGCTGAGAGGCCAGATAGGGCGGCATCGTGGCGTAGTGATAAGCGAAGATATCGTCGGGATTTAAGGAGATGGCCGCCTCGGCCTTCTTGGCGGTTTCCTTCACTTCGGTCTGATACCTTTCCCAGCGGGCCGTTTCCTCTGGCGCTGGCAGCAGACCCCGCCCCTCTAAATAGAGCCGTACCCGCCGCAAGGGATCATACTGTTCCTGGCTCTCTACCTCCGCAGGAGTGCGGTAGCGGCTGGGATCGTCAGCGGTGGTGTGGGGGCCCAACCGGTAGGTCTGGGCCTCGATGAATACCGGACCCTCGCCGGACCGGGCATGGGCAACCGCGGCTTGGGTGGCGGCGTAGACCGCCATGAGGTCATTGCCGTCCACCACCAGGCCGGGGAAACCGTAGGCCACCGCTTTTTGGGCCAAGGTGGCGGCGGCGGTCTGGATGGTTCGGGGCACGGAGATGGCATATTGATTATTCTGACAGAAAAAGACACAGGGGAGGCGGAAGACCCCGGCAAAGTTCATGGCCTCGTGAAAATCTCCCTTGGAAGTGGCGCCGTCGCCGAAATAGATCAGGGTGACCGTCGGTTCTCCCTTGAGTTTGGCCGCCCAGGCCAAGCCGACGCCATGCAAGGTTTGGGTGCCGACGGGGGCGCAGATGGGGAGAACCCGGACGTGTTCGGGGAAGTGGCTGCCCCATTCACAACCCATCCAGTATTGGTAGATCAATTCCAGGGGTACGCCGTGGAGGAGCATGGCCCCCATCTCTCGGAAAGAGGGCACCAGCCAATCCTGCATCTGGAGGACGGCGGCGCTGCCGATATTGGCCGCCTCCTGCCCCAACGTCGGGGCATAGGTGCCCATCCGACCAGCCCGCTGGAGGACCATGGCCTCCTGATCCGCCACCCGCAGCCAGACCATCCGGTCGTAGAGCTCCACCAGTTTGGCGTCGTCGAGAGCCGCCGGGCGGAGATCTTCCTTGACCACTTGACCTTGGGGGTCCAGGATCTCTACCCGTCTCCCCAGCAATGGATCAAAATCCTGCAGATTCACCGCCCCTCCCCTCAGCAGCCCCGGGGTAGAACCACCTCCCCGGGCCGGTGGGCTGATTCGAGTTTAATCCTGGGCCCACTGCCGCAGGGCTTCGTAACTGGGTTCACCGCAGAGCCATTTGCCGTTCTTGGTATTATAGAAAAACGGCACCCCGCCACAGAAGCCCCGGTCATATTGCTTCAACAGGGCGGCATTGGCCTGATTATGCCAAACCTCCAATCTGGTGATGGAGACGCCCAGTTCTTCTTCCAGCCGCTCCATGAGGGGTTCGACTTTTTTACAATGGACACATTCAGTTCCATAAAATTCTAAAAGATGAGAGGTCCCCATGAGCTACTCCGCCTCCTTGCTGCCGGGCCTCCTGTAGTTTATCAATAATCTCTCAACGAGATAAGAAGATTGAGACTCGTTATTCTTGAGACTTGGCAGACTGCCTTGAGTTCAAGCCATCATCGCCATTTATACTATACAATGACTGCCGTAAGAAAGAGAAATATCATCTATTATGAGGAAAAAATGCCATAATTCCGCCCTCGGCGGTTACAAACGTTCGCAGGTGGTCAAGGTAGCGAGATCTTTGTAGCCGCAATGGAGGCAGACGGTTATTTCGTGGGTAGTCTTATCGGGGCTGCTGGCGAAATAACTGATGGCGGCGCCGTAGCAGAGTTCCGTATGCCGACATTCAGGGCAGGGGTGGGATACCTTATGGACAAAGCGAATGGCCAGGTTTTCAATCAGTGGACCAGCGGTCCGCAGAAACAGCTTGACCTCCACAGGCGTCAGGTTATGGCGGAAAGACTCCATAGTTTAATTATACTGGGAAATGCAGCCTTGGCAAGGGGGAGAGAGACCGGGGCGGCTGGGCAGGAAATAGGGAGGCGGAACCCGGACCAGGGCCGGAAGAGGGAAAAGACAGAGGCCGACTCCGGGAGCCGGCCTCTGGGGTTTAAGTATCCAGCCAGATCAGGTTATTTGGCCAACAGGGGCACGATGAGGAGGGCCACAATGTTGACGACCTTGATCATGGGGTTGATGGCCGGGCCGGCGGTGTCTTTGTAGGGGTCGCCCACGGTGTCGCCGGTGACCGCAGCTTTATGGGCATCGGAGCCCTTGCCGCCGTAGAGGCCGTCTTCGATGGCTTTCTTGGCGTTATCCCAAGCGCCGCCGCCGGAGGTCATGGCAATGGCCAGGAACAGACCGGTGACGATGGAGCCGATGAGCAGGCCGCCCAGGGCAACGGGACCCAAGCCGGGCATGAAGCCGACGATAATGGGGGACAGCACGGGGATCAGGGCCGGCACCATCATCTGCTTCAGAGCGGCTTTGGTGACGATATCAACGCAGGTGCCGTATTCGGGTTTGGCGGTACCTTCCATGATGCCGGGGATTTCCCGGAACTGACGGCGGACTTCGTCCACGACGCCGCCGGCTGCCTTACCCACCGCTTCCATACACATGGCGGCGAAGTAGTAGGGCAGCAGACCGCCGATGAACAGACCGGCCAGCACCCGGGGATCGGCCAGTTCAAAGCTCAGGCCGGAGGGGAAGGACCGGGAGTATTCGGCAAAGAGCACCAGGGCTGCCAAACCGGCGGAGCCGATGGCATAGCCTTTGGTCACGGCCTTGGTGGTGTTGCCCACGGCATCCAGGGGGTCGGTGATGTTGCGGATTTCTTCGGGCAGTTCGGCCATTTCCGCGATACCACCGGCGTTGTCAGTAATGGGACCGTAGGAGTCAATGGCCACCACGATACCGGTCATGGAGAGCATAGCCACCGCCGTCAAGGCAATGGCATAAAGGCCGGTGCCGGGGTTTTCCAGACCACCGCCCAGATGGAAGGCATAGAGGATGGCCACAACGATAACAATAACCGGGGCGCCGGTGGCCTTCATGGAGATGGCCAGACCCTGGATGACGTTGGTGCCATGGCCGGTGGTGGAAGCGGCCGCAATGGACTTCACCGGAGCAAAGCTCTTGGAGGTGAAATACTCGGTGATGATCACGATGAGGCCGGTAAGGGCCACACCGATGACCGCCAAGAGGAAGACGTTAAACGGCGGAATAACATGACCAGCAGCACCCTTGGCCGCAGCTTTGGCAGCCACACCGGCCATGAATTTGTTGGCCAGAGGGAAGAAAGCGACGGTGGCCAAGACGGCGGCGGCGGCCAAGCCTTTGTAGAGGGCGCCCATGATGTACTGAGATTTGCCCAGCTTCACAAAGTAGGTGCCGATAACCGAAGCGATGATGGAGACGCCGCCGATGAGCAAGGGGAAGACCACGGCGGGGGAGTCGGCACCATAGACGGTGGCAGCCAACAGCATGGCGGCAACCACGGTCACGGTATAGGTTTCATACAGGTCAGCGGCCATACCGGCGCAGTCACCGACGTTGTCACCGACGTTGTCGGCGATAACCGCGGCGTTCCGGGGGTCGTCTTCGGGGATGCCGGCTTCCACTTTACCCACCAGGTCGGCGCCGACGTCAGCAGCCTTGGTGTAAATGCCGCCACCCAACCGAGCGAAGACCGACACCAGGGAGCAACCGAAGCCCAAGCCTACCAAAGCGTGCATGGCTTCCACCGTGGGAACTTTGGCAATGGCGGTGAGGAACTTATAATAGCCGGCAACGCCCAGGAGACCCAAGCCCACCACCAACAGACCGGTCACGGAACCGCCTTTGAAGGCGACGGTCAAGGCATGGGCCATGCTGGTAAAGGCAGCCTGGGCCGTCCGGGTGTTGGCCCGCACGGAAACATACATGCCGATATAACCACAGGCCGCCGAACCTACGGCGCCGATGAGAAAGCCGATGGCGGTGTATTTGCCCAAGCCGAAGAGCAGGACAAACAAGACAGCACCGACCATGGCCACCGTTTTATACTGCCGATTCAAGAAAGCGGCGGCGCCTTCCTGGACGGCTCCCGAAATTTCCTGCATGCGCGCACTACCGGGATCCTGTTTCAAAACCCATGTAGTGGTGAACAGCCCATAGGCTACACCGATGGCTGCGCACATCAGCGCAAAATTCAGAATGTCCATTCACTTCCTCCTTATACGTTGATTATGCCAAATGTTAGGGTCCGTCACCGAACCCCCGCTACTCTAAAAACTGCGGCGGGAATCACCGCCGTATACTGAACCACCTCCTTATTGATTTGATGTTAATTATAACTATATTAATTACTTAGCGCTTGACACGGGGTGCCGGGCGCCTAAATGGCCACCAAACAATGTGCAAACATTCACTAAGTGGAGATAGCAAATCTCTGCGGGATTGTCAATATCTTTAAAGGGAAAATAGCGGCCAATTTTTCCCTGGAGACTGGGCCGACCTGATTACCGTTTTTTTTCAGGAGGGTGGCCGCCGCCCTGCCCTGGGACCGGGTGGGGAGGGGCGGCGGAGATCCCTCCAGGGCCGATGACTCCCGGTGACAGGCCGGGGCGGCCGCATCAAAGGCCGGAGAGTCGGCGGGCCTGCGGGTATTTTTCTTATTGACAATCGGGCCGAAGCAGTACATCATAGCAAGATACATGGCGGTGTAGCTCAGGTGGTCAGAGCATGCGGCTCATATCCGCAGTGTCCGGGGTTCAAATCCCTGCACCGCCACCACTTCTGCTAATTACTTTCCACGTCTCCAAGGGAACGGATAAGGGAGGGTGGCATGCGCAAGCTGGCGAGCTGTGTGGTGCTGTCTTTCTTCTGGTTAGGGCTGGGCAGCAGCGGCTGGGCCCAACGGGAGGTGCCGCCGCCCACTGACCTGCCTTTGGAAATGCGACCGGCCACGTCTTCCAGCGGTCCGGTCCAGGATGCAGCCTCCCAGGCGACTGTGCCTCAAACCGGCGCCCCCTCAGCACCGGTGGCGGCCAAGACCACAGAGAAAAAGACGGCCAAAACGGCCCAGGTCAAAAAGCCCGGCCCCGCTCCTGCCAACGGTTCCAAACACCGGTTGGTCCAGACTGAGCCCCGTCAATCCCGCCGCCTGGCCAAAACCGCCAAGAAACCCGACCCTTCCCGGACGGCCCCCAAGAACCCTGCAGCCATCAAGGTAACCAAGGAAAAGGCCAAGGCCTCTTCCCTGGCAAAAAAAAACCCCGCCAAAAAGGTGCACCGGGCCGGCATGATTCCGGGAGAATGACCTGATATCAATCGGGTCTGGTGGTGCCATCCCGGCCTGGCGGTGCGAGAAGGCTTCCTGCCGCCGCCTTTCCGGCCTGCAGATGAGGAAGGGATGCCCTCCATCGAAGTGCTTCCCGAGGGAAGAACCATTGCGGCCGACCCCGCTGAAACCATCCTCCAGGCCTTGCTGCGGCATGGCATCCTGCAGGCCCATATCTGTGGGGGCAAAGGGCGGTGTTCTACCTGTCGGGTGCTTATCCAGGAGGGGTTGGAGTACTGTTCTCCCCCCACTTACCGGGAACTGCGTTTAACGGAACGGCTTCACTTCCCGCCCAACCTCCGCCTGGCCTGCCAGACCCAGGTGCACGGTCCGGTTCGCCTCCGCCGCTTGATCATTGACGCCGAAGACCTGGAGTGTGCCGATCTGACGGTCCTCGCCGACAAGGCCGCCATCGTCGGCCATGAAAGAGGTATTTTCATCCTCTTCGCCGATATCGAAGGCTTCACCGCCTTTGCCGAGCACCTCCTGCCCTACGATATCGTCCACATCCTAAACCGCTATTTCAACCGCATGGGACGCGTCCTCCGACGCCACCAGGGTCAGATCAACGCCTATCTGGGCGACGGCCTGCTGGCCCTCTTTGAGTCTGAGGATCCCCGGCAAGGAGCGGAGCGGGCCGTGCGAGCCGGCCTGGAAATGCTGGCCGAGGTCAAGCGCCTGCAGCCCTACCTCCAGGAGCTGTTTCAACGGTCTTTCAATATCAGGATCGGCCTCCATTATGGCAAGGTGGTCACCGGCGCCTTCGGAACCGCCGACAACCGCCGGGAGACGGTCATCGGCGACGCCGTCAACGTCGCCAGCCGCATCGAAGCAGCCAACAAGGCCATGGGCACCCGTTTCCTCCTCTCCGAGGCGGTCTACCAATTTATCTCGGACAAGATTACCGTGGGCCGCCGGTTGGAAGTTAATTTACCCGGAAAGAGCCAGGGATATATCCTCTATGAGGTCTTGGGGATCGAGGCCACGGGCGTGACCGCCGAGGAGAAAAGCTGCGAGGGAATCTTGCGGGGGGACACCGGCGCCACAGAAGAGGAGAGCCGGGGCGGAACTGATTAAAAGCTTGAGCGGAAAATCGGGCCTGACATCCTGTCTGACCTGCCTTCCCTCCATGGAAATATGGCAACCCATGTATCATCCCACGTACATTGCGCCTCCAGGGGACAAGATCCCAGGCCCGAATCTTGTTCGCTGCCATTAATGTTCAATATTCTGAACACTAATGTTTCTTAATCGGGTTGCTCGTATCTATAAAGGTACAAAATGTTCAGATTCTTGTCAACAAAATAGTTAAAAAAAGGAACACCGCCGACCGTTTTCGGTGAAACTGGTTATTTCCCTTGACGGGTGGCAGGGCTCACGGTACGTTAGCTGAGTATGAAGTTCTGTCTGGCGGTTCCCACCTATTGGACCTTTGCCGGCGGTCGGGGGGAGGAGGAGATTTTCTTCGATCATCCCACTCCCCTGGACAGTGAGGGAACCCTGGGGCGATGCCTGGACAGCCTGCGCCACTTGGTTACCCCTCAGGTAGGCATTTTGGTGGTGGCGGTCCCGGCCCAGAGCGGTCTGGCCGGTGCGGTGGCGGCGCGGGTGGCGGCGATTGTGGCCAACTCTTCGGTTGCCCGCTGGGTGCGGCTGGTTTCCGTTAAGGAGCTGGAACATCTCCGGCAGTTCTGCCGCAGCCAAGGGCGGGAAGGATTCCTGCCCCTGTTGTCTTTGGACAGTTATGGTGCCATCCGCAATCTGACGCTGGCGTTGGCCAACCTCCTGAGTGCGGAGGTGTTGGTCAGTTTAGATGATGATGAGCTTATCAGGGATGCCGATTTTTTAGGGCGTCTGGGCCGAGATCTGGAGGTATTGGCCCCAGGGCGGGCCCTTTTTGGGCTGGCCGGCCTCTACGAAAACCCGGCGGGGGGGATTCTGGCCCCGGAGCCCCAGGGGGAATGGGTCGAGCATTGGCCCAAAATGCGCCGCCTCAACCAAGCCTTCCAGATGTTGGCGGCAGCCCCCGATCCCCTGCCGCTGACCCCCTTGGCCCTGGGGGGGAACATGGCCATCCCTGCGGCCTTGTACCGTTTTCTGCCTTTTGATCCGGCCCTGCCCCGAGGGGAAGATACGGATTACGTCCTCAATGCCCGGATGTTCGGGATACCGTTCTTTCTGGATGCCGGGCTGCGGGTCGTGCACGAGCCGCCGGACAAACCCCATCCCCTCTGGCTGCGGCTGCGGCAGGATCTGCAGCGCTTCTGGTATACCCGTCAGAAGCTGTTGGCCCAGGAGCCCGGCCTCGTCCCATCTCCCGTCAGCCCCGAGGATTTTATGCCCTATCCCGGCACGTTTCTCACCTCCGATCTGGAGCTGAGGGCTTATCGAACCCATACCGTTTTGGCGGCAGCGTATCTGCGGGACGGGGATGTGAACGGCGCTCAGGAGACCCTGGCCAACCTGCGGATCCTCACTGCCCCGCCGGTGGGCAGGGCGGCCTTATCAACCTACCTGCAGCGGGTGGCTGAGTGGCGCCGCTTGCAGTCCTGGCTGGCCCGGCCGGGAGTTCGAGAGGGCGCCCTGGAGGCCATATGGGGGTAGAGGCGCCCCGGCTTGGGGCTTTCCTTGATCCGCACCGTTTGGGAGCGGGCAGCGTCTGTCCGGCCTTGGGACTGCTGCAAGCCGAGGCCTGGGGCCTGGAAGAGCTGATGGCTCTGAAAAAGGGGCAATCCCGCCAGATCCATGTGGTCTTTCCGGTCAGGGATGAGGGGGAGGCGGCCAATGTGGCGGCGCTGGCCGCGATCCTGGAGCCTTTGGCCGGCAGTTTCATTGACGCCGGCTGGCTGGCCTGCGGCGCTTCTGAGCCTGGTGCCCTGGCGCTGCTGCCTCGACGCTTCCCTTGGCTGCACCTTTTTCTGGCCCGCCATCACCCCCCGCCTGATCAGAGGGACCGTGCTTGGGGCAAAGGTGCGGTGATGCGGGCTTTCTTGCATCATCTCATCAGTTTTGGGGGGCTTGCCGATCCCCGGGCCATTGTGCAGTTTTTTGATGCCGATATCCGGCCGGGATATTTCGGGACCAAGTGGTGTCTGGGGCCGGTGGGGGCGATTCTGTGGTTTGCCAACGTCTGGGCGGCCAAGGTCGTCTATTTTCGGCCCCGGGGGGGGCGGTTGAACACCTTTCTCAGATCACTTTTGGCAGCGCTGCCCCATCCGGCGGTGCAGCGGCTGCAGGACCTGGTCTATCTGTTGTCCGGGGAGATGGCTGCCACCCTGGGATTCTGGGGGACGGTGCCGTGGAAGACCGGTTATGGCATCGAGACCTTGATCTTGTTGGCTCTGGCCCTGGATCTACTCCACCTCCGGCCGGGGAGCGGCGATCTGGAGGTCTTGGCGCAGGTCTATGTGGGTAGGATGGACCATCGCCATGCCCCCTGGCGCTCCCATCGGCAGCGGGCCGGTTTGGACCAGATGGCGGCGGCCGTCTGTCACACCCTGTGGGAGGTCCTCAGTGGGGCCGGGGTCCTTTCGTGGCAGTCGCCGGGAGGGGGCGGCGGACCCCTCCGCATCCCCCTGCCCGGCCGCACTCCTGCCCATCCCCCCCATTGGCTGACGGTACCGGTGGGCGAGGAGACCTTGCCGCCTCTGGCCACCCTGCCGACCATCGCCGCGGCTTTGCGACGGGGAGGAGTATGCGACTAGCCCATATCGCGCCCCCCTGGATACCGGTACCGCCGGTGACGTATGGGGGGACCGAGCTCATGGTGGCGACGCTGGTGCGAGGGCTGCGACAACGCCGCCAGGAGGTCTTGGTCTTCTGCTCCGGTGATTCCTGCCTTTCTCCCCCTACGGCCGGACCCTTTCCAGCCTCATTCTGGCCCCCGGAAAAATTTTCGGAAAATCTGCATCTGGCCTATGCCTGGCGGTATCTGCAACAGCACCCGGTGGATCTCATCCATTCCCATCTGGAGACAGCCGCGGGTTTTTGGCAGGCCTGGGCCGATCCCCGGCCGTTGGTGGTAACCCTGCATACTCCCATTACCGAGGCCAAGGAGGAATATCTCCGCCACTTCCCCCAGGTCCACCTGGTGGCGGTGAGTGATTTCCAACGCCGCCGCCTGGCCGGCCATCCCCGAGTCCATCTCATTCCCCATGGAGTGGAGATAGAGGCCTATCAGCCCGGTTGGCACAAAGAGGATTACTTCCTGTTCTTGGGGCGGATTTATCCGGCCAAAGGCCTGCACACCGCCATCCGCCTGGTCCAGGCCGCAGGCAGGAGACTTGTCTGTGCCGGTCCGGTCTATGAACCGGACCGTCCTTATTTTGAGGAGCAGATCGCCCCCCATCTGGACGGGCGGCGGATCATGTACGTGGGGCCGGCGGACTTTCCCCGGAAAGTTGACCTGTTGAGAAAGGCCCGGGCCCTGCTCCTCCCCCTGGAGGTGGATGAGTCCTTCGGTCTGGTCATGGTGGAGGCCCTGGCCTGCGGGACGCCGGTGATTGCCTCGGCCCGGGGCGCCGTGCCGGAGATCATCGTCTCCGGCCGGACCGGTTTCGTCGCCCATTCATTCGATGATTTTCTCAAGGCCATCAAGGCCATCGACGAGATCGACCCCCAGGTCTGCCGCCGCCACGCCATCCGGTATTTTTCTGGGGACCGGATGGTGGAGGCCTATCTACAGTTATACACCAGTCTGACTTGAGAATTCCCGGGGGAGAAGCCCGGCCTTAATCAATCCAGGTCAGGCAGGCTGCGGTATCCAGGCGGCCGGCGCGAAAAGCTGTCAGAGGATGTTCCCGGTCTGGCTTGCCGACGGCAATGGTCATAACCGGATTGATGCTTTCGGGCAGCTGCAGCTCTCCCCGGATGAGATGTTTATAACGCAGGACGATGCCGATGACACAGGTGCCCAGTCCCAGGCCCTGGGCCATGAGGAGCAGATTCTGCACTGCTGCGCCCAGATCAAAGAGGCGGTCAAGGCCCAGACGCTCATCCAGGGACACCAGGATGACGGCCGGGGCGCCATAAAAACTGAGGCTGCCCCTGACCAGGTCAAAGGGCGCCTCCCCGGGGTTGACCTGACGCAGTGCCTCCACGAAGGCGATGGTCCTGGTCCGGTAGGGTTCCGGGAGGTCCAGGGTGGGCGGCTCCTGCCCCTGGGCCACTTCGGCGACATAGGTTTGGGTCAGTTTTTCCACCAAGCGCCGGCGGGCATTACCCGTGACTACCACGAAGTGCCAAGGCTGCATATTTCGGGCTGAGGGAGCTTGCATCGCCGCATCCACCAGCTGCAAGAGGGTCTTTTTCGGAACCGGTTCCGGGGTGAAGGCCCGGATGCTCCGGCGTTCGTAGATCGCGGTGCGCACATCCATAATCTCCTCCTTACTCCGTTGGTGCCAAAAGCAGGGTCAAAGGTTATCCTTCCCGTGCCTGCAAAGCCGGGAAATCGAGGCTGTTGCCCGTGGCCTACTTGGGAGGCCGCTTCAGGCCCACCCCATGAAAAATTTTTTAAAAACCAGTTATCATGAGCCTTCGGCGCAGCTGAGATCATGAAAACCAGTGAAGCAGGCTTCCCTGCACATGCAAGCATCATTTTCCGAACAGTCAGCCGCAAACCATGGAATACAGGTCATCGTCTTTGGCTAACTCGGGCGGGCACGGAGGCCCGCCCGGGGCAGCCACTGGC
>Ga0067045_1031122_pt1 | contig 13125 bp, 14 predicted proteins | sample TerdegcTABiofilm_FD_59184 | JGI IMG/M metagenome (GOLD analysis project Ga0067045, IMG submission 59184) | Combined Assembly of (Gp0054472, Gp0054536) Wastewater bioreactor microbial communities from Singapore -Terephthalate degrading...
TAACTCTTTATTGTAGTAGCAAAAGCCCAAAACCCTGTCTAAATAGAATATCTCGGACAGGGTTTATGAGCAATACTGATGGCCATAGAATGTGAGCAAGTTGCGGTCAAATAACGCGAGCGGCGACAGCTCATAAAAAGTTTGGAACAACTAACATTTTACCAACCCTTATCAGCGCACCTAGGGAAAAAATGTTGTCGGCTGTTGAAGCGGTGAAATATTGTCTCGATGAAAAACTGTACGGAGTTTTAGGTTTGCATTTAGAAGGACCGTTTATCAACCTTAAAAAAGCGGGAGTCCATAATAAGAATTGCATTAGAGAACTTAATGCTGAAGAGTTAAATGAATTGATCAAAGCCGCGGAGTTGAAAGTATTAAGATTATTGACTCTCGCGCCGGAAGTTGTCCGGCCTGATTATTTAAAAAAGTTATCAGGGGCCGGAGTCCTACTGTCCGCGGGGCATTCAGATATAACATATGATGACGCAGTGAAATGCTTTGAAAAAGGAATAGGATGTGTTACCCATTTATTTAACGCGATGTCCCAATTGAACGGCAGAGAGCCTGGTCTTGTCGGCGCGGCATTGCAGGCAGAGAACGTGTGGGCGGGAATAATCGCGGATGGCTTTCATGTGCACTATGCTGCTATTGATATAGCAAGGCGAATCAAAGCAAAAAAAATGTTTTTAATAACTGATGCAATGCCGCCGGTGGGAAGTATTTGCCGGAACTTCGTACTAGGCGATAACACAATTAATTTTAAAGACGGAAAATGTACAACAGAAGCCGGAACACTTGCCGGATCGGCATTGGATATGGCGACAGCGGTACGCAATTCTGTATATAGAATTGGTATTCCCATTGAAGAGGCTCTACGGATGGCTTCAACATATGTCGCAGAATTCCTTGGAATGGGATTTGAACTTGGCAGAATAGAATCTGGATATATTGCAAACCTGGTTGTTTTCGATGACCGGCTGGAAGTAAAAGGTGTTATCGTTAATGGAAAATTTGATAGTTTTAGCGATAAAACAATTCATGTCCGGTGATCATGGCTGAAGAATATAATAATGATCTTGCTTTACTGGATAATAATTATAATAAATATATAGGAATGTCCATGTGGATTATTGACCGTCAATAGATAAATAGAATAGACCGGATAAAGGCAGAGGAGTAAGATGCAAAAGATATTTACAGTTAAAACTCACAGTCGCGAGGAACTTACAGACATCACATCTGAGGTAAGAAAAATCGTTGCCGAGTCAAAAGTTAGAAATGGAATCGTCAATGTATATGTGCGTGGTGCGACAGCAGCAATAATGATTCAGGAAAATTGGGATAAGAGTGTTCAAAATGATGTAGTTAGTTTATTAAGGAAGATAATCCCCAGAGGCGTTTGGCAACACGACCGTCAGGATGGTAACGGTGATTCACATTTGAAATCTGGTTTGATTGGTCCAAGTGAAACTATCCCCATAATGGACGGCGAGATTGGGCTTTCTACCTGGCAGAATATTTTCCTTTGTGAATTCGACGGGCCACGACCAAACAGGGAGATCGTTGTTACCGTTATAAGTTCCTAATTTCCGGCTAAGTTTCCAGGGATTGAATCGTTTATCGAGAGGGAATGAAACCGGTTTAGATCATAGAGGGAGGGAGAATTATTGACGGGATGGCTGAAAAGGTGGATCTTAAACGTTTGTGCCATTATTTTTGCAGCATATATCATTAAAGGATTTGAAGTAACAGTCCCAGGCGCAATATTCGGCTCTATCACTTTAGGCATTATTAACGCCATTATCAGGCCGATAGCAGTAATGGTAACACTACCAATAAATATAATCACCCTGGGGCTGTTTACCCTGGTGATTAATGGGCTGATGCTATGGCTTGCCGCCGCCGTGATTAAGGGATTCGATGTCCACGGCTTTGGAACGGCAATTATTTCCGCCCTGGTTATATCTGTTTTCAGTTTTGTAATCAGCTTTTTCGTTAAAGATTAGCTTAAATCCTGATGAGAGTAACTGGAAGGTAGTATTATGGGCAGGATCTCTTTTAAATACGGTCTTGACGATGTTCCACCCCCGTTGGAGCTTATTCTTTTGGGTCTGCAATGGCTGGCTATTTTGGTTCCCACCATTATTATCATCGGGAAAGTAATGGCCGGTTTTCATTTCAGTAGTTATGCGGACCAGGTTATGTATGTGCAAAAAATATTTTTTATAACTGCACTGGCCCTATTAGCCCAGGTATTATGGGGGCATCGTCTGCCGCTTATCACAGGACCGGCCGCGGTTCTGCTGGTGGGGGTTGTGGCAAGCAGTGGAAGTGACCTGCACACCGTTTATTCTTCTATAATGATCGGCGGTATTGTTCTTTTCCTGGTTGCGGTAACCGGACTTTTCGGCTACTTAAAAAAATTATTCACCCCCCGTGTGGTTGCCGTAATCCTTGTACTAATCGCTTTTACACTGGCGCCGACCATAATGAATCTGATTATTACCCCGGTAATGCAAGCGTCTTCGCTTTTCAACCTTGTATTCGCCCTTGTTTTGATCCTTTGTATGTTTGTATCCGGCAGGTACCTGACGGGGATCTGGAAATCTACCATAATTATCTGGTCCATAATCGCGGGAAGCCTGATTTACTATTTATTTTTTCCGGGCCAACCGGTTCAGGAACAAAGTGAGATTATTAATTTCTCGGTCCCGTTTTTCAGCCTTTTTGATTTTAAACTCTCGGTGGATCTGGCGGTTATATTATCCTTTCTCATATGTTTTTTGGCTCTTTCCATCAACGACTTGGGTTCTATCCAATCAGTGAGCGAACTAATTGAACCGGATAAAATGGAACAAAGGATTACCAGGGGTTTGTCTCTAACCGGACTTGCAAACGGGCTGTCGGGTTTGCTGGGTGTGGTTGGGACAGTCAACTTTTCCATCAGCCCCGGGGTCATCATGTCCACTAAATGCGCTTCCAGATATACCCTGGTGCCCGCCGCCCTGGGCCTGCTGGCCATTTCTTTCTTCCCGCCTGCAACTGCTTTTATCGGTATGGTTCCACAGGTGGTGATCGGCAGTGTGCTGGTCTATGTAATGTGCTCACAGATATCCGCCGGTCTGATGGTGGCCTTCAAGTCCGCTAAAATTGGATTTGACGATGGACTGATCATGGGGCTGCCTTTCATGCTGGGGATAGTGGTTTCCTTTTTACCGGGAGACGTTCTCGGGACCTTTCCCATTTCTCTGAGACCGTTATTAGGTAACGGTTTCGTGGTGGGTGTAGTAGTGGTGTTTTTCTTAGATCGCGTTGTGTACCGTGCCCAAAAATGGTTTTGAACCATGACTGATGGTAATATATATAGCGTTTGGGATTGACAGTCTGATCTTCAGGGTTGGCTTTGCCATGATAAACAGTATGGGGAATCGAAAGGAGAAATGCTATGATTGAACCGGCAACAACTATAATCGAGCAAGCGTATTGGTTTATCTTTCATAAAAATAAATTGTTAACGTTGTTAGATAATGATATGGTTACTATACCCTTAGCCCATGACCTTTCTATCTTTAATTTAGAACCGGTAAAGAAGCAATACTTGGGTACGTTAAACAACTATCCATGTTATACTGTAGAAATATTTAGCGAACTATCCGTTCCTGAAAATATGAAGTTTATGGGTTTAAGACGATTATATGGACTCGTTGAGGAAAACTTGTTTTCGTTGGCAGGCAGGGCGATTCAAATCGTAAATTGGGATCGTACACATCAATATTGCGGTCAATGTGGAACTCGGACGAAAGATAAGTTAAATGAACATGCTAAAGTATGTCCGAGTTGTGGGTTTACTAGCTATCCTCGAATTTCTCCATCTATTATCGTCGCGGTAGTAAAAGACGATAAAATTTTACTTATTCAAAGTAATCATTTTAAGTCAACGTTTTACACTGTAATATCAGGGTTTGTAGAACCTGGAGAAACGCTGGAGGAATGTTTGAGAAGAGAAGTTAAGGAGGAGACAGGTATAGAAGTCAAAAATATAACCTACTTTGGCAGCCAATCTTGGCCTTTCCCTAATTCACTGATGATTGCTTTTACCGCTGAATATGATAGGGGAGAAATATTAATTGATGAAGAGGAAATCATAGACGCAAGGTGGTTTACAGCAGACAATCTTCCTGGATTACCTGACTCGATAAGCATTGCTAGAAAATTAATAGACTGGTTTATAGAAAAAAACGGTAGTTTAAAAGAAGCGGAGGGATGTAAATGTACATAATTGACCGTTTCGAGGGTGACTGGGCTATTGTTGAAAATAAAAAAAGAAAAACCTTTAATCTGCCCTTATCTCTTATTCCTCCAGAAGCTAAGGAGGGAGATGTAATAACTATCAGCGTAAACATTAATACCGGTTCAACGAAAAAATTAAGAGCTAAGGTTGAGAATATGGCCGATAGCATTTTTAAGGATTGACCGGTAAGCAAACTATGAAAAGAACTATTTCACTTATTCTAGCAATTCTATTATTGACTGGCTGTACTAACATTATAAATAAAAGAGCATCATCAACAAATGAACAGGCCACCAACGCTGGTTCGCAGGAACAAACAAACATTTTGAAAGTTCACTTCCTCGACGTTGGCCAGGGCGATTCAATATTGATCAAGTTACCAAACGGTAAAAACATGCTTGTGGATGCCGGCAAAAATGAAAGCGCTTCAACAATAATCAACTATTTAAAAAATGAAGGTGTAAAAAAGCTGGATTATTTGGTTGGCACGCATCCTCATGAGGACCATATCGGCTCGCTTGATACTGTAATTGAAAACTTTGAAATCAGCGAAATCCTGATGCCCAAGGCCACCAACAATACCCAGACATACCGTGATGTTTTAACGGCGATTAAAAAAAAGGGACTCCAGGTAACAACGGCAAAAGCTGGTGTCGATATAATCAATGACGTAGACCTCTCTATAAAAATCCTGGCGCCGTGTGGTAAAGATTATGAGAGCCTTAATAACTTCTCAGCGGTGATTAAGATAAAATACGGTGATGTGGCTTTTCTACTCATGGGTGATGCGGAGGAGCTTTCCGAGAAGGAAATCCTGGCAAGTGGCGCCGATGTCAATGCACAAGTTTTAAAGGTAGGGCATCACGGCAGCCAATCGTCAACGTCGCCGGAATTCCTGAAAGCGGTTAATCCCAAGTATGCTGTTATTTCCGTTGGTGTGGGAAACGATTACCACCACCCGCATCAGTTTACGTTAAATAAACTGCAAAAAGCAGAGATAACCATACTCAGGACTGATCAAAACGGTTCAATCGTATTTACGACAGACGGTAAGGAAATTTCTTTTAACTCAAAATAATTGTACATAATACTGTATTTATGATTGATAAGTGTTAACCTTAAGCAGGAAATAAAACAATCTTATAGAATTTTATATTAATATTGTTTTATCAAAAGTGTCAAAAGTGAAGAGGGATAAGCAGTATGGAAGGACGGTTTTATTATTTTTTTATGTAATTGAACATGTTTAATTGAACTTCACGGGCGAAATTATTTCGACTATAAGGAGGTTTTTTTTTATGCCAATAACAGAAATGCTTTCCCGCAATGCGCGGATGTACCCTGGTGGAACTGCTTTAATAGAGCGTGAGCCGGCTGTGGGCGGGCGAAGAGAGATAACATGGCTGGAATTTGAAAGTCTGGCCAATAAGTTTGCAAACGCTCTACTGGCTTGTGGTGTAGGGAAGGGTGACAAGGTTGTTCTGCTGATGATGAACTGCCTGGAATGGCTTCCTGTTTATTTTGGCATTTTGAAAGCCGGAGCCCTGGCCGTACCTCTAAACTTCCGGTTTACCGCGGAGGAAATCAGAAAATGTATAGTGGCTGCGGAGGCCAAGGTGCTCGTTTACGGACCCGAGTTCCGGGATAGAATCGACGAAATCAGTGCTCAAATCCGCCGTGTTGAGAAGTTTATTTTCATAGGAGAAGACTGCCCCGGTAAAGCCGAAAGTTATGATGAAATAATAAAGGAATACTCCGCCGATTCACCCTGTGTGTCATTTTTTGATTATGAGCCGGCTGCCATTTACTTCACGTCAGGCACTACCGGGAAGCCCAAACCTATTTTGTTGACACACGATAACCTTGTCTCTGCGTGCATTACGGAAAACCGCCATCATCTTCAAACCCATGAGGACAATTTTGTTTGTATTCCCCCATTGTATCATACCGGGGCTAAAATGCACTGGTTCGGCAGTCTTATTGTCGGTTCAAAGGCCGTAATCCTGCGTGGCGTGAAACCCCGGTGGATTCTTGAAACCATATCTGAAGAAAGGGCGACAATTGTGTGGCTTCTTGTGCCGTGGGCGCAGGATATCCTCAACGCCATAGAAAGCGGTGAAGTTGACCTGAACGACTATAACCTCGAACAATGGCGGCTTATGCATATTGGAGCCCAACCAGTGCCTCCAAGCCTGATCAGGAGATGGAAGAAATATTTTCCGGATCAGATGTACGATACCAATTACGGTTTGAGTGAATCAACCGGACCAGGCTGCGTTCACCTTGGCATGGAAAATATACACAAGGTTGGAGCAATCGGCCTGCCTGGCTTTAACTGGGAGGCGATGATTGTCGACGACAACGGCACTCCTGTTCCTCAAGGCAAGGTTGGTGAACTAATTGTCAGAGGACCGGGAGTAATGAAAGGTTATTATAAAAACCCGGAAGCCACCGGCAATGTACTGAAGAACGGATGGCTTTATACCGGAGATATGGCCCGGCAGGATGAAGACGGGTTCATCTACCTTGTGGACCGGAAGAAAGACGTCGTCATATCAGGAGGAGAGAATATCTTCCCTGTGGAAATTGAAGATTTTCTTCAATCCCATGACGATATCAAGGACGTTGCCGTAATAGGAATGCCTGACAACCGCCTGGGGGAAATACCCGTAGCGATTGTAGAGGTCAAACCCGGAAGGGAACTTAGCCAGGCTATGGTTGTTGAATTCTGCGAGAAATTACCCAGGTACAAAAGGCCGCGCATGGTTTTCTTCGATAAGGTTCCACGAAACCCGACCGGCAAGATTGAAAAGCCGAAACTACGTGAGAAATATTGCGGCAAGCGTGAGGTATTGAATATTGAAGACTGATGTTTGAAAAATATAAGCCAGTCACTACATTATTATTGACTGGCTTATGCTTTCGTTGCTAAGAAATTATACTGGGTAAAAAAGTAGTTAATTGAGGGAAGGCCATCATTATCGCCAAGCATACTATAATCGCCCACAGGAAAGGCCAAATACCTTTAAAAATTGTTTCAAGTGGTATATCAGGAGCTATCCCTTTGATTATATATACATTCATGCCCACCGGCGGTGTGATCACACCCATGGCCACTGTCAGAACAATTATCACTCCGAACCATATCGGGTCGTAACCAAGCGTATTAACCGCTATCGGGTAGAATATCGGTATGGTCAGTAAAATCATTGCCAGCGCGTCGATAAAACAGCCAAGGATTAAATATATGAGCAGTATAACCGCCATTACGGCAAATGGGGGCAGGGGCAGGCTACCGGCCAGCTGAGCCAGCTCAAAGGGAACCCTGCTGATAGCCATGAGGCGACCGAAAATCATTGCCCCGGCAATAAGCAGCATGATCATGGCTGTAGTCCGGGTGGCATCCAGAAGGGATTTATTGAAACCTTCCCAACTGATACTTCTCTTTAAAAGAGCCACCCCCAAAACGCCTGCTGCGCCGACAGCCCCTGCTTCCGTAGGAGTAAACCATCCGGTAAACAAGCCGCCCATGGAGATAGAAAATATGACCAGGACTTCTCCCAAACCACCACGGAGCGCGCTGAACCTTTCCTTCCAATCCGCTCTAGCCCCGGGGGGTCCCAGTTCCTTTTTACGGGAGGTAATAATATATATAGCGGCCATATAAAGAAGCATCAAAATAATACCCGGTATAATACCGGCAAGAAAAAGTTTGCCTACCGACTGTTCCGTGGCAATACCGTATACGATAAAGATCACGCTGGGTGGGATCAGGACCCCCAGGACACCGCCGGCGGCGACACTGGCAGTAGCCAGCGAGACGTCATATTTGTACTTCTTCATTTCCGGCAAGGCGATAGCCCCGATAGTTGCCGCTGTAGCTGTGTTTGACCCGCAAATGGCTCCAAATATAGCACACGCGGTCTGAGTCGCTATGGCCAGCCCACCGGGGTAGTGTCCGATTAATTTATAAGCAAAAATATACAGCTTAGTGCCGATTCCGGAATAAAAGGCGAGAAATCCCATCCAGACAAACATGGCGATAACACCCAGCGAATATGAAGAGAAGGTGGAAAATATTTCTTTTACTACCATGCTGAACGCCGCGGCCGGTGATGTCAGGTAGCTAAAACCGAGAAATCCAACCAAAGCCATAGCGTAAGCGATAGGCATCCGCAGCATCAGCAGGATCAAAAAGGCTGCAATACTGATTAAACCAACGTGGAGTGGACTCATTTATTGACTTGCCGCCTTCTGTATGGACTTTACCGCTCCGACATTTGGTGCCGATATGGAGACAGACAAGAAGGAAAACGCCTTTTGCATGGATTCTATTGCTTTGACCAGCAGCACGAGGGATAGCGCAAGCAGGCCAAGGGCTACGAGATAAATAAAAGGCGCGAGCGGTGTTTGGGTTGTCGGTGAAACTACACCGCTCACCGACATTGTTTGTGCATATTTGCAAGTTTGCCAGAAGCAGGCAACCCAGAAAAGCAGAGCTGCGATATTCATTAAAGTGTCAGTAACCGCCTGCACTTTCAGCGGCAACCGTTCAACAATAAAGTCAACCGCGAGATGGCCGTTTTGAGTCGCGCAATAGGCTAAAGTCAGGCCGATCATTACTGCCGTGGAAAAGACCACGTATTCATAAGTCCCCAATATGGGATGTTTAAACAGGACGCGTAATAGAATGTTCACTACAATCAGCGCCATGACGAATACCATGCAAAATCCCGCTATGTTGTTCAGAGTCCGGCTCAGCCTCGTTACCAAGCCCGTGAACTTTTTCATATCAAGATACCTCCGGCAAGCTTATTTATATTCTTTGTTGTACTTATCAGCCAGTGCTTTAACTGTATCCAAAATTTGCTGTCCCTGGAACCCCTTTTCATTCATCTTTTTCACAAAATCATCCTGTATAGGCTTAACTTGAGCTATCCACCGTTTAGTTTCCTGCTCTGAAAGCTTGATCTCTTTCATGTTCTTTTGTTCAATAGCATATTTTAGCGCTGACTCGTCTTGTTTATCCCATAAACTAATCGCTACATCTTCAAAATACTTTTTGCTGACTTCCTCAATGGCTTTCTGGTTTTCCGGAGACAGTGAGTTCCACTTGTCAAGGTTCATTGTGACAAAGAACAAAGTGTTGTAAAGGAACGGGGTTCTGGTCAGGTATTGGGTTACCTCGGCATGCTTCCAGCCCTGCAATACTTCAACAGGAGAGAGGTTACCCTTGACAACTCCCTTGGATAAAGCTTCATAGGCTTCGGATTGAGGCATGGCCACCGGATTAGCTCCAAGCTGCTTGAGAGTAATTGCGCTCAGCCCCGTAGCCCTGATTTCGAGCCCCTGCAAATCTTCAAGGCTGCGGACAGGGACTTTGGTAAACAAGTCTCCCGGTCCGGTGGTTGTAACCATTAACAACTTGGTATCCTCAATTTCTTTGGGGTTAAGCTGCTTTATTCCCTCCCAGGCGACCTTGCTGGCTACCTTGGAGTTATTATAGGTTATACCTGGTAATTCGAACGCTTCAAGGACCGGGAAGCGGCCACGTGTATAAGAGAAGCATGAAAGACCAATGTCGGCGACTCCACTAACCACGCCATCATAAATTCCGTCTGCCTTAAGCAAGGTTTCAGCGGGGTAACTTGTAATTTTTACCTGGCCATTAGTAGCTTCGGAAATTGCTTTTGCCCAGGGTTGAATTAATTCAGTTTCAGCAGGGTGGGTACTGGGGAAGAAATGCGCTAATTTGAGTTCCACAGTCGCTTGTTTTTTACCCTGCTCCGGTGAAGCCCCGGAAGAACAGCCGGCCAAAGCAACAGTCATGAGCAACATCAACAAGATTAATACCCTTTTGTCCACATGCGAAAACACCCGCCAACGTTTAATACACAACAACCTCTCCAACTACTAGCAACCTCCTTTTAATCTTTGCAAATAAAAAACTCCCGTAGGAGTTTAGTTTCGATTAAGAGCAGTTTTGCCTTTCTTCCAAAAGGCAAGATACCTGGTGGAAATCTCTGATAAAACAAAAAGGCAGTTACCAGGTAACCGCATCTATTTTACCTGCCATCCTACTGTTCTACTTTTATAATGTTTTGATAACCTTCAACTTACATTACAAAAATTATATTTCTACAGGCACATAATATTTCCTGCCTGTAAAAAAACTTTTTATTCAACAATTTTTAATTAAATAGGTTACTGTATAAAAGTAAGATGATGTATTAAAATGATAATAGTAACATAAGTGATTATACGCACAAATTAGAGGACAGGTTAGATTTTGCATGCTGGAGGTTTTAATAAATGCGGGAAGTATACCGGGTGATGGATGCGAATTTAAACCGGTTCAGGGAGGGTTTGAGGGTGCTGGAAGAGATAGCCCGCTTCATCCTGGAAGATTCGTATATTACGTCCAAAATAAAAGATAAGAGACATAGAGTAGCAGCTGTTGTTAAAAAATTACCCGGAGGGCTGCTTGAATTAATCCAGGCAAGAGATGCGGCAGGCGATGTGGGAGCAGATTCCTGGATACCGGGTGAAAAAGCCAGGAGCGATCTGATAGCCCTTGCTACGGCAAATTTCAAGCGGGTTCAGGAGGCCGCGCGTGTGCTTGAGGAATTCAGCAAACTATTTGTACCGGAGGGAGCAAAAGAATTTAAGAAAATACGTTTCGAAATTTATGACCTTGAACAAGACATGCTTAAAAAAATAGTTTTGAGGGAATCTGAATGAGTTTATCTGAATTAGGTGAATTCGGCTTAATTGATATCCTGACCCGCGATTTTACCTATGGAGCGGGAGTTGTCAAGGGTGTGGGCGACGACACCGCCGTACTTGAAGTGAGCGGGGATAAATGGCTCCTGTTTACCACTGATATGATGGTGGAGGGAATACATTTTTCTTTAGATTATAGTACCATGTTTCAGGTCGGCTGGAAGCTGCTGGCTGTGAATTTGAGCGATATTGCCGCTATGGGGGGCCGCCCGACTCATGCCTTGATTTCAGCGGCAATACCACCTCGTTTGAATCCTTCTGAACTGGTTGAACTTTACCGGGGCTTGAGGAAATCGGCAGATGAGTATGGGGTCAACCTGGTTGGCGGCGATACGGTGAGTAACCACGAGCGCTTGGTACTGAATGTAGCCTTGCTTGGTGAGGTGGAAGCGGGAAAGGCGGTGTACCGTAGTGGCGCCCGTCCGGGAGACCGCGTTTATGTAACCGGCACGCTGGGTGCATCCGCGGCCGGCCTTTATCTGTTTCAAAATCCGGCGTTATCTTGTTCCCCTCAATCTGCTGATTATTGCAAGCAGGCACATGCCGTACCAAGACCCAGGGTAGATGCGGGCAAATTTCTTGCCCATCAAGCTGTAACTTCCATGGATGACATTAGTGACGGTCTGGCCAGTGAAATACATGAGATTTGCAAATCCAGCGGGGTGGGTTGTTTGATCAGGGCTGCCGGCGTGCCGGTTGATCCACGCGTCCGGGAAGTAGCCGCCCTGGCGGGTATCGACCCGGTTGAGTGGGCCCTTTTTGGCGGTGAGGATTTTGAACTGGTTTTCACCGTCAGCCCTGAGCATCAGGAAAGGATGTATAGTTCAGCCGGCGCGGCAGGAATAAAAGTTTATCAGGTGGGAGAAATAACTGACTCACCTGAAGTCGTTCTGAAAAAGGCGGATGGTGAAGTTGTTCAACTTCAGCGCGGAGGGTATGATCATTTTTGTAAATGACACCTGCTTCAAATTTAATGATGCTTCTAAATCTTTAATTGACAAAAATCATAGTTTAAAATATAATTTTTTAAATTTAATAACTAAATAGTTGCTGGGGGTGCCGCAAGGCTGAGAGAGAGTAGTCTCAACCCTTTGAACCTGATGCGGGTAATGCCGCCGTAGGGAAGCGGACGCTGTGTTTGTTATTATTTATTCGCATAGTTAAAAACTGCTTACCCTGCGTGGTAAGCTTTTTTATTGCTCACAAGAAAATTATGCTTTCCGAGAGCTGTGAATAAGTAACCTGTGGGCTTACGTTAGCGGCGGCGAACATGAGCCGCGTTGTGAGCCCACAGGTCGCTATAGACGAATTTATTCTGGGAGGTGGCATGTTTTGAGGATAATCTTGAACGGCAAGGATGCGATTCTACCTGAAGGCATTACGGTGGCACAGCTGATTTTCCTTAAAAAGATCAACCCGGAGGCGATTATCGTAGAATACAATTACGAACTGGTAAAAAGTGAATCCTGGCCGGACATCATGTTAAAAGAAGATGACAGGCTGGAAATTCTGAGATTAGTGGGAGGAGGTTGACATTATGGAAGATGTTTTAAAAATAGGAGGACAGGAACTAACCAGCCGGTTGTTTCTTGGGACCGGCAAGTTTTCTCCAAACAGATTGATCCGGGACGCTGTCCGCTCTTCAGGCGCGCAGGTGGTCACTGTGGCGCTCAGGCGGGTCGACCCGGAATGTGAAGATGAAGACGTCGCCTCGTTTATTCCCGGAAACTGCATTTTGATGCCTAATACGTCCGGGGCGAGGAACGCCGGGGAGGCAGTGCGGATCGCCAGGCTGGCCCGGGCGGCGGGGTACGGCGACTGGGTAAAGATTGAGGTGATTACCGACAACAGGTATTTGCTGCCGGACAACTTTGAAACCATAAAGGCGACAGAAATCCTGTCGGCCGAAGGTTTTGTAGTTCTTCCTTACATGAGCCCGGATCTAATTGTGGCAAAGAAGCTGGCAGAAGCCGGTGCGGCGGCGGTTATGCCGCTGGGCGCTCCTATCGGCAGCAACCGCGGGCTGAGAACCAGAGAACTGGTACGGATCC
>Ga0067045_1004054_pt1 | contig 13123 bp, 17 predicted proteins | sample TerdegcTABiofilm_FD_59184 | JGI IMG/M metagenome (GOLD analysis project Ga0067045, IMG submission 59184) | Combined Assembly of (Gp0054472, Gp0054536) Wastewater bioreactor microbial communities from Singapore -Terephthalate degrading...
GTCCTCCAGAAGCCTGCGCTGTTCCCGGATGGATCTCTTCGCAGCCTCTATGTGGCTTTGCTCACGGGCAGCGATGGTGACTATTGTCTCTTTGAGCTGGAAATGCTCTCTTAAGATCTCTGACATGGGCAATGATTGCTATCTCCGGTTCAAGGCCTGTCTGCGGCTTTTAGCCTTGCTACCGCCTCTTTGCGCCCCCTTAGCCTCACAACCATCTCATCCTCGTAGCTCACCTGCAAAAGTTCTGCAGTCTCGTAAAGCCGGGAAAGCTGGCTTAAGCTCTGCGATGTGTAAGGCAGTCGGATCTGGTACTCTCCCAGAGGCAAAAGCCGCAGGCAAATTCGCTCTGATAATTCCGCCAGGCCCTGGCCGCAAGAGGCCGACACCAGGACTGGATTTGGTGCAAGATCCTCTATTTTCTCCTTTTTCCTGAGCATCTCGCTCTTGCTAAGTCCGTCTACCTTGTTGAGGACTGTTATTACAGGTGAACAAACCCCACAGTCCCACAGGGCTTTATGAGAGGCTACGAGCTTGCGCCTCAAAATCTCGTAGGGATCACTCATGTCCGCCACGAGAAGGACCAGATCCGCCTGGGAGATCTCCGCCAGGGTTGACCGGAAGGCCTTGATGAGGAAATGTGGCAGGTCGTCGATGAAGCCCACTGTGTCTGTGAGAAGCACCCTGCGGCCCTTTATCTCCAGCGCTCTAGTTGTGGGCGACAGAGTTGTGAATGGCTGGTCCCTGGCGGTGACAGAGGAGCCTGTTAGAGCATTTAGCAGGGTGCTTTTGCCGGCATTGGTATAGCCCGCAAGGCTTACCAGGTCAAAGCCGAGCTCTCTGCGAAATTGTCTCCTGTCCTCGCCTATATGCTCCAAATCCTTCAGCTCCATCCGGATCTTGGCCATACGTCCCCTGATATCGTGGTACATCGACTGCTCGTATGCACCTGCGCCGCGAAAGCCAGGCTGCTCGCCGCGCTTCTTGAGGGCCAGGGCACTGCGCACTTGAGGAGCATCGTAGCTCAATTTGGCCAGCTCTACCTGCAGCTTGGCCTCACGCGTGGAGGCGCGGGAGGCGAAGATCTCCAAAATGAGATTGAATCGATCGATAACCTGCGAAGAAAACTCGGCTGAAATGTTGAATACCTGGTTGGGACTGAGAGGATTGTAAAATATCAACTTCTTTGGGTTGTAGCTCATGGCTTGAGCGATCTTTCCCCTGCCGATCTGAAAGCGATGATCCCGGTCTTTGCGCTGGGTTATCTCTGCAAGAACTCTGTATCCGGCAGCTCCTGCCAGATCGCGCAGCTCAGCCATCCTGAAGGGATCCAGAGGCTTGCCGGGATTCTCCCTCATCAGCAAAACAGCTGTCTTATCATTATCGTGTTGCGACATTTTTGCCTGTGCCAAAACCCTTTATCTATTTTGTCCAGTCTTCATCTGTTCCTGGATGTATGATAAGCCTTCTTCCTGCCAAAGAGATGTGATGAGCGAGCTCTATTGCAGTCCTCTCTGCAAGCGTCTCTGGATACTTGAATTCTCTGCCAAGGATGCTCTTCACCCTCCAGATCTCCTGATTGTAAAAGTCACCAGACTCCGCGACGATAGTTCCAGGAAGGCACATACAGGCTGCACTGGTCAAATCTGCCACAGTGTTCAGGTCCGCAGTCTCTGCCAGATGGGGGACGATCCTAACCGAGTGGATCTTTTCGATGAAAATTGGAGATACGCGGGCAGAAACCACTGCGCACACCATCTGGTACTTTCCCTGCACTGCATGCCTGCCCGAAATGTCGATTGCTACAATGTCTATCTATTCAACCCCTTAAAGATGGCATGATCCTTTACAATCATCAAAGCTTGATCCCTGTCGAGGCCCGCACCTGTCGCGATCTCCACTGCACGCTCGCTGCTGATGAGGTCTTCAGGGGCATGGGTGTCTGAATTCACCACCATCTTTGTTTTGGCCTGCATTGCCACCCTGGCGACGTGTCCGTTGGTGATATTGTGCCCACTTCTAGAGGTTATCTCAAGGCATATGTTGTTATCAGCGGCAAGTTCCGCCTCTTCCAGCGTTATGAAGCCTGGATGAGCCAGGATGTCTGCTCCAGCCTCAATCGCAGCCCTGTTGGTTCCAGGCCGCACTGGCTCCACTGGCGTCTCGCCATGCACCACCACAACCTCAGCTCCGAGCTTTCGGGCAATGGCTACGAGCGATGAGATCTTCGCAGGAGGCACATGCGTCAGCTCCACGCCTGGCAAAATCCTAATATCCAATACATCTTCCAGATATTTAGCCTTTGAAACACAATTCAGGACGTGCTCGATGTTTGTGAAGTCCACATGATCGGTTATGCCGATGGCTGTGTAGCCCAAGGTCTCTGCCCGGCGCACCAGCTCGCTAGGTATGAGTTCTCCGTCGCTGAATGTAGTGTGAGTATGAAGATCAATCATGCATCATTGGCTGAAAGCCTGAAGGGTATTAAACATATCTACAATCAAAATGATGGATGCAAAAAGTTAATAATAACCTGACGGCTATAACAAAGGTGGATCTTAAGGTAGAACAAGGATGCACCAGAGAATCGGACAGATGAGCAATACAATGATTAGACGTTTGGTCTTGGACGTTTTGAAGCCGCATGTTCCCACCATGCTGGACCTGGCCACAGGAATCGCCAAGGTTAGCGGCGTCACTGGCGTGAACCTGAGCCTATACGAGGTGGACCAGCAGACAGAAACCGTCAAGGCCACCATCCAGGGAGAGAATATCGACTACGAAGGCGTGGAAGATGTGATAAGGAACTTCGGCGCCGCAGTTCACAGCATCGATGAGGTTGTGGTCGGAAAAGAGATCGTGAAGGAGTACGAGACCCTTCAGGAGCGTTAGGGCGGACCCCTAACCCTTGCATTGGCAGGAAGGGTCACCTTCGGTCCGGTCGCCCCTACTGGCTTCTTCTCTTCAATTTTCGCGGGAGGGATCCAGCAATCTTCTTGATAACTGCTGACTTGGGTCCTTTCTTTAAAACCAATATCCTTCCCGATGCCTCAGGGTTATGCCAGGTCTTGGGGTGCCTCTTTTCGCGCTCGATCTCTGGCTTGAGCCCTGATTTAATGGCTGCATTGATCACAATATCGAGAGTGGGCTCGTTTACGGCCTCCTGCAAAGAGACCATTCTGCCCTCGCTCCGGGAACGGGCTGCATCGAAATACATGGGCCATATCACAAGCTTGTCCTTATCAGGCATGGCAGGCTATTCGTAGAGTCATCTGATAAGAAGCTTTGTCTCTCATCTGCTGCGAAGCAATCCTCCTGCTTTGCGCAAGTCTTTTAGCTGTCTTAGGCTATAACCAAGAAAGAAGAACAACAGTGGAGTTCCAATCATGAGCCAAGAGACGTTTCCCGTTGCCAACGTAAGTGGTAGGGAGGTCCCGTACGACCCTGAGCAGCTCAGGCGGATTCAGGAGCATCCGTGTTTCAGCGAGAAGGCCTGTCATGCTTTCGGCAGGATGCACCTGGCTGTGGCGCCTAAATGCAACATTCAGTGCAAGTACTGTGTGCGGGACTACGACTGCGTGAACGAGTCCAGGCCTGGCGTGACCTCTCAAGTCCTGAAACCCTTGGAGGCCCTGGAGCGCGTGGATCAGGTGCTTGATAAGTATCATTACATCAAGGTAGTCGCAGTAGCAGGTCCTGGCGAGCCCCTGGCAAACGAGGAGACCTTCGAGACGCTCCGCCTGGTAGGGGAGAAGTATCCCAACATCATCCTCTGCATTAGCACCAATGGCCTTCTCTTGCCTGACAGGATTGAGGAACTGGATCGGCTCGGCGTCTCCAACATCACAGTTACGCTGAACGCCATAGATCCCCAAATCGGCCAGCAGATCTATGACTTCGTATTTTATAAAGGCAAGAGATACGAGGGCCTAGAGGCTGCAACTCTGCTGCGCGACCAGCAGCTGAAGGGCATTGAAGAGGCCCTCAAGAAAAAGAAGATCGTCAAGATCAACACAGTCCTCATCCCTGGAATCAACGACAAGCACGTCTTCGACATAGCCCGCAAGATCAAGTCCATGGGAGTCTACATCCACAATGTCATGCCCCTGATTCCCCAGTACAAGTTTGCGCACATCAAGCCCCCGTCGCCTGAGGAGAAGAGAAGGATCCAGGAGGAGCTGGGAAGGATCATCAAGCAGATGAAGCACTGCCGTCAGTGCCGATCCGATGCCATAGGACGCCTAGGATGCGATGTACAACAGGAGTTCCAGAGCAGGAGGAAGGAAGAAGCATAAGACCAGGCACAATCTAACAAAAAATATTATTGGTGTCTGAGCATCTTTGTGATGCTGTTGGTGATGCCAGACATGAAGCCTTTTTGACCCGAGGGCTTTGCCTGGGCTTTTCCAGATGCTTTTGTCCCGACTGGCTTGCAGGATTCTGAATTCTTCCCCTTCTTCCCAGAGACCGAATTGCCATTTTTCAACTGATAATTGCTGTTGCGATCCTGTGGACCTTTGCTCTTCTTTTTCTTTATCTTTTGCCATTTTCATCACCGCCTCCCGTTTGTGTCGAAATTCATATAGCTTGCGCTCATCTTCTAGAAGCAGTCATATAGCACTTCTTTCAAATAGCATTAGCAATGCTGCGCCAAAGGTTCGTGCTGGATACAACAGCACTCACAGACTCACTTGCCTGGGAGAGCGAGGGCTGTACCAGCATTTGCGAAGGAATGAATGCCATCCTAGACCGCGTAGCCGAAGGCAGACTTCATCTGGGAATCAGCTGCTACATCCCTTATCCTTCGGTATACAATGAGATCAAGGACTTTGCCCGTCACAATAACTGCGATTCTGCAGTCCTGAGCAAGGTCGATACCTGGCTCGTCAAAAAGACACCGGATAGGTACAAGGTTAAGGTGCCTTCGAAGATCTTTTATGAGTATGTCGACTACATGCGCAGCCGCATCAACAAGGGCATGAACATCTCCGAGGAGGCCATCTGGGAATCCGTAACCCGGTGCATAGCCCTGAGCGAAGGAGGCAACAGCTTGAAGGAGATGAAGGATGAGATCGAAAGAGAGGTCGTGGGAAGCATCATCCGCAAGTTCAGGGAGAAATACAGAGCTGCACTTCGCTACGGCATCCTTGACAGTGCTCCTGACATAGATGTCTTGCTCTTGGCCAAGGAGCTGGATGCGGCTGTGATCTCTCAAGACCTGGGCATCCAGCGCTGGGCAGAGCAGCTCGGCCTGCGCTTCATGGAATCTAGGTCCTTTCCAATAATGATCAAGGAGTACATGAATGCGCTGCCGGAGCTGTATGTGGAAGAAAAAGACGAGGACAGGATGATCTGACGGCTCAAAAAAAAGCAATCGCATCAGTACAAATAATCATAAACAGCGATTATAATCAGAGTTAAGGGACTTTCATTCACCAAAAGCTATTATTGTTGAGCAGTCTAACAGTACAATTGTACGTAACAATTTAGTATAGGAGGATGGCTGTGGAGCTGGATTCGGCAGTCCTTAAGCACAGTGGGCTTTACTGCACCCTGTGTGGCAGGCATTATCTCGTGGCAGAAGACCTCTGCACGATCTGCGGCGGAAGGCTGAAGCATATCAAGAAGCAAGAGAAAAAATAGATGAAACGATGATGGACGATCTCAGCATGGGGTGAGGAGATTGCTCTCAAGGCCCAGAAACGTGTAGGGCCGGACTGCAATCCCTCTTTTCACAACGGAGATCTGGTTGCACCTGAATGTATTTATTCACGATCCACGCGGGGCGAAAGTGATCTTTTCAGATCTTTCCCGGCTTTTCCAGCAGCCTTGTCTTTGCCATCAACTCTCCAGTGCGGGCATGTGGCTTTCTGGAGACAGAATCATTCGCCTTCTCCATCTCCCTGGACTCATCCGCCAGGCGGCCTGCCGCTCGCATGACCTCGTGGCCCGCGGCGGCCATAAGGGCTATGGCCTCTAGCTCCTTGAGACGGAAGCAGGCTGTAGCGTCGATGGTTGCCACAGTCTGTGCCATATAGAGCGCAGCAACTGCTTTGGCGCGAGCATATGGATTGGAAAAGTTCATGCGCTCAGCACACTTTTCTGGCGTGGCAAGGATCGCGGGTAGCTTTGGCTCACCGCTAGCAATTGACGTCATGACCTTGTCCAGCTCTTCCTGAACCAGCCTGATTGCGCCGCAGGCGGCCAGGACCTTCAGCGCATCGGAGTTGAAGAGGGCCATCTCTGATGGGTCGAGGAACTCGCGCTTGGCTCCGATGAGAGGGTCTACGGGAAGGATTATGTAGCCAAAGCCCTCGGCAGCAAGAGCATCGCGCGCTTCTTTCTTGGTAGGGCCGTCTGAGATGACGATGGTTGGCAAGCCCTTGAACTGCTCGCGCGCGCTCGTAGGTCCTGCGGTCGCAGCATTGGGACTGCTTATCACGACGAGCTGCGGCCCCCAAGCCTTCAGCTCTGCCGAAGCTTCTCCCTCTTTCTTGGTCATCTTTGGTCCAAAGCTGATGATCTTAAACTCTAGATCCGTCCTTTCCGCAATTTCGTCCAGGGCGAGATCAATTGCCGTTGATGTAGCAATGTTTCCCAGTTTTACAAAACCGATCTTGAACATGCGATGCTTGAGGGTTAAGAGAAGATAAAAGGGTTTTCGTTTTTGTCGAGCCAGCATGCCGGCCTCCAGTTGAAAGGATAAATACACCTCCAGACTAAGAACTGTCTTTTGTGAGCAACTTGTCTGATTACTCCCGCAATCTCATGCCCTTCCTGGCAGACATCGAGCCTGATGAGGCGGGTCCCAATCCCGTTGAGGTGTCCCGCAGATATGGCGTTGCCCTGCAAGATATCTTAATCCTCAGCCGTAACGAGAATCCATACGGCCCCAGCCCCAGAGTGCGTGAGGCCCTGTCAGAGGCGTCGTTACACAGATACCCAGATCCTCATCCATTTGTCAGTGCTGTGGCAAACTATGTGGGCTTTCCAGAAGAAAATATAGTTGCAGGCGCGGGCATGGACGAGATCATAATGAACATCGCCCGGCTCTTCCTCGGCAGGGGAGACAAGGCTCTCATTCCCATTCCTACCTACAATCTGTACGCTCTGGCCGCTCGGCTCTGCCAAGCACAGGTCGTCCGCCAACCGATGCTTTCCGGCTTTGAACTGAACCCGCACATCCCCGATGGGATGAAGATGGTCTTCATCTGTGCTCCAAACAATCCGACTGGCAGCATCATCTCGGAGGAGACGGCCAGGGCGATTCTCGAAGGCACAGAGGGGATGGTCTTTCTGGACGAAGCTTATGCCGAGTTTGCTGAAAAGAGCCTGATCTCTCTGGTCAAGGAATATGATAATCTGGTCGTGGGAAGGACGCTTTCAAAGGCATTTGGCCTGGCAGGCCTGCGCCTGGGCTATGCTGTTGCGCCACAGTGGCTGGCCGCACAGTATCGGCGCGTGGCACCTCTGTTCAGCATGAGCAGTGCATCCCTGGCAGCAGGAGTGGTCGCCTTGAAGGATCTGGACTACATGAAGAAGACGACGGCAAAGATTATCGCTGAGCGAGAGCGACTGCTTCTGCAGCTGGACGGGGCTCATCCTTCACAGGGCAACTTCATCTGCATCTTTACACAGGAGAGATCAAGCATCGTAGCAGAACGGTTGCTGTGCCAAGGTGTAGTGGTAAGAGACTGCAGCTCTTTTCCTGGTGCTGGGATGCACTGCCTGCGCGTCAGCATCGGAACGCCCGAGCAAAATGACAGGTTTCTTGAGGCCTTTGCAAAAGCCTGACCCAAATTCCCTCACTCAAATCCTGATAAGTCCATGGTCGGCGTCGACCTCTATCCATGTGCCGCTCTTGATCTGCATCATCCCCTCCGGCACTCCGTCCACAAGAGGGATGCCGCTGATTATTGCCCCGACTGCCACTATGGGCTCAGAGCGCAGGTTAATCATGGCCGCAGGAGCCAAGCCCCTCTTCTTGAGCTGGTAAATCACATAAGACCCGACGGTAGAGCCCTTGCCCCCGGGAAAGATGAGAACATTTCCTGCAATGCACTGGCCAAATAGATCATGCGCGGGGTCTACTACCACGCCTGTATTGGGATCGACGTTTCCCAGGAAGGATATCGGCTCCTTCGTTGCCAGGGCCGGGCCGCTTGCGCAGCCTGGAGCAATTTTTCTGCACAAGATCTCCAATCTCAAAGCCTCCCAAGCGCTGAATCGATGCACCTCTCCAAGGTGCCAAAGCCAGCCTGAACGCCGCAAAGGCCTGGGATGTAGACCAGCGCCTTCCCTGAGTTCACCATCATCTTCTTGTAGCGCTCGCATGCAGGGGAGACCACCATGCAGGTGTCGCAAAAGACCCTAGCACCGCTCGCCTCGATCCTGGCCACAAGCTCCGGGCACGATTCTGCGATCTTCCTGGCTGTAAAGACCCACAGCTCCTTTTTCACAGTCTTTCCTTCTAGCAGCGCGGCAACCTGCTCCAGCTCCTGCTCGGAGCAATGGGGACATCCCAGCGCAATGATGTCTGCATCTCTTCCAGAATGTTTTTTGTAAACATCGTCGATATCCGCTCTATCAATGGCGATTTTCTCCTCAGGCCTCGCCTGGGAAGGTGGCGGTGGCGTGACGTTCTTGACGTAGTAGAGGGCAACAGATCCACTGGCGGCCATGGATGCACCGAGGGCCTTCAGCTCGTCTGAATTGGGCCTGGATCGCAGATGGAAAATGGGCACGCCATCCTTGACGATCCTGCCCACAAGAAACCCAACAGCTCCATAGTCAGCGCCCGCTAATTCGTCCTTAATTTCAACTAGGTGCGTGGGCTTGCGGTTTTCATCCAGGTGGTAACCATAGAGCGGCGTCTTTCCGATCAGTGCTGCCGCCAGCGCGGAAGGCCCGCCCTCCCTGTTGGTCATGGCGCCAATGACAGAGTTGGCGTATGAGACAGCAGACGATTCGCTCCAGGCAAGGTGATCGCCCCGGCATGCCAGGGAGTCGTAGAGCTGGTAGGGCGTACAGGTACAGTCTGTGGTGATTTTCAGTTTACGGTAAGCATCGATGGTAGCCTGCTGCTTGCAAGCGAACTCTTCCGTGATTCCCATCTCCTTCCAGCGGCGAAGGTCCATTCCACATGGATTGAGGATGCTCGGCACCCGCACGCGACCATTGAGATCAGATATCCACTGCAGGCCTGCGTCGCCGATATTCTTGAATGATACGCCTGCAATCTGAACAGACCTCACGGGCACAAGCCTTTCTGCGCCATAGATCTCGCCCAGAGCCACCAAGATATTCATCATCTTCTGGAGGGTTGGGCCATGGTCGCCCCTGCAGATGTCCTCCTCCTCGCGAGAAAGATACATGATGTGCAGTCTCTTCTCATCCCGTATAAATCAATTCTAGACCAATCGATTGAGAGGATGCTCCAAGGCAGGCTCGATCTCCAGATCTCTCACTGCCTCTGCAATCATGATATCGGCCATTGCTGCCGCTGGGAAGATGAACTTCGCACTCTCAATCGGCCCGTAAAGCAAGAAGTCGCCCGCTGCCCCAAGCTGCAGGGCTGAGGCTGCAGCATCGCAGCACCACTTTGTAGCCTTATCCGCTGAACGCAGCCAAGGCCATGCGCTTACAGCATTGTGAATTCCTGAGCCTGTGGGCAGCCCGAGCCTTGCCTTGACAACTACGGAAAAGCGCAGCGCCGATCCGGCGCCGCTGCCGAGTGGAACGATGCCAGGGTCGATAAGCAGATTGACCAATCCAGCGTCGTTTGCGAGCGAAATCAAGCCCTTTTCCTTGACAGATCCTCCTGTCTCCAGAACCTGAAGAGATCCGTCAACGCTTGAGTTCGCTGGGTTGTAGGCTAAGATTATGGCCGAATCCATCTCCGAATCCCTGATTGCCTGCGCTTCAGCCTCACCTGTGGCGACGCTGATGCTGTTGTAAATGGATTTGTCTGCATATCCAATCTCCGAGACGAGCTGTGCTGAGGCTGAACGCACCGAAGGATCTGCAGAGTCGATGATCAGCGGCCCATCCCAAGCATCGTCTGCAAAAGCAAGATATCTTTCTGCAGCCTCTATGGTGCGGGCGTAAAGATGCAAGATTGCCGGATTTCCGGTCTCTTCGGAGAGCTCTGCCTGGCGGCTCACAAGCAGCTCGGCTGCGAGCCTGTCGAAGACCCCCAGCGCATCATCCTGCACAATCCTATGCCCCTGATAAAATATTGTGCCACAAAGAACCGTGGGCAGCTCGCCAGGCTGGCCTCCAAATTTCACGCCCCCGACGTTTACAATTGTCTGCTCGTGCTTGAACCTGAACACGCAAGTTCCCCCCAGCTAATTTTCCTCTGCGAAAACGAGCCACGCAGCTGTGTCCATGGCCGTTTCCGCACCTAAGATCAGGTCTCCTTCTCCTGCCCAGATCTCCTCTCGCGCGGCCTTCCTCTTGACCACCAGGAAAGGCTCACCAGGATAGGGCTCAGCCAAGCGGTTGTATCTTTCGATTTGCAGGGCGATCTCGTCTTCATCCTCCAGCCCTATGCAGTCTATCAGCTCCACCTGCTCCTGAAAACGCCTCACAGCTTCTGGTGGCAGATTCTGGATGAAGGGAATTGCGCCCTTTGAGCCGATGATCCTCCCTTGCTCGTCTATGCCATTTCTGTGTAGTGCTAGGAGGGTATCTCCAGGCAGATGGCCCTTAGACCTCCACCCCGCAGACTGATGAGGAACCTTATGTTGCAGTTGGAGATCGTATTGGCCACGATCTTCTCTACGCCAAGGTTCTCGGTCTTGCAGGGCCCGCTGATAGCTGCGCCCTCTGCACGAAGCCTGCTGGCTAAGGTGACAACTGCCACCTTTGCCTCAGGATCCCCCACCACGTAATCGCCGCACACAGGTGGCCAGAAATCGTCATGCCCTCTTAGAGAATTGCTGCATTCCTTGGTCATCGAAGCTCCATCCACTCCCTCAAAATCATGGCTGGGCGACCAGCATAGCATATCGCAGATGTTAGCCGGGAATTAGCCACGAAGCCTCATCGTCCAGGGCAGGAGGAAGTCGCCCGTCAGATCTTCATTCCCGGGCTGAACCTCTTCATAAGGCGTTTCATATTCATTTTTCCCATTCCACCCCTCATGCCTTTGATGGCCTTCTGCATTGCCTGGTGGGATTTGAGAAGCTCACGAACCATCTCCGGAGGTGCGCCGCTTCCGCGAGAGATGCGCTTGATGCGCGAGGCGGTTATGATCCTGGGGTCCTCCAGTTCGGCCTCTGTCATGGAGTCCATGACGACGCGATACTTGTCAAGCCGGTCCTTCGTCATCTGATACTCTTTGTCGGATAGCTCTAATCCCAGGCCGCCCATGGGCAGCATCTGCATGATCTGCTTCAAAGGCCCGAGCTTGTTCATAGCCTCCATCTGATGATACATATCCTTGAGCGTGAACTTGCCACGCATCAGGGATTCAACGTCTACCTCCTGGTCAGTCTGAACCTCCTGCACCTTCTCTATGAGGGTCTTTATGTCGCCCATGCCAAGCAGACGGGAGATGAAGCGATCAGCCTCGAACTTCTCGAGGTCTGCAGGCGTCTCTCCAACGCCGATGAAAGCCACTGAGGTCTTGGTCTCAGCCACTGCTGACAGCGCCCCACCACCTTTGGCTGTGCCGTCCAGCTTTGTGATGATGACGCCCGTAATTTGAACTGCCTCATTGAAGGCGCGCGCTTGCTCAGAGGCCTGCTGGCCGATGGCAGCATCCATCACCAGGAGCTTTTGCTCGGCATTCACTACTGCGTGAATATCCTTCATCTCCTGGATCAGGTCCGCCTCTAAGGCGTGTCTCCCTGCTGTATCGACGATCCTGACTTCATACTTTTTTGTAGCTTCAAGGCCGTTCCTGGCAACAGCAGGCGCGTCGGGGTTGCCTTTTTCGCCATAAAAGAAGATCCCCTGCCTCTCGCAGAGGGCTTTGAGCTGATCATAGGCCCCGGCGCGGAAGGTATCCGAACAGATCACTGCGGTTCGAAGGCCCTTTCTTTGGAAGTAAGTGGCCAGCTTCGCTGCAGTGGTGGTCTTTCCTGAGCCCTGCAGGCCTACCAGCATAATATTTTGCTTTTTCAGGGGAATGTCTGCGCCGCGACCTACCAGATTTATCAACTCCTGGTAGACGATGTTGATCACGTGCTCGCGCGGATTCATTCCAGCAACTGGCTTCTCATTCAGCGCCCTCTCCTTGATGGTATTGGATAGCCGCATCACCAGCTTCACATTCACATCAGCCTGCAGAAGAGCACGCTGAATCTCCCGAACGGCTTCATCCACCAGAGCCTTATCGATCTTATTCGCCGACGCTATCTTCTTCAGAGCATTGCGCAGCGATCCTCCCAAGTTATCCAGAACCATAGTGCTTCAAGCCCAAAGGGGCCTGCAAACCATATAAAAATATTCCTTGATGCAAATCCGGAGAAGAGCAGCATTACAATGTTTGCGTGGTGGATGACCACAAGGTTTATAATTGCAGTAGTTCACATCGTCATTTGCCGTTGAAGAACTGGAAAATTTCGACTGATATGGTGGTCTGGGAGATGTTACAATGAGAAAAGAGTTTAGTATCCTGGTGGGAGTCGTCTTGATTGCTCTGGTCGCACAGGCAGCTGCAGACTCGCCGTCTGATGTAGTTAACTTGAATCGTAAAGCAGCCTATCAACCACCCAACACGTCTATAATAAACCCAATGGACCCAGGATATGTTTGGGGAAATCCACAAGCAATCGCGCTCTCCGGCATAAATCCCCTAGTTTTCGAGAGCGCTGTGTTCAAAAAGGACCCCGGTGGCCTGACATTGGGCAGTTTGTACACCACAAGCATGGACAACTTCTTGAAGGCTGACCCGGAGGCTGGGGCGAGCAACGCTACCAGGAGAACAGCAAAGGTTGGCCTTGTCAACTGGCACAAATAGCCCACTGCGGCTAAAAACTCTCTATTTTTTTGGTCTCTTCGCTAAATTGTGTGGGTGAGATCGGGCATAAAATATCTCCTCTGTGCCTCTGTGTCTCTGTGGTTCAGTTAGCGAATCACGTTTCAGTACAGAGTCACGAAGACACAGAGATTTTGC
>Ga0067045_1031124_pt1 | contig 13114 bp, 13 predicted proteins | sample TerdegcTABiofilm_FD_59184 | JGI IMG/M metagenome (GOLD analysis project Ga0067045, IMG submission 59184) | Combined Assembly of (Gp0054472, Gp0054536) Wastewater bioreactor microbial communities from Singapore -Terephthalate degrading...
AAGGAAACAAGAGGCTTAGAGAGACAGATTGCTTTTAGATAGTAGTAAAATCAATAATCCCTGCTCTCATACACTCTAAAAATACCAAAATTTTGGGGTATATTCAGAATAATTTTGCTTTTCATCAAAATCACTGATTTTCGGTCACTGATTTATCCGGATTTTATTTTGGTTTATGGTGTGTAAAAAGCCCGGTTTTTTCATTAGCTACCTCTTGTTTAAATAATGTTTAAATCCTGTATTGTTGATTTTTAACCTGTTGAATATATTGGCTTTATTCTCGCGAATTGATGTTGATAAACCGGTTCTGTTGCAATGATTTCAATATGTTAATAAAAGTTAACGAAATTTTATTAAAAGCTTTAAGAGTAATTGTAACTCGTTGAAATAAAATAGATTTTTGTGTAAAGGTTTATGATATTTACTAAATACTTACTTTGTAAGGACGATGGTCTTTGGAATAATATAAAAACGGGCATTTTAGAACACCGGTAATCGCAAAGCCGCTTAAAAATAATGATTTGCGGTATGTCAGGCGTTAAAATATATGTAAAATCCGCTGTCTCAGAAACTATATATTCTGCAATGCTCTATTTTATTATTTTTTACGGTGATACCTTCGCTCTGAAGCAGTAAAATTTTGAGTTTCAGACCAAGGTGACTTGTAAATCCCCCTATTTTAAGGTCTTTCATAACTACGCGATGGCAGGGCACTATTAATTGGAGTCTGTTGCGCGATAAGGCTCTTCCAACATACCTGTTTGCGTTATTTCCAAGTGCATGTTTTGCAAGAGCCCCGTATGTTGTGATGTGTCCGGACGGGACATTCATAAGATGTCTGAATATCTTCATTTCCCGTTCACTGAAGCCCTCAAAGTCAGTTTCTGCCCTGAAAATATCTGTATCGCCCGAAAAGTATCCCGAGAGATGATTTATCAGGGTTTTGAAGTGTTTCTTTCTGATTTCTGTTTCTTCTCCTAACGATTCAGCAATGGTAAAATCTCTCGTATTATTGCAGATTCTCAGGATATTCAGGGAGTATATGCCTTTATCTGTAATACAGGAAGATATGAAAAATCTGTTCAGATAAAACCTTATTTCAAACATAATTCAATATAATCCAGAATTTCGTTTATATTATCCGGTTCTGTAAAGACCCTGCCTTCGGTCTTTCTGAACCATGTTATTTGCCTCTTTGCATACTGTCTGGTCCTGAGTGCGGTAGTATCAATTGCTTCGCTTAGTGAAATTTCGGAATTTAGAAATCTGTAGGTCTCGTAATAACCTATGGCATTGAATGCAGGACTGTCCCGGTAATTATTACTGAGCAGGTATTTGGTCTCGTCAATGATTCCTTTATTGAAAATGTCTCTTGTCCTTCTGTTGATTCTTTCATAAAGCAGTTTTCTGGGAGGCATAATACATATTGGGACAGAATCGTATCTGTTTCTGATAAATCCGTGGTTCTGATGAAACATACTGAATTTTTCATTTGTAAAGAGGATGACTTCGAGTGCCCTTTCTATTCTCTGTCTGTCAAAGGGAGATATTTTAGCGGCATAATCGCTGTCCTTTTCCGCCAGATACCGGTGACACTTTTCGGTACCCTCTTTTTCTATCATCTCCCTGACTTTTATTCTAACATCTTCAGGTATTTCAGGTATTTGAGCCATTCCCTTTATCAGCGCTTTGAGATAGAGACCCGTGCCACCGACAATTACGGGTATTCTGCTGCGTCTCAGAATCTCTGTTATCTTTTCGTCCGCAATCCTGACGAAGAGCCCAGCATTGATTTTATCGTAAGGGTCGAGAATATTGTACAGATGATGGGGAACTTCACCCTTTTCTTCAGCTGTAGGGGAGGCCGTGCCAATCTCCATATATCTGAAAAACTGTCTTGAATCTGCATTGATAATTTCACCGCTAAACCGTTTTGCTACTTCAATTGCTATTTTGCTCTTATAGCTTGCCGTGGGACCGGATATGGTAATTATTCTGGACATTATCTTCTTTCGAATCTCTTTTCAATCTCTTCCATTTTAATTTCGAAGAATACAGGTCTGCCGTGCGGGCACGACACTGAAAAATCCGTCCTGTCCATATCTATGAGCAATCTTTTTATTTCAATCTCACTCAGGCTTTTATGCCCTCTGACTGATGCATGACAGGCGGTTCTGGCTGCAATTTCCATAAGTAGTTCATCGGTGCCGGACTTCCCTGCCTCCTCATCGATCGAACTGATTATGTTGATAAATGTTTCTTCGGAAAAGGAGGTGCTTATCGAGGCGGGTATGCCTTTGATTACCACTGTGTTTTCAGAAAATATCTCGATTTCGAATCCCGTTCTTGCAAGTTCGGGGAGAAAGAGTCTGAGTCTTTCGACAAGAGATGTGTTCATCTCAATGGTCAGAGGTATCAGCATTCTCTGTACGGATTGTTTTACTGCTTTTATATTCTTTATAAGGTTGTTGTAGAGAATCCTCTCCTGTGCTGCGTGCTGGTCAATGATAACAATGGAACTGCCCGAACTTAATACAATGAATCTGTCCATTATCTGTGTAAGGATTTTCAGTGATGAGAAGAAGCCCTCTGTCCTGAATATCTCTTCAGGCTTAAAGAAGAAATTATTACTGCTTGTCTGCCGGTGTCTGAATCCGGGATTATAAGTTTTCTCTGTATTCTCCTTAATGTTTTCTATGGTCTTTGGCAAAGCCGCGTTGTAATCCGCAGGTGAATCAGAGGTGATATTGAATGACTGTGTCCTGATAATGTCCGAAATTGCCGAATAGACCTCGTAGTAAATCCTGTTTGTATCCCTGAAACGAATCTCTGTCTTCTGGGGGTGAATGTTGATATCGGTCTGACTCGGGTCTATCCCGATGAGCAGAACGGCGGCGGGATATTTCTGGGGTGGCAGAATATTCGAGTAGGCATCGGTTATGGCCTTCTTGAGAAGTCTGTCGTTTATGTATCTGCCGTTTACAAAAGTGTAGATATATCTGTTGTCATTTCTTGTGTAGGTTCTGTCGCTTCCTATGAATCTGAGCGAAATATAGTCAGATTTGCGGCTGAATTCCCTCATACTTTCCTTGGGACATTCCCTGAATGCAGATAATATTCTCGACAGGTAGTCATTCTGCACAAAATATTCATCCAGAAGTCTTTTGGGAGAGAGCAATCTGAAGTGAACTGACGGATTGGAAATAACATAACGTAAAAAGACATCTGTTACCGATATCATTTCGGTCTGGTCCGTTCTTAGAAACTTCTTTCTTACAGGGATATTGTAAAAGAGGTCGCGCACAATTACTGTAGTTCCGCGCGGTGCCGCCGTTTCATCGATGGAGATGACTCTTGAGTTTTCGACTTCCATCTTATAGGCATTCTTCCCGCAGGAACTGATTATTGTCATCTTTGAGACAGCGGCTATCGAGGCTAAAGCCTCGCCCCTGAATCCCATAGTCAGGGTAGAGCCGAGGTCATCGATTCTTCTGATTTTTGAGGTTGCAAATCTTTCGATTGCAAGAGGGAGGTCTTCCTTCTCTATCCCGCATCCGTTGTCTGTTATGCGAATCAGCTCTTTACCTCCCCTGATTATTTCCAGTTCAATGAAATCAGAGCCGGCATCAAGGGAATTTTCCAGAAGCTCCTTAACAACATTTGAGGGTCTGAGAATTACCTCACCTGCTGATATCTTCGATATTGTTTCTTCATCGAGTCTCAGGATTCTGTTATGCATTCTTTTTTGCCTTTCCTTGACAAAAGCGCATTTATACTATACACACAATTATATTAAGCAACTTTTACTGAGAAATCAATCAGTTATGAGACGAATAAAAAATCAGAAAAAGAGAGTTGCCGTAACAGGAGCTTTCGGATTTATAGGTTCGCATCTGATACCGCTTCTTGACTGCGATGACAGATATTCGAAAATCGTGGCAATCGATATCAAATCACCTCCTTTTGCTGCAAAGAAACTCTCGTATTACAATGTGGACCTGACCTCTCCTTCCGCCGAGACCGAACTGATGAAAATACTGAAAAAGGAGAAGGTGGATACCCTTGTACACCTTGCATTCCTCTCCAATCCGGTTGCAAATACTGAATGGGTTCACGAACTTGAATCGGTGGGGACATTCAAGGTTATCAATGCCTGTTCGGCATCGAAAGTAAAAAGATTCGTAATGTGGTCCAGTACGATGGTTTACGGTGCCTATCCGGATAATCCCAATTATCTGACCGAGTCTCATAAAAAAAGAGGTTGTCCGGGTTTTTCCTTTGTACAGGACAAGCTTGAGGCAGAGAAGGCGGTGATGGATTTTGCCTCCAAAAACGATGATTTTGAATATACAATTCTGAGAACCTGTACTATTGTCGGGCCTACGGTCGATAATATCTTTACATCCCTTCTGCTCAGAAACTATGTCCCTGTTGTTATGGGATATGACCCTCTTATGCAGTTTATTCACGAGGTAGATGTGATTGATGTCTTTAAGTTCGTTCTGGACAGGGAGATTAAGGGCGAATTCAACGTAGCCTCAGACGGGGTAATACCTGTTTCGGAGATTATGAGGCTCGGGGGTATAATCCCGGTTCCGGTTCCGTATTTTGCCTTGAAAAATGTGATTTCATTTTTGTGGAACGGACAGCTTATCAGATATCCGGCAGGTTTTCTCAATTATATGAAATATGTGTTTAATGTGGATAATGAAAAGCTCAGAAAGGATATGGGATTTACTCCCAAATATTCTTCACTTGAGGCTATTAAAAACTATCTCGGGACTAGGAGGCTTCGCAAAATTGAACTTGCGAATTGATATATGAGTGAAGAACTGAAAACAAACGAAGAGAAATTTATCAATGAGATAATTGCTTCTATTGGCGGTATCGGGGAGGAATTGCGGGATACAAGCCACAGACTGATAAAGAAGTCTCCGGCAGATATCCTCGGAGGTCTGGCGAAGGCTGCGAGGGATATACTGACACTCGATTATTTTTCCAGAGACAAAAGAAGAAATGAGATTGATGTTGAACCTGTAAATATCGATGAGTTTGGTTTTAATGCCAGATATTTTGAGATGGTAAGGGGATTCTATGAATTTCTGTTCTACAAATATTTCAGGACTGCGATTAAGGGTATAAAGAATGTGCCGGACAGCGGCAGTGTGATTATCGTTTCAAATCATTCGGGTGCCCTTCCGCTCGATGGTATTATGCTCAGACTTGCATTGCTGAATGAACATCCTTCTTCGCGGGATATCAGATTTCTGATAGAGGATTATATTTATCACCTCCCGTTTGCAGGCACATTTATGAACAGAATAGGTGCGGTAAGGGCCTGCAGGGAGAATGCCGAACGTCTCCTCAGAAAGGGGAAGGGTATTGCCGTATTCCCTGAGGGTATACAGGGCATTTCGAAACTGTATAAAGACAGGTATAAGGTTCAGAGATTCGGTAGGGGAGGGGTAATAAGGCTTGCCATACGCAACAGAGTACCGATTATTCCGGCTGCGGTTATAGGTGCAGAGGAATCATATCCTATGTTGTTCAAGATAAAGAGATTTGCAATGATGTTCGGTCTGCCTTATATACCGGTAACCTATACATTTCCGTTCCTTGGTCCGCTGGGACTTCTCCCGCTTCCGTCTAAATGGATGATTCAGTTCGGGGAACCTGTAAGATTCGACAAACTTAAAAGAGAGGATGCTGAGGATACCGCTCTGGTCTCAGGTTATAACGAATCGCTCAGAGGGACCATTCAGAATATGATCAACGAACTGCTGGCGTCCAGATGATTTACTGGTTTTCTATCTTGTAAAGCCAGTCCGAAAAAGGTTCAAAAAACATTTTCTGTGCATATCTGCTTATATAAAGGTCGGCGTGTGCAAATCTGATTTTTTCATTGCCGACTATCAATTCGTCTTTTACGGGTGATGAGGCTATTGACAGAGGAAACCTTACGGTCTCGGGCGGGACAATCCCGTCTGCATTTGCGATGAGGCATAGAAGGGGTTTTTTGAATTTTCTGAATTCCTCTGTAATGTTCTTCCCCTCGTATGAAAGGTCCCTGTCCTTCATCCATTGTGATATTTCTGCATTGATGAATCTGTTGGGGTCTTCGACCGTCTGCGTAAACTCACTGACCTTGGACATATCTATATGTTCGGAATGAAGATATATTGAAAGGAGCGGGGTGCGGCTGATAAGAGGTAAAAATCTCTTCGCAAGTTCTCTGGAGTTTCTGAACCTGATATTCTTCATAATTGTTGACGAGATAAATGCAGCCCTTATGAACGGATGAATTCTTACCCATCTGAGAGGCCCGCCCAGATTTGTAAATGACCTGATATTGTTATCTCCGAAAAATGCGAAATATATAAAGCCTATGCTTGCTCCCAGAGAACAGGAGAGAAAATGGATATCCTTCCTGATTGAGGAGGTGTTCTCCTTTACAAAAGAGACGGTTGAGGCGAGGTCATATCTTGCTATATCCAGAAGACTGTAATTTTCTTCCCTTTTTTCATCGTAGCAACGGGATTTTCCCATCTGTCTGAAATTTATCATCCAGACCTCGAAACCCCTGTCTGAGACATACTGTGCAAGTGACTTGCCGTTGGGATGATAATTAAAAATAAAGGAATTCATTCCGTATCCGGGAATAAAGAGTGCAGGGGAGAGTGATTTGTCGAATTTTCTGGTATTGACCAGCTTTTCTGCCGAAAGTTCCCATCCGTCGTTGTTGTTTATTACATATTCATATAATTTATACATAAACTTCCGATACCTACTCCGTTTAAGCAGTGTTTGGAAATATATGCAGGCAGTTTATACCCGGCGATATCTTAACTATTAATGAAAATCGTATTTGTCAAACTTAAAATATCAGGTATATCCAATGAGTTATTCCGATGAATATTTTGCAAAAAAGGGTTTACCAAAATTTTGATTTTACGGAAATATATATTATATTAATATTCTATGGCAGAGGATATTGCTCAGAATTTAGTTAAAATCAGTGAAGTAAAGGATATCGTCGTATCTTTTGTCAAATTAAAGAGGGCGCAGAGAATCTATCTCCCGAATAATGAGATACTACAGAAACTTCATATCGAGCTCGTCCATAAATTCAAGAAATTCTTTATGGAAGACGAAAGCATTGGCCTTGTAATAACACCGACAGATATCTTTTATATGAAGAACATGGTCTACAGCAATCCCGACAGAACCGAGAGCCTTGCTTTCCAGCTGTATTCAAACGGTATCAGCAGTATCACATTCTATAAGGGGGTTGAGGATAAGGAACTTTTTGACCTCATCTCGATTCTCAATATAGATATGCTGGACGAGGATAATATCGAGGATGATATTGTAACACTTATGTGGAGCAGGGAATTCAGTTTTATTGAATACACCCTGAGAGATGACTACTTTGTGCAGAATCCTCAGGAAAGTGACATCTTTGAGTTTATTAAAAGAGAAGATACAGGCAATGAAAGTGACGCGAAAGAGACAGACCTTGAATTTGACCCGGAAGAGCTCGAACCTCCGCCGGTTATTCCTCACAACGAGATTGCCCTGACAGATGATGAGATTGAGAAGATAAGGTCCGAAATAGAATATGAGGACGAGAATGCCCTTCAGATAGGGATGCTGGATGTCCTTCTGGAACTTTTATTTCACGAAAGGAATCAGGAAGAGATTTCGAAGTACGTAACCATAATAGAAAAATTTATTATGAACTCATTTGCGGAGGGAAATCTGAGGACTTTCAATGCCCTGATTATGAGATATCAGGAGCATAAAAACGGTGTCTTCAGTTCGTCAGATGTTATAAAATCACTCTACGACAGGATTATATCGGAGCTTTCTACAGAACAGAAAATTGTTGAACTTGTAGATATGCTCAATTCAACATACCATCAGGGACTGAATGATGTCCTGCTGTATCTCTCTAATCTCAGTAAGGATATCGTACCGCTTCTTCTGAACAAGCTGATAGAACTGAAACATATAGCTTACAGAAGGGTATTCTGTGAGGCAATAGCGCAGAACGGACATGAATATGTGGATATGATAGGCTCGAAGCTGCAGAATGCCCCTGAGGTGATTATAAAGGATATAATTTATATTCTTGGCAAACTCAAAAACCCGAAATCACTCGAATATCTTGCAAAAGCAATGAAATTTCCTTCCAAGGAACTCAGGCTGGAGGCCGTTGCCTCGATCGGCAGATACAGGGATGAGGATTCGGAAAAATATCTTGTGGAGGCTCTGCTGGATACTGACCTTGATGTCAGGACATCTGCCCTGAGAAATATTGTTGCCCACGGCTCCTTTAAGACGGTCAATTCACTGGTAAGTTTTATAGGGACAGATGATTTCAACAGGAAGTCACTTCAGGAAAAGAGGAGATTCTTTCTGGCACTTGCAAAACTTGCCGGACCGGCTCTTGTAAATTATCTTGAGGACCTGCTGATTAATCAGAGAATGCAGTCGGTTCAGACTGATAATGAAATAAAGATGTGTGCGATCGCTGCCCTTGAAATGATAGGAGACCATACGGCGCTCGAGGCGCTCAGAAGGGCAAGGGGTAAACTGAAATCTGTCCTTCTGGAACAGATTGAAAACGCAATAAAGAATATAGAGAAATGAACAGAGAGAGTATAAATAAGGTCAAGAACAGGCTTAATTTTGATAAGCAGGCGGTAATTCATATCTACAGAATATGTAAACTCCTTATGACCCATGAGCCTGATAATGAGATATTTTCAAAGACTGTGCACAATCTTCTCTATTCGGTGTCGAAGATTCTCGAACAGGAAGGGGTCTTTTCTATCCTCTTCCTGAAGAACGATATCTATCTCAACAAGGCAAGAATAGTTCAGAATATAACGAGTTTTGCTGCGAGTGATTTTCTGTCGAAACTCTTCTCGAAGAAGGGGATAGGTGGTTTCGAATTCTATGTTCTTCCGGATTCAAGGGAATTTCTGCTCTTTTTCCATAATCTTATCAAGTATTCTGCGGCAGAAGGTACTGATGCTCTGAATGTCTTCGAGGACCTTCTTGAACTCAACGGTATAAAGAATATCCGCGTCCTTCCGGTTCAGACACTCGAACAGATAACTCCAGATGAAGTTCAGGTCCTAAGGGATTATAAGAAGAGGACACTTATTATTTATCAGAGTACAATCCGTTTTCTGAAGGACGCACTCAGTTCGAAGGATTATCTGTCCGGTATGGATATGAGGAATGCAAAGAGACTGGTAAACCAGATGGTTGATTTATCCGGGCATAATATCGAGAATTTCTCCTTTCTGGGTCTGTCGGCCATAAAGAATTTCGATGAATATACATATAATCACAGTGTGAATGTCTGTGTTCTGGCTATAGCTTTCGGAAATGCCTTAGGTCTCAACAAGAGAAGGCTTGCAGAACTCGGACTTGCTGCATTGTTTCACGACATAGGTAAGCTGACGATACCCAAAAAGATTCTCAATAAACCGGGGCAGCTTACGAATGAAGAATGGGATATAATGAGGCAGCACCCGCTTTTTGCAATAAGGCTGCTTTTCAATATGCACGGTTACAGCGAATCAGGTCTCAAGAAAATAATTGTAGCCCTTCAGCACCATATGAATTATGATTTTTCGGGATATCCGAGACTGATTCTCGAAAAGAAACTTCATCTCTTCAGCAGAATTGTTGCCATAGTAGATACATTCGATGCAATGACAACCGAGAGGGTTTATCAGAAGGCGTTGCGGCCCGACGATGCCCTGCGACGGATTATCTCGTTTGCGTCAAAGAGATATGACCCGGTTCTGGTTAAGGCATTTGTCTCTTCAATAGGTCTTTATCCTCCGGGAACTCTTGTTGAACTTAGCAACGGTTCACTTGCGGTAGTACTCAAGTCGAATCCTCAGTATGAAAATATCGAAAGACCCGTTGTCAAACTTGTAAATTCATCATCTGCCCAGTCAAAAGAAGGCATCATAAATCTTGCAGAGATGCATTCGGTTCAGATAAGAAAGAGTATCGACCCGGAGGAGGTGGGGATAAATCCCCCGTTTTATCTCTTCAATGAATAGCAGGGTTTTTTATATACTTGTACTGGTTGGTTCTTCTGCTTTTCTGTCCTTATGTGAAAAGCCCAGAACGATACAGGCATTCCCCGATAAGTTTGCAGGTGTCGGAATAGAAATCGAGAAAGAAGGGCAGTATGCCAGAATAGTCCGTGTCCTCCCGTCTTCGCCGGCCGATGAGGCAGGAATCAGGCCCGATGATATGCTTATTGCAGTAGATAATGTGAATATTGCAGAACTATCACTGGCCGAGACTGTTGACAAAATAAGGGGATTACCCAAATCAACTGTTATATTGACAATTGAATCGGGTAAGGATAAAAGTATTAATGTCTTTTCTGTTAAACGAAAGAGGAGTGTTCTTACAGAAAAGGGTTATGTCTTTGAGGAATAGGAATATCTATGAAAATTATCAATACAATTATTGAAAATGACCCTGTAGGTTTGAATCTTGTTTCGTCTTCAGCGGTATATTCTGCCCTTGAGAAGGATGACAGGGCGGTCTTTCTGGAGAAGGGGTATATTGCACTCTTCGAGACAGGTGAATTTCTTATAAGAGAGGATGAGATAGGTGACAAATTCTTTATCGTGAAGTCCGGTGAGGTAGAGGTCTTTACCGAGAAATCGGGGCAGAAGATTACCTTATCGGTACTCTCAATGGGGGCATGCATCGGGGAGGGAGCGCTGATTACGAAATGCCGCAGGACTGCTTCTGTCCAGTGCCTGACGGAGGTTACAGCACTGGTATTTAATTTCTCTGATATCGATAAAATTATCGAAAAGAACCCGAAACTGAAAAAACTCCTTGCCTCGCTGATCGAAAAGCGGGCCGAATCAGCTGCCGAGAAGATACTCTCCTGTATCGACTGAATGGATTTGCTGCCCGGCAGACTATATTTTCTTCTTTGCCTCTTTCAGGATAATCTCGATGATATTCTCGACTGTAACCTTTCTGGAGACAGCCTTGAAATTCAGAATTATTCTGTGGTTGAGAACAGCCTGTACTATTTCTTCAATATCTTCTATTTCGAGGGCTGATTTTCCCTTGAGTAGCGAACCGGTTCTTGCAGTTATTATCAGATGCTGTATAGCCCTTGGGCCCACTCCCCATCTAACGAATTCATTTACCTCATCTATCGGGTTTTTATCGGATGGCCTTGTAAGTCTTCCTATCTCTACAGCATATTTAATCAGGTGCTCAGAAACAGGAAATCTGGCAAGTATTTCCCTGAATTCAAACAATTCACTTCTTCCGATTACAGGAGATATCTGTATGTTGCCCGGTGATGTAACTGATTTTGCTATTTCGATTTCCTCGTTGTAGTCAGGGTATTCGACCTTAATCAGCATCAGAAATCTGTCGAGTTGTGCCTCGGGAAGGGGGTATGTCCCTTCCTGTTCTATCGGATTCTGAGTGGCAAAGACAATAAAAGGTCTCTGGAGTTCATAGGTCTTGCCACCTATGGTAACGGCATATTCCTGCATGGATTGCAGAAGGGCCGATTGTGTCTTGGGCGGTGAGCGGTTAATCTCGTCGGCAAGCAGGATGTTAGTAAAGACAGGGCCTTTGACGAATACCGGTTCTTTTCTGAACGTGCTTTTCTCTTCCTGAAGTACCTCTGTCCCGATGATGTCCGACGGCATAAGGTCCGGAGTAAACTGAATCCTCGAATAATTCAGCGAAAGCGCCCTTGCGGCAGTGGAAATAAGCAATGTCTTTGCAAGTCCCGGTACGCCCATTATTATACTGTGCCCGTCTGAGAAGAGAGAGATAAGCAACAGGTCGATCATCCTCTCCTGACCGATAATGACCTTCTGAATCTCTTTCTTTACTTTTATAAATGAGTTCTGAAAATACCTTATCTTATCTGTATCGGATAGCGGTTCATTCATATATTATCCTTTTAGTCTTATCAGCTTCTTTTTGCCTTCCTGATAAAATTCAATTTTGTCTTCTCTGGCCAGCCACCCCAGAGCCATAACTGCGATGGTCTGTTCTGCCTTTATCAGACCAACGACCTCTTTTAAAGATAACGGTCCTTTCTCCCTGAGAACATTGTAGATATCACCTGCAGCAAAACCGATTTCTGTCTTAATCATAGAATCTCCCTCCTATGCTGGTGTATTTATAACATTATTTTTCCTAATGTAAAGGAATTAAAAAAGGCACCTTATGGTGCCTTTTTAGGGTGGAAATATCAGAACTATTCGATAATCGGTTTGACTAAATCTACCAGTTCGGTAAATGATTTTACGAGTTCCGGAATTTCCTTCCCGGCCCCTTCGAGGTTATTAATGGAGTCTTTTAATGCTTTTGGAATGGTCATCGCCTTTTTGGGGTCAGATTTCAGTTCGTTCGGAGCGATGTTGACGAGGTTGGTTCCTTCTGAAATGAGTTCCTTGGTTTTTCCCTCAAGTCCCATAAGAAGGTCCTTGACAGTAAGCATATTATTAACGCAGTTTTTCAGCGGTTCGATCTTCTCTTTTGCAATATTACCCTTTTTGCTCTTGAGTTCTTCTGCCACTTTTTTGATATCTGAAAAATCAGTAATGTTTATTTCTTTACCAAGATTCATAAGGAGATTTTTCTGGTGTTCCATCAGTCCCTTTGCTACTACAATTGTCCCTTTGACGGCGGCTGACTTTCTGAAAAAGTCATCAAACTTGTTCATCTCGGTAGTTGCGTAAGTTATCCCTGCCTTTGCAACAAAGTTCATTTCGGGTTTGCTGTCGAATTCAGACAGTTTGTCAGACACATCCGCCATTTTAAGCGGAGTCTGCTTAAGTTGTCCGGCACAGCCGGCGATAAGAATTAATACAAACACAAAAATACATCTCTTCATCAGAGCCTCCTTTTAAAAAGTTGAGATATTTCTACTATACATATGTGATATGTCAAGGTGTTATTATTAACTGGAAATACCCCAAAATTTTTCATAAATCCTCCGCAAAACTAAATCTTAGCTGGTTTTTATTCACTTTTTTCTCTTTACTAAGCATCTGCTTTATCCTTTTCATAATGATTTTAAGCA
>Ga0067045_1005143_pt1 | contig 13104 bp, 9 predicted proteins | sample TerdegcTABiofilm_FD_59184 | JGI IMG/M metagenome (GOLD analysis project Ga0067045, IMG submission 59184) | Combined Assembly of (Gp0054472, Gp0054536) Wastewater bioreactor microbial communities from Singapore -Terephthalate degrading...
GTGGTGGCCCGGTGGCCGCACCAGGCAGAGCGAACGCGGGCACTCATCGCTCAGGGACGCCTTCGCCGCCGCGATGCACGCTCCAGCCGCCGCGTATGCCGCCTCGCAGGTATCCTCCATGGCGAGAGTGTCGATGGTGAAGTCCGCGCGACCCGTGGCGCAGGCGCGCTCCAAGGATGCCAGGTGCTCCTCGGCATGGAGCCAGAGAAGCTGCTCGCGGGTGGCAGGCTCGAAGCGCAGGGAGCGGGTACCAGCCAACAGCCCGGAGGCGTCGAGGTGATCTTGGATCGCCCGGAGGCGCTCGGGGCTCTCGGGATGCCCGGGGATGTTGTGCTTTAGGAATACAGGGTCGCGGATAACGCCAACCATTCAATGCACCCTCTCAGGGAAAGTGCCGTGATTATACACGATGGCGAGATGAGGCAGCAGCGCGGGCGCCATTGGCCCTGCGACCGTTTGTGCGCCGCGGGAAGGAATCCGCACCCGCTTAGGGAAACCCCACGGGTCGCTGACTGCCGCGCAACCCGGGCGATAGTGCCCCTCGCCGAGGTTCTCGCCTCATGGATGCCCTCGCGAAACTGCAGTTGCACACCAATTTCGGCGATGCCGACTGGGGCATCACTGTGGTCTTCCTGGTGGTCTCCACCTTGCTGGGGATGTGGGCGATGCGCTACATCCGCGACATGGAGGACTACGTGGTGGCCGGACGGTCGGTGCGCACGTACCTTGGCGTAGCCTCGATGATCGCCACTGAACTGGGCCTGGTCACAGTCATGTACTCGGCCCAGAAAGGCTTCACCTGCGCTTTCGCGGCCTTCGCCATAGCGGTGCTTGCGGCGGCGGCTGGCCTCATTGTGGGGTTGACAGGGTTCATCGTCGTCCCTCTGCGTCACCACGGCGTGATGACCATCCCCGAGTTCTACGAGGTGCGCTTCAGCAAGGGCGTCCGGGTCACCGGCGCGATCATCCTTGCCGCCTCGGGTATCCTGAACATGGGGATGTTCCTCAAGGCCGACTCCATCTTCGTCACCAGCGTGATGGGGATGCATCAGGAGGGCCAGCTGAAGATCGCAATGACCATCATCCTGGCCCTGGTGCTCCTGTACACCATGCTGGGTGGGATGATCTCCGTTGTGCTCACAGACTACCTTCAGTACGTGGTGATGTCCATCGGGCTGGTGGTCACGTCGATACTGCTCATGCAGCATTTCGGCTGGAGTGACCTGGTGTCGGCGGTGTCGGAGCTCAAAGGCGAAGCGGGCTTCAACCCGCTGATGAAAGAGAGCGGACTCGGGCCGACGTATCTGGTCTGGATGCTGTTTCTGGGCTTCATCAGCGCATGCGTGTGGCAGACATCGGTCATGCGCGCCACCAGCGCCGAGAGCGAGAAGGTGGTGCGGCGCACCTATCTCTGGGGCTCAGTCGGCTTCCTCGTGCGGTTCCTGATCCCCTACTTCTGGGGCATCGTGGGCCTGGCGTATGTCGCTGGACACCCGGCCCTGCGCGAGATCTTCCTGCCGGAGACAGGCTCCGCGGACTCCAGCCTGCAGCTTCGCGCCATGCCCATTGCCCTGGCCAACCTGCTGCCCGCCGGGTTCATCGGCCTGCTTACGGCGGGGATGCTCGCAGCGGCGATGTCCACCTACAACACATACCTGCACACCTGGAGCGCGGTCATCACTCAGGACGTCATTGCGCCTCTCATGGGCGGGCATGTGGCTGCCAAGACCCGGATCAACATCGCCCGGAGCATAATGATGCTGGTCGCTGTCTTCCTGCTGGTCTGGGGGCTGTGGTACCCGCTCAGCGAAGACCTGTGGGACTATATGGCGGTCACCGGCGCGATCTACTTCACCGGGGCCTTCGCGACACTGGTTGGGGGGGTCTACTGGAAGCGCGCCAGCAAGGCGGGCGCCTACGGGGCCTTCATCTGCGGCTTCTTCACCATCCTGGGCCTGAAGCCGGTGCAGCAGGTATTCGGTGTGAGTTGGCCCAGCGAAGTCGTAGGGCTTGTAGTGGCCGCGACCGCGTGCGTTGTCATGTTTGCCCTTTCATCGCTGTTCCCGGACGCCCCGAAGGAGGAGGAGTAGTCCATGCAGGACTTCTGGGTCTCACTGTGGGCTGTGATCTGGTACGGGGGGCTGACCATCTTTGCGCTGCTCTCCGTGCTCGTCATCATCTTCGGCGGCTCCGACCTCCTGGCGCTGCTTTCATCGCTGAAGATCCGTCATGAGGAGCAGGAGGCTGTGGAGGCGGAGATGGCCGAGGAGGCCGCACAGGCGGACGAGAGTTAGCGAACCGGGGAGGCGGTGGCATGGCAACAACTCGCGCCGTAGTACAAACGGCAGCACTGTTCATCGTGGCTCTCCTTGCCACAGGTTCTGTGTTGATGGCCGCGCCCCAGGTGGCCAACGGGAGCTTCGAGGCCGATGCCTACTCGCGATCTCCCGGCCTGTGCGCCCAGCACGGGAACCAGATCACCGGCTGGAAGGCGTCGGGCAATGTGGGCATCAACCCCGTCTGGAAGGACCCCGAGAAACGCACGGGGCCAGTCTCGCCGTTCTACGACAATGGCGCGATTCCTCACGGCCGGCAGGTCGCGCTCATCCAGGGCCCCGGGAGCATCAAACAACGGGTCGCCGGCTTCAAGAAGGGCCACCGGTACGTGGTCACCTTCCGCGAGAACGGACGGGTGCAGCGGCAGGGGGATGGCTGGCCGGTGGTTCGGGTGCGGCTGGGCGAGAGGGTAATCGTTTCCCCCCACGAAGTGCCCCCAGTGGCGCGCAAGGACGAGTATCACGTGCCCTTCGCGCGGGTGGTAAGCTCGGTCTTTGCTGCGCCGGATGACGGGGAACTGGACCTGGTAATCGAGACAATTCAGGAACTGCGGACCACCACCGTGTTTCTGGATGACATACGGATACAGGAACTGCGCGAGGGACAGGACGCTCCCTGACCGCGCTGAGCACCGGAGGGACGCTTTGAAGCTGACCGTGGACGCCGACAAGTGCACGATGTGCGGCTGGTGCATTCCCACCTGCCCGAGCGAAATGGTGCGCAGCAAGGGGGACTTCATCAAGATCGGACGGGTGGCCTGCATCGAGTGCGGTCACTGCGCTGCTATCTGCCCCACCGGAGCCATCGTGGACGAGGAGGGCGGAGGACTCGCCTCTACGCCCGTTTCCGCCGTCGCGCCTGAAGCGCTGACGGACCTGATGCGGACCCGGCGGACGGTTCGGCGCTACACGGACGAACCGGTGCTTCGCGAGGAGATCGAGGCGATCCTGCAGGCAGCGGCGTGGGTCCCGACTGCGGCGAACTGCCAGCCCCAGGAGTATGTGGTGCTCACCGATCCGGCCCAGGTTGCCGAACTGCGGGAGAAGGTCGAGGCGCACTACCGAGCTTTCGGCGAAGCCCTGGCAGACAAAGACCACCGCGAGGCGCGGCTGGCCGCACTGGGTGCGGACCCGCAAACCGCGACTCACCCCCACATGCTCGCCGCGGTGCCGGCTTTCGTGAAAGCTGTGGATGCCGGGCGCGACCGCCTGTTCTTCGACGCGCCCGTGGTCATCGTCATCCATGCCGCCGATGATCAGGTGATGCCGGAGTCCGCATGCCACTACGCAACCTTCGCGATCACCCTGGCCGCTTGGGCTCGGGGCCTGGGGACCTGCGTCACGGGGTACGCCTCGGACGCGCTGCGGATCAGGCCGGACCTGCGCGAGCACCTGGGCATCAGGCCGGGTAACCAGGTGCACGCGGTCGTCGTGCTTGGGCATCCCGCTGAGGACTTCACGCGCATTCCCGCGCGCAGGCCGCCGCTGGTTGATTGGCGGTAACGTCGCAAGCCTTAAGACAAGGATAAGCCGGACTTCAGCCCCAGATAACACGCGCGGCGGATGATGGACCCGTGCACTGGCGTTTCCGCGCCCAATCCCAGTTCTTCCCCGGAGGTCACCCCATGAGACGCATCCTGATGGTCGCTGTCCTTCTGTCGCTGCTCTGTGGAATGTCCCAGGCCGCGCAGGTCACGGGGACCGTCTACTACGACCGCAATGCAAACGGCCAGCGCGAAGCCGATGAGCCCGGCCTGTCAGGCGTGCGCATCAGCGACGGGATCACCGTCACCCGCACGCGCGAAGACGGCTCCTACACGCTGAACCCGCCCGACGAGTACACCGTCATTCGCGTCAGTTGGCACGCCGGCTACTGGCCCACCGCGAACAGGTTCTGGGAGGGTGTCGAGGGCGCGACCCCTCGCACGGGCCTGGATTTCGCCCTGCGCTCTCCGGCGGGTGACGAGCTGAAGCCCGGCGCGTTGATTGTCCAGATCACCGACATCCACGCTCTGCCCGACAGCGTGAACCTGATCAAGCAGGTCTCGGAGCAGATCGGCGGCCTCAATCCCCGGTTCGTCATCGCCACAGGCGATCTGGTCATGGATGTCAATGGCGCCACCACTGAGGCGCGGGTGCGCGACTTGTACGCGGCCTTCCAGCAGGGCATCGACCCGGTTTCGGCACCGTTGTTGACGTTACCGGGCAATCATGAGATGTGCGGGACCGGCGCGAAGTCCTTCGAGGGTGACCAGAACCTTCTCGGCGAGGGCGCCTACAGCCGCCTGCGAGGACCGCTCTACTACAGCTTTGACAACGCCGGCGTTCATTTCGTGCTCCTGCACGCAACACGGGTGAACACACCCGGCAAGGTGGGCGGCGGGTACCGCGACGGCCTGACCGATGTGGAGCTTGAGTGGCTGAGGCAGGACCTTATGCACGTGTCGCCCGACACGCCTATCTGTCTGTTCATGCACGAGCCGCCGCGGGGTTTCGCGAACCGCGACGCCTTCGCTGCGCTGCTCCAGGAGCGGCCTGTGATCGGCATGTTCGCCGGGCACACCCACGAGGTGAAGACCTACGACTTCGCCGGCGCTCCTGTGTGGGAGAGTGGCGCGGTCTCGGGATCCTGGTGGGCAGGTCCGGAGCGCAAGAACCCTTGCCCCGACGGCAGCGCTCCCGGGTACAGGCTCATCTGGGTCACCCCTGAAGGCTCACTGGAGACCATCTACCGCGGCGAGTGGGCTGAGAGTGCCGCCGAGTTCCAGAGCATCCAGTGGGACCCGGAGACCCGGCGCATCGAGACCAACGTCGCGGCGTTCGACCCGACCCGCGAGATCACTGGCTTCGACCTGCACTTCGCGGGCATGACCTTCAGCGCTCCTGCCGAAGTGCGCGGTGGCGGCGCTTGGAGGGAAGCGGAGATCGAGGGCTTCGTGGAAGATGGGAACGTCGGCGGGTTCTACGGCCTGCGCGCGAAGGCCGTGACCGCGGACGACCAGGGCCCGTCCGTCACGCTGAACAACCCCATGTATGTTCCATTCCTCGCCGCCGAACTTGACGGCAGCCAGCCGGGGACTGTGCGCTTCTTCATCGTGAACCAGCACGCAGCCAACCTTGTGACCATCGGCGGCCAGAGCTTCCCGATGCCCGTGGATGAGAAGATCCTTGACTGCTGGATCGAGATGCCCATCCCTGCCGAGGCGCTCAAAGGACGGGCGCAGGTCACCATCACTGCGAAAGGCACTCCCCCGGACAATCCGAATCTGGACGACTTCCGAATTCGCGCGCTCAGCCTCAGCGTGGGCAACCGGCGGTTNGTTGCCAATGAGACGGTGCGGCGCGAGCAGTGGCTGGGAGATAATGAGGAGGATCGGCCGGTGGAGTTCACCTTCAGCCTGGCCGAGGTGCGCCCGATCCCGGACGCAGCCGAGGGCACGCTATCGGTGACGCTGGGCGCTAGCGCTGCGCCAACGTGCGTGATGATGAACGGCGTGAAGCTGGGTGACGTGGGGGCATCGGAAAAGCGCCAGACTGCGACCCTGGCCGTGCCGGCGGACGCACTCAAAGGCCCGCTTGCGGTGACGGTTCGAGCGGGGAAGATCGCTGACGATGACCTGGCGGACTTCCTCGTCGCGACGCTGAGCCTGAAGGTCGGCGACCGGCAGTTCCTAAGCGCGGAGACGGATGTGGCGCTGGGCGATGGAAATCCGGCATCCGCGCCGGAATACACCTTCCACCTGCTGCCTTTCGTGCCAGAGGGGTAGGCGAAAACAGGGCACGATCGAGTGGGGCCGGCGCCGGCTGCGGGTGAGTACCGCAGATGCGCGCCGGCCCCTTGCTCATTTGCTGGTGGCGAACATCGCCTTCAGTCGTTCCCAGGCCGGCCGGGGCGTGAAGACCGGGTCCGTGCTGAAGTCGAATGCGTAGGCCGTCTCGCCGTCTTTCACGAGTTCGGCCCGGGCAAGCTCCAGCCTGCCGGAGGTCCGCTGCCCTGCCTGCACACCGATCCAGACACCCCGCAGGGGCTGGTGCACGGTTCCGTCATCGGCTCCGGCCCAGTGGTCATTCCACGGAGCGCGCACCGGCACGCTGATCGCCTGCCAGTCGCCGGTGAACTGCACCCTCGGCGACAGCTGCAGATGCTGGCCGCCAGCGTCCACGAACCGCACCAGCATCTCCACCTCGCCGGGATTTCCGCGCACCCGCAGGCGCATCTCATCCGCATCCACCGGGTTTCGCGGGAGCCAGTTCATCGAGACGTACCTGCCGCCTGCCGAGAAGTTCCAGTCCAGCGCCAGGCTCTTCACTCCTCCGTGCTCCTGCAGGCCGATAGAAGCCTTCGCACCGGGGAACTCCTGCCCGAGGCTCAGGCCCCACTCGCAGTGGACGATCCCGTAGCAGACCTCGCCACCGTGCGCCAGCAGGTAGGGCTCGTCGAACAGCTCGTAGACCACATAGGCGTCCACCTTGCCCGTTCCTGCCAGCGTCTTGATGGTCTGTTCCAGGTACTCGGCCTGCTCCTGCTCCGCGCCGTCCAGCGCCCCGTTGCGTCGGTTCCCTTCGGTGAACCAGATCGGCTTGCCCCACTGCCCTATTCGCTCTAGCAGCCGGTATCTGCCCGAGTAGGACTCGATCTCGCGCAAGGGGTCGCCCATCTCGGAATACCAGTGCCAGGCCACCACGTCGAATGGCACCTTGTCGCGCACCAGCAGGTCGATGAACCCGAAATGCAGCCAGCCCGCGGTGTCGACCATGGTGATGCAGTCCGGGTGAGTCTGCTTCAGGCCATCCGACAGCCCGCGCATCATCCCGCGGATCGGCGCGTAGAGGGCCTCGTCGTAGTCGGTCATTGCCGCGCCGTCGCGGTCGCCGCCTCCGGGCCACTTTGTCATGCAGCGGCAGTCCCGCTCGTTGCTCAGCTCGAAGTAGCGTATCCGGTCGCGGTACCTGTCGCCACACTGCCGCCCGTATTCGAGACTCGCGGCATACCAGGCGTCCTCAGTGTCTTCAGCGGGCGCGGGTGGGAAGAGCACCGGCAGCAGTTCGACGCCAGCCCGGTCGGCAGCCTGCAGTATCTCTTCATTCAGCGCCCAGTCCGAGCCCCAGTCGATGCGGCACAGGTCCATTCCGCAGCCGGTGATCCAGCCGAAGACCTGTTCCCAGTCGGTGAGCCTGTTCTTCGTGTGGCCCGGGTGGCAGCAGACGCCGATGCGCATCGGTTCGGGCTGAGCAGATGCGACTTGCCCGAGGCTGGCGCCCAGAATGCCGGCGAGCAGAGCAGGTAGAATGCGCATGGTGGAAGGCCTCCGATGCGGATGTCTCTTGGCAGGCCAACTTCCCGCACATGGGCACCGAATCCTGCCCGGCCGGGAGGCAGGGACCCGGGCCGCGCACGCGGAAGGTACACCTGATGAAGCGCCATCCCTTGTCGGGCGGGCGGTTGGCCCTGAAGCTAACCCGATCTCGCCGGTTGGTGGGAGGAACGAATATGGTTCGTCTGCTGCTGCTTTCCGCGATTTCTGTCTGTGCCGTCGCCTTCCCGCTGGACCTGCTGCGCGATGCTGGCACGTGGGTGGGCAATCTCGACAGGCAGGGCCCGGCAATCACTGTGGGCGCATCCGAGGAAGCGCCTCTGTGGGCTGAGGTTTCCTCGAACGCCGGGGCTGAGGACTATCCGAAGCTGCGCCTGACCTTCGATCCCGCGCGTGACCTCACCGATTTCATGCGCCTGCGGTGGCGGGTGCGCGTTGTGTGTAAGGACCCGTCGGTTCGCGAGAAGCGGGTTGCGGCGGTCTTTTACGACGACCAGCACCGCCACGCGAGTCTGCCCGGCAACCCCAGCGTGCAGCAGGTCATCGAGCACTACGTCCCGGTGAACCGCTGGATGGACTACCGCGACTGGATCCTGACGTTGCACCGCGGTGCAATCCAGCAGGTGGACCTGTACATCTATGAGGACCCGCTGGACACGGCCCACACATACCGCTGGGAGTTCGCCGACCTGGCCCTGGAAGGTGTTGGCGAAGAGGCAGTCCTGTTCGACACAGAGATCTACGCGAACAGCGATCTGCGAGTTCCGGCTCCGGATGGGACAGTGGCCGGGACCGTCGGCGCGGGGGATCTGTCGCTGGAGTTCGCGCCGGACGGGCGAATCCGCCGGGTTCTCCACTCGGAAACCGAGGCGGGAGTAGCCGGGGATGCGCCGACCGGGCTGCTCCTGCGCGACGCCACCGGTCAGGCGCCTCTGGCCCCGGTCGGGGGCACTTTCGAGGCCACCGAAGACGGCCTCCGACATCACTCTCGGGTGGATGCCCTGGGCGTGGAACTGGACGCTACGTACCGGACGGGCGAAGGGTACATCGAGGTCCAGGGCGCGGTCACTGATCTGCGCGGGGAGGACCGTGCGGTGCAGGTTGCGCTGGCATTGCCCCTGTCCGGTGAAGGCTGGCAGTGGTGGGACAGCGCCGCGAAATCGCGCCCGGTGGCTGGTGAGAGGCTGGAGTTGTCGGCGTTGGAGACGGGCATGCAGTACGGCCTTAACGGTGCGCATTCGAAGTACCCCATCGGCGCGGCGACACTTCCCGGGAGGGCCGGCGTCAGTCTGGGCCTCCGCATGGACGAGCCGGTGGTGCACCGGATCGCCTGCAACCCGGCCCTGAACTTGCTCTACATCGTGCTGGATTTCGGGCTGATCCCGGAGACTGCCGTGGACGGGCACTCCCTGTCCAGTGCGCCTTTCCGGATTCTTGTGTACTCCCACGACCCCGCATGGGGGTTCAGGTCGGCGCTGGACAGGTACTACGGGTTCTTCCCGGAGTTCTTCACCCGGCGCACCGACCCGCGGCGTGAAGGCGGCTGGTATGTCTGGGGGCACATGAAGGACACGCCCGATGCCCTGAGGGGTGGCTTCGGCTTCCACTGGGGCCCGAGCGGCAACGATGCCGTGAAATGGGACAACGAGAACAACGTCTATTCGCTGCTGTACATCGAGCCCGAGTTCTTCCAGCAGACGATGGGCGATTTCGACCGCCGCCCCACCGCGGAAGAGGGGCTGAAGCGGCTGGAGCTGATTGCCTCCGGGGACGAAGCAGAACTGGAGGCTTTCGCGAAGCTGGGGTACTCGCACAGCTACACCCCCAGCAACTGGGTGGCGGCGCATTCCCACAAGGAGGCCCTGCGCACGATCGCCAATGCGGCCCGGCTCAGCGTGAACTTCGAGCGGGACCTTAAGCCGGCGGGCGGCTCCGGGCAGTATCCGTGGATGACCGAGAGCCGTTGGGGGATCATCTTCCCCTGCAACCTGGACCCGGACATCCCCGAGGGCAAGGGCTGGTTCAACCGGGAGATCTACCTGGACTGGGGCCTTCGCGGCGCGGATGATGCCGGGGCGCGGTATGACGGCATCGGACTGGACTCCTTCGGCGGGTACGGGCAGGACTCCCGGGCGAACTACCGCCGCGAGCACTTCAAGTACGCACAGGTTCCCTTGAGCTTCTCAGCGAGCGACTATCGCCCGGTGCAGGTGGCGGCCTTCGCCAGTGTGGAGTGGGTGCGGGACCTTGCCGCGGCGACCCATGCCGACGGCCGGGTGCTTATGGCCAACTGCTCGTGGGGCAGGACCCCGGCGTGGCTGACTTTCGCCGCCCCGTACCTGGACATTTTCGGCGCCGAGGCCACGCAGTTTGCCGACCCCGACTACATCCGAGCCATCGCCCGCACCAAGGCCTGCACCGATCTGCCCTACAACCCGCGGCCGGACTGGGAAGTGGCCTGGCATCTGCTCCATGGCATCTACCCGGGCCACGGCAATGAGATCTCGGTGATGGCCGAACTCGCCGAAGGCCTGCGGGAGCTGTCCGCGGCGGGGTGGGAGCCCCTGACCCATGCCACCGCAGAGCCCGCAACCGTGCGCGTGGAGCGGTTCGGTTCGGGCGACCGCGTCTACTTGAGCATGCACAACCCGACAGAAGATGCCGTGTCGATGGTTGTCCGACTGGATCGTGGAGCGCTCGGGCTGGGGGATGGGTTCCAGGCGCGTGACCTGCTGGATGACGGCCCGGTCGCTGTTGAGACCGATGCCCTGCGCCTTGATCTGGCGGGGAAGGCGACGCGCACTGTCGTACTGGAGAAGTAGGCTGCAGATGCGCGAAGGGGGACGGGCCCGTGGCTTCCGTGCCCACCCGAAGCCATGGGGTCCCGTCCCCTCGTCTGTTCTGCTGTCGGCGATTCCTCAGGCGACGCCGGCCGCGGCTTGCGGCGTCCGGATGATCAGCCCCGTATAACGCTCCAGGGCGTCCGCGAGTTGCTCAAGGGTGAAGGGCTTGGAGATCACCTGGCGCACCCCGTGGCGCATGGCGTTGGCCACGTGAGCATCGGAAGGGTTCGCCGTGATGATCACGATCGGCGTGTCGGGCTTGCTTGCCACCATGGAGGGCACGATCGCGTCGCAGTGGCCCTCAGGAAAATGGTTGTCAAGCAAGATGATGTCGAAGTCCTCGCTCAGCGCCAGGCGCAGGCCGTCGCGCAGAGTGCAGGCTCCGACCATGTCACAGCCCATGAGGTTCAGCGCGCGCTGCAGGATGGCCAGCAGTGCCTTTTCATCGTCCACCACGAGCACTCTCAGGAGGGGCATCAGTCTTCTCCAATTGCCGGCAGACTCAGGCTGACGCGGGTGCCGGCGTGGCGTTGGCTTTCAATGCCGAGGGTTCCCCCATGTGCTTCCGCAACACTGTGACAGATGCTGAGCCCAAGCCCAGTCCCCTTCCCGCAGGGCTTGGTTGTGAAGAACGGCTCCAGCGCTCGCTGGCGCGTAGCTTCGTCCATCCCGACCCCGTCATCCGTGACCGTGATTCTGATGTAGCCATCGGTCTTATCGGCACCTAGGGTCACGTGCTTAGCGTGCGCGTCGACTGCATTGTTCACAAGGTTCACCAGTACCTGGAGAAGCTCGGACTGGTCGCCCCAGATCAGCGTCTCATCCCCGATGCCGCTGACGGAGAGTGCGGTGGAGGAGTGGTTCAGCTGGGGAGCGACGAGGTCCGCGGCCTGGGCAAGCAGCTCATCCACTGCAACTGCGCGCATCTCCGTGCCGCTGTTGCGGGCGAGATCCAGGAGATTGCGTAGGAGAGCGGCGCCCCGGTCGATCTCGGCCTGCATTCCCTCGAGGTTCTCTCGGGCAAGAGGGTCGCGGACGCACTGCATCAGCAGTTCGGCACGCAGGTGGATGGGCGCGAGCACGTTCTTGACTTCGTGGGCGATGGCCGCCGAAAGCTTCCCGGCCATGGCGAGGCGCTCATTGTGCAGGAGCAGTTCCTGAGTCTCCTCGCGGCTGGCGACCATGTGGTTGAAGGCGCGGGCGAGACGGCCGAGGCTGTCATCTGTCTCGATCTGCAGCGGAGGAGCACCGCGCTTGCCCGCCGCGAGATCCTCAACGCGCTCACGCAGCTCCTCCAGCGGCTGGTTGACCCAGTTGCTGACGAGACTGGTCAGCAGGGCGCCCAGCAGCAAAGCACAGGCGAAGGCGCCGAAAGCGACGGTCACGAACCTGGGACCGCGGCCCGGCAGGGCAGACCTGTCCATGACGACGGTGAGTTGCGACGGCGCGTCCTCCCGCGCCCCGCTTGCGAAGACCATGGACATCGATACCGTCTCGCTGGTGCTGTCGCCATCAACGGACGTCGCCGAGAAGCCCGAAGTACTGCGCATTGGCGGGGTGTCGGAGCCTGCCCGGGTACGGATCGGGGCGGCCGGGTTGAGTGTGCACAGGGTCGCCTTGCAGACCCCAGCCCCCATTACCGACTCCATCTCGTTCGCGGTGATCTGGCGGCCCACCAAGATTGCGCCGATGGTGGTGTCCGAGCCGTCGCGTGACTTCACAGGTGCGGCGCCCACGACCACGAGGCTGTCACGGTGTCCGACCACTCCCCACGATGCCTCGCCGTCCAAAGCGGCCGCGGCGTGGGACGTTTCGGTGAGCATGGCATCCAGCGCCAGGTCCCGGCCAAGCACCGCGGGAGCCTGAGTCCCCCCCGTTCCCAGGATGGCCGCGGCGCTGATATCCTGGGCATCCGCCAGTTCCCGCAGGAACGCGGGGCCGACTACCTCGAGCTTGCCATGCGACGCCGTCTGCAACCACTCGTCACGCGCGGCGGTCGCCGTGTACACCACGCGCAGGCCCATGGCTCGAACATACTGGGTAACCACGACCAGACGCTGGTTCAGCGCGGCCTCATCGAGCATCCGCATTCGCTGGCCATTGATGGCATGCACGAACACGGCGTAGCCGAAGAGCGGGATCGCGATAGCTACTGCGAAAGCGAGGATGAGCTTTCGGGGAAAGGAAAGCGCGATGCGTTTGCGGACCGCAACTCTTGGCAGGGCTAAGGTCTCTGCTATGGTGGTCATTTGCGGCCCCCCTGGCCGCCCCCCCACAGGACTGGTACGTTTGTGAAGGGTAAGCGATTATCAAGAAAAAGTCAAGAGATGCTCATGAGATTCTGGCGGTTTTCTGAATGGCAGGCGAAGACGCAGAATGCCCCTGAAACAATGTTCAGGGGCATTCGTGGCCGTTCTGACCGCCCGATGCGGCGACTGGCGGCTCCATTAACCTAAACGTAAATTAAAGTTTTCCTCCAGCCAGAATGGCTACCCGAAGATCGATGCGCCGGAAGTTAGCCGCCGAAGCAAGTCGGCATGCGCGCTGAGTACCGCGTCACAGGCCGTCCGGTCGGGCTCGCGCGTGCAGTCAAGCCCGCAGGTCTCGCCC
>Ga0067045_1002237_pt1 | contig 13098 bp, 10 predicted proteins | sample TerdegcTABiofilm_FD_59184 | JGI IMG/M metagenome (GOLD analysis project Ga0067045, IMG submission 59184) | Combined Assembly of (Gp0054472, Gp0054536) Wastewater bioreactor microbial communities from Singapore -Terephthalate degrading...
AAAGGTGACTTTGTCAAGAACGCGGTCAATATTCCGTCCTTGAGCCCGAAAGTTATGGCTGTTGTGAAGCCTTACCTTACGTTGGCGGAAAAAATGGGCAAATTTGCCGCCCAGTTGGTAGACGGCCGGACAAATAAGATCGAAATTACTTACAGCGGGGACCTGGCAGGCCAGGATGTGGCGCCTATTACCACGGCGGTGTTAAAAGGCTTTCTGGACACCATCCTGCAGGATATGGTCAACTTTGTTAACGCCCCGATTCTGTCCAAAAAACGCGGCATCAATGTGGTCCAGCAGCAGGCTGGTGAAGAAGGCGATTACGCCAATCTGGTCACAGTCAAGGTTGTTTCGGATAAGGACGAGATTTCGGTGGCCGGGACTATCTTTGGCGGTACAGACGCTCGTATTGTTTCCATTGACGGCTACCACGTAGACGCGGTGCCTGAGGGACACATGCTTTATGTTCCTCATATCGACAAGCCGAGGATCATCGGCCCGGTAGGCAGCCTGATTGGCGCGCATGACATCAACATATCCGGAATGCAGGTAGGCCGCAAGACAATCGGCGGCAAGGCGGTAATGCTTTTGAATGTTGATACTCCCGTACCTGAAGACACCATGGCGGAAATCGCCAAAATCGACGGGGTGCAGGGTGTTAAGAACGTAAGTTTATAAAACTCTCTAACCAGTTACCGAAACTTTGACTATATTGGACGGCGCCTCGAAAGAGGCGCCTTTAACATACCAGGAAATTATGCTTTTCGAGAATTGTGGATAAGTGACCTGTGGGCTCACATAAGCGGCGATTTTGAGTACGGCAATGGCGAGAGCCACTTTATGATATTAGCGTTTCTGCATCATCGCCATTGCAAATCAAACCTATTTATTAGAACCGCTCTCGGAATAGTGGGGGGAACTGTTCGAGTGAGCGAAGCGAGCGAGTTTGACTGAGCCCGAGGGCGAGGGAGCTCATACGATTATAAGGGCCGAACATGAGCCGCGTTATAAGCCCACAGGTCGTCGAAGCCGCCTTTGCAGTGCCGCTAGTCCGGTCCGAAGCGAGACGATCTGTTGTCGGCGCGGAATTAATTGGGGACATTCCTTCCCTGATTTCCAAAACAACTTTCGTTTTTATTTTAACCAAGGAAGGTGTGTCCCCCTTCCTCTGAGTGAGTGAGCGGGGACAACGCCGTGCCTATACATGGTTCATTGAATAGTATTGATTTATTTTACAAACTATAACCGTTATAGTATAATACTACAACTAATATTTTACATAAATATATTTTATTTATAACTTCCAACTGGGGGGAGAGGTAATGCTTGACTTAAAATTTGTTCGCAGCAATCCCGATGCGGTGCAGGGTGCTCTTGCCAAACGAGGCTCTCCGGTATCCCTGGATGATTTTCTGAGCCTGGATGAGCAGCGCCGGGATAAACTGTTTGTCGTAGAGCAGATGAAAAGCAGGCGCAACGTTGTATCCGAGGAAATCGGCCGCTTGAAGAAAGCCGGCAAGGAAACCAAAGATATGGTTTTGGAAATGAGGGAACTTTCTCAGCAAATAAAAGAAAGAGATGAAGAGATTAAAGCCATCGAGGAAAAATTGCAGAATATCCTGCTTAATATTCCCAACATACCACATGAATCTGTGCCGGTCGGCAATGGCGAAGCGGATAACCCGGTGGTGCGTACCTGGGGTGAGCCCAGGAAATTTGATTTTACACCCAAGCCTCACTGGGAAATTGGCGAGGCTTTGGATATTATTGATTTTGAACGGGGCGGCAAGGTTACCGGTGCCAGGTTCAGCTTTTACAAGGGTTTTGGTTCCCGGCTGGAACGTTCGGTGATCAGCTTTATGATGGACTTGCATTCATCCGAACATAACTATGTGGAGATATTTCCACCTTTTATGGTGAACCGGGATAGTATGGTGGGTACCGGACAGCTACCTAAATTTGCCGAGGATATGTTCAAAATTGAAAATACTGACTATTATCTTATTCCTACTGCTGAAGTGCCGGTAACCAACCTTTACCGGAATGAAATCCTTGACGGCGAGAAACTGCCGATATATCACTGCGCCTATAGCGCTTGTTTCAGGGCTGAAGCAGGGGCGGCCGGCCGGGACACTCGCGGTTTAATCCGCCAGCATCAGTTTAATAAGGTCGAGCTAGTAAAATTCTGCAGGCCTGAGCAATCGTATGACGAACTGGAAAAACTTACTTCGAATGCGGAAAGGGTGCTACAATTATTAGGCCTGCCTTACCGGGTAGTAGTTCTTTGTACAGGTGACCTGGGCTTTTCATCTGCGAAAACTTATGATATCGAAGTATGGCTTCCGAGCTACCGAGATTACAAAGAAATTTCCTCCTGTAGTAATTTTGAAGATTACCAGGCCCGGCGGGCAGGGATCCGCTTCCGGAACCAGAAAGGAAAAGTCGAATTAGTGCACACTTTAAACGGTTCCGGTCTGGCAGTCGGCCGTACAGTGGCCGCCATCCTGGAGAATTGCCAGGAATCCGATGGAACAGTGACCATACCGGAAGTATTACGGCCTTACATGGGGGGGCTGTCCAGGATTAGTTGATCTTGTTATTTTGGAAATTATACCATTTTTTGCCTTTTCGATTATCCTAAATTGACACATGTTGTTATCTGTGTTAAACTAATTAATGCATTATTATATGTATAATCCGGCAGTTGGAGGGCCTGGACGGAGGGGTGTCCGAGCGGTTTAAGGAGGCGGTCTTGAAAACCGTTGGTCCTTTGCGGGTCCCGTGGGTTCGAATCCCACCCCCTCCGCCAACGTACTGGAAGTTAGTCAGGCAGTATTGTGGAGAGTTGGCCGAGTTGGCTGAAGGCGCTCGCCTGCTAAGCGAGTAGACGGTGTTAAACTGTCTCGAGGGTTCGAATCCCTCACTCTCCGCCATTATATTATTTGCAAGTTTAGACGAAGCAGGATCCGGGAAACAAACCGGGTCCTGCTTCGTTTCACAAGTTATTACTTCGAAAAGATGAAGACAGTATTTGAGGCATCGTCGTATTCTACACGGCAGCCAAGCTCTTCCGCGACAAACCTCAACGGAACCATAGTTATTGTGCCATACTTCAGGAAGGGGGGCACATCAAGATGTTTTTCAGCACTGTTGACAGTGTACAACTGCTTGTCAATATACATGGTAATAGAGATGTCTTCGCGGCATATGTTAACTTGATCCGGTTCAACCCACGTTACTTCGCCCCCCAGATTTTCCGCCAGGTTTCTAACAGGCACCATAATCCTGCCGTCTTTGACAAGCGGGGCGACAACGAAAATAACCGGTTCGCCGTCAACCAGCACGCTGACTTCGGGTGAATCATTGTATGCGTCAAGTGAGTTATCATTTATAAACGGTTCGACATTCAAGCTGTTTGATTCAGTCAATACCGGAATATTAATTTGAACGTCTTTGTCCGCCCTGAATCTGAAACTCCCTTCCACATTTAAATCCAGTAATGTAGTGTTCTCAGACAAGTCTTTTGCTTTTGCCTTAATGGAAAAGTTAGATCTGGCTTTGTCACCGGTTAGCTGATCCTGACCGTCCATTTGAATAACAACATCAATTATTTTCCCCTTTTTATCCCGGACTGACAAACGTAAAGCATAAGTTCCGTTCAAGTTATCTTCGCCGCCGGTAAAATCGGTGTTAATTGTAATCCTACCGTCATATTTTGTCTCGCCGATAAGATTGATCGCTGCGACCAATTTGCGCTGTCCCGCCGGCAATAAGGAAACTTCGTACTTGAGTTCATCTAAATCAATAAAACTAGCCAGAGCCTGCTGTATTTCTTTGAGGCTTGGGAAGTCGCCTTCATTGATTCTGTCTTCCAGAGCGCGTATTATTTCGCTTTTGATTTCTTCTTGGTTTACATCGGGGTTGGAAGTGGCGGCAATATCAGCTATTATGGATGCAAATCTTTCCTTTTCATTTGTAATTTTTTGCATTAACGAGAATATAACTTCGTCCAGTCCTTGCTGGTCAATACTAAAAGTTACTTTCTGGTTTACTAACGAGACAGAAAAATATTTATTCGGGATAGCCTCAATTATGAAAGCCAGCAAATCATTTAATTCCGGCTGCATATATTGCTCCTCGGGGTTAGTGTTAATTATCTCGTCCCACAACTGATTGAATTCGCTGCTGGTAGAATAAACATACTTAGGGATATTTATTTGCCCGTTAATATTAAAATCCGGATCGATTTCCTTGATTAACGATAGAATTTCTGTTGACAAAATCAGTTTGTTATCATTAATAAATATACTGCCTGTATAGTTTTTATTGTTGTAGGAAAGATCATAGTTTGCCTCTATTTTTTTTTCGGGGATGTTAAATTTGTAGTCAAAATTTAAACTAGAGCCTTCCAAATCTTTAAGCTGTTCACAATCGGAGAAGAGTGTGCCGCTAAACCTTTTTAAAACCAGGGCAGCATTACCTGAAGCTGATAATTTTTCAACAAGATCGTTTGGCAGGTAAATATTGGTGGTTTGTAGGCGGTTGAGCAGCAATTGTTTTGCCATTTGCGAGGATTCAGCCTGTACGGGGTAAGAAATAACAAGACATAAAACAAAACATAGCAATAGCAATAAACCCCTCTTATTTTTCATGATGTTTGTCCCTCCTATGTTAATAAATTCCTTTAGCTACACTTTACCATAGATTGGGCAAACATAATAGATCTTAAAATTCTATCCCGAAACGGCGCATGAACCAGTCGTCGTCAAATCTTCGCCGGGCAAAGTAATCAAGCCGTTGTTCCATAGCGCCGCCTTCTAAAACTCTCCTGACAATTTTTCTTAGCCGGGTGCTCGGTTGAACCATGTCGAGGATTTTGTCAACGCGTTTATAATTGAAATGTGAATAAGCCATACGCAGCAAATTGTATTGCACATGATTAATTGTTACAGAATAGGGATGTTTTTTACGAAATTGATGCAGTATTTTAACTGACGGGTTGACATATAACTTGTACCCGAATAACCAGAGTTTAAGGGAAATTTCAACATCTTCATAACCCCAAACAATAAAACCGCTGTCAAATCCCCCCACTTGCCGGAATGCTTCAGCGCGGACCGCCAGACATCCCCCCGGCAACAGGGGTACGGTTGTAATTTCCCGGTTAGCGGGTGGCGGCAGCCAGACGGTTTCTAGATTCCTGTTCCAGGTCTGTCCACAACCTGTCGCTGTAGGGTTTCCCAGCGAGCCAACAGCCGGCGAAACGGCGTCGACTTCAGGGTGCCGGAAGGTTTCCAGGAGATTGCGCGGCCAACCCTCCGGCACAGTAATATGGGCGTCGCAAAAAATCAGGTGCTTGCCGTGAGCAGCTGCAGCGCCGAGGTTTCGTGCCCGTGCGGCCCCTAGCCCGGGAGTAGGGATAAAATTAACTTTCTGATAGAGATGGCTTTCTTGTAAAAATAAACAGCAGCCGTCTGTGGAACCGTCGTCCACAATGATGATTTCGTGATTATCATCAGGCGCGGCTGCAAGAATTGAATCTACCGTCATCTTGACATTGGAGCCTTCATTCTTACAGGGAATAATAATTGATACGCCGGTTTGATAAATTTCATCGTTAGTATGCATAAAAGTATGCATAAAGTACCACTNCCTGAATAAACTTTATACCCATATAACTTATTAAGTGGAGCGAAAAAAAGCAACAAAGCACAAGCAACAAAGCAATTTACTTGACTAACCATAATGATTTTGTTACAATNTATTTCACATGGAATGAGCATAATATGCGCCTGTAGCTCAGTTGGATAGAGCGTCTGACTACGGATCAGAAGGCCGGGGGTTCGAATCCCTCCGGGCGCGCCAGTGAAATCACAAAAACCAAATAAAACTAAAAGGACAGGTTATTAAGTAAGCCTGCCTTTTTTATCGTTAGAGAAATTATCACTTCACCATTTTTTCCAACCGGGAANCCCTGGAAACAAGATAGCCGGTATCTTTTTCAATACAATCTATGCGTTCATCAAAGTGCTTTTGTATATTTTCAATTTGGTCGCCTCTAAGGTTATAGCTGTCAAACAGGGCACATACTTTATCAATGACCTCATTCTCCATGCGTATTTCAAGCCTGTTAACTCTATTTACCAGCCTATCCTGACTTTGGTTTAATTCCTGTTGACCTGCTTCCAATGTAACAAAGCGGGTGTTTAATCCCTGTTGNCCCTTTTCTACACTGTTAAGCCTTTCATTGATGGGTTTTAACTCTTCCTGAATTATTCCTCGTAGCATATCGGCTAATTCGTTGTCCGGCATAGACACTTCCTCCCTTTTGGATATTTTACCATAACATAGACGCAAGGAAAAAGCACGCTTTAAGAATATAGAGGTCGTTACCACTGATAAAAAACCATAATTTGCATGATGTATAGCATAAAATGGTCCTCGAACGCATCTGGAAACCTATTCAAACGATGGCAGTGGATGTATAATAAATTATCATAATATAAAAAAGTTCATACAAGGAGGTGGTTAAAAATGGAAGTATTATATCAAAGTAATTATTTTTCCACAGTCAAGATAATTCATAGTGATGAATTGCTGGCCGAAAGTACTTTAATCAGTACCGATTTTGAAGCGATCGGCCAGTTGGTAACCGACCTGAAAAGCTTTAAGATTAAAAAAGCGCGGTGGGATATTTACCGTTCACCGGACGGCAGTATGAACGGTAGCAAGGAGTTGCCGGAACTGATCGGTGTTGAGGCTTATTTTAGCGCCGGCGGGAGCTTGCGGCGCGTAGCCGGTGAAGATGCGGGCGGGTTGCCGAGGGAACTGCTGGCGGAATGCGTCAAGGGGATTATTCAGGCTGAGACGTTTATATTTGATGTCAGGGGTTACCCATCGCCCGGGGCTTACGATGATTACTGGGATAAGATTTATTTAAACGCGTGCCGTTACTACAGCAACCTGGAGCGTGTCGTCCGCAGGTGGTCGGATCACGTCGGCGATTACAAGCGTGAACGAAATCTTTTTAACCGTTATATGAGCTGCCGGGTTTGTCGTCATGATGACGGCGGTTTGACGGCATCCGGATGCTTTAGCGACTCGTTCCATGAACTGGGTGTGCATGCTGACTTTAATGGCGAAGGAATAGTCGTTGCTTGCGCGGGGAATTTTTTGCGGGCTCCGGATCAGGTTTGCTTTGAGAACAGGGAGCATTTATGCAAACTTATCGGGAAGAAGATCACCTGTATAGAAAAGAAAGAAATAGGGGAATTGGTTGGCGGGCCTAAGGGTTGTAATCACCTGGTCGATATTATCTACGGCCTTAGCAAAGCGGTGACTGTTGCCCTGGAATAAAAGGTGAGATATGATGCATCTTGTTTAACAAGAAGCCGTGCATTGGTATACACGGCTTCTTTTTGTTGACAATTATAGGGCCGAACATGAGCCGCGCATGAATGCCAAAAGGTCGCCATGAGGTAAATTTGTTCTGTTTCTCTGGCCAATTATGCGCGAAAGCAACGGGCTAGCCTTTCCAGTGAGCGGTCATATGTTTTTTCCACGTCCGGCGGGAATAAGCAACCTGGTGCTCCGCCGTGTTCACGGTGATAACTGATGCACTCGCAGCATAGTCCTTTTCTTGAACACGTTTTGTAAGTGCAACTACAATTTGCCTTATTTTTTTCTTGCTTGCATTCCATAAAAAAACCCCCTTGAAATCCGCCCTAATCTGGCGATTACCAATTTTGTTGATTTTTTAGTAGTATTTATTTATTTCTACAAGTTAAAACTTAATCCCTGCCGGAATTTAAGTCTGATAGTTTATTGTTGTCGGTTTTCCCCGATGTTTCCTTGTGATAAAACGTTCTAAATGGTATAATTAATAATTAAACAGAACTGGATGCGTTTACCATGCGTGTGAGGTCTTTTTTTTACTGCCGTGAATGCGGACATCAGTCTACCCGCTGGTTGGGGCGTTGCCCCGGTTGCGGTGCCTGGAACAGCTTGGTGGAAGAGTTGAGCAGTCGTCCGGTTGCCGGCCGGACTGCCGCCGGCGTAAGTGTTCTTCCCAGTCCGGTAACAGAAGTGTCTGCTCGGGAAGAGGAGCGCCTGCCTACCGGGATAGATGAATTGGACCGTGTCCTTGGCGGTGGAGTGGTTCCGGGTTCTTTGATACTGGTCGGCGGCGACCCCGGTATCGGTAAGTCTACCCTGCTGTTACAAATTGCNTACCGGTTCAGCGACAGATTTCAGGTGCTTTATGTGACGGGAGAAGAATCGGTTCGGCAGATTAGAATCCGGGCTGACCGGCTNCTGGCTTTGTCACCCAACTTATTGCTGGTTGCTGAAACCGATATTGATCTAGTCGAGCGCCATCTTAGAGAAGTCAACCCCCCCGTAGCAGTAATTGATTCAATACAAACAATGTTTAAGAACGAGTTTGGTTCAGCTCCCGGCAGCGTCGGGCAGGTGCGTGAATGCGCAGCCCAACTGATGCGCTTGGCCAAGGCTTCCGGGATGTCAATCTTTTTGGTCGGCCATGTGACCAAGGAAGGGTTGCTTGCGGGACCACGCGTACTTGAGCATATGGTGGATACAGTACTTTACCTTGAAGGCGACAGGCACCAGTCCTTTCGCATTCTCAGAGGAGTAAAAAACAGATTTGGGTCTACCAATGAGATAGGCGTCTTTGACATGCGGGGCCAGGGGCTGGTTGAGGTTGCCAATCCTTCGCTCCTATTTATGAATCAGCATCCTGGGGGGAATGTACCGGGCACGGTCGTGGTGGCAAGCCTGGAGGGGTCAAGGCCTTTGCTCGTTGAAATACAGGCGCTGGTTTCACCNGCCGGCTATGGAGTCCCGCGCCGGATGACGGCTGGTGTTGATCACAACCGGGTAGCCCTAATTGCAGCAGTCTTAGAAAAAAGAATCGGTCTGAACCTTGGTAGTAATGATATCTATGTAAATGCCGTTGGGGGGGTTAAACTTGATGAGCCTGCGGTTGACCTGGGTATTGCTCTGGCTCTGACTTCGAGTATTCGGGATGTCCCTGTGGAATCCGGTCTTGCCGCGGCTGGTGAGATCGGCCTTGCCGGGGAACTTCGCCCGGTACCGGGTGCTGCAAAGCGGGTGAATGAGGCGTTTAAACTGGGTTTCAGCCGTTTTTTACTGTCCGCGCAAAGCGAAATTCAAAATAAGACAGAGGCCGAGGTTTTGCGGGCGGGTACGCTGGCAGAAGCCTTGGAAGTGGCTATCAAGCTGTGAGGTGGAATAGTTGAAGGAGTGGAATAGTTGAAGGAAGAGAAATATGAAGATAAGCTGCTAAAAATCCTGCGTGCGGTAGCGCCGGGAACCATGTTGCGTGAAGGTTTGGAGAATATTTTAAGGGCTAAGTCAGGCGGGTTGATCGTTCTCGGAGACTCGCCGGAGGTAATGGAAATAACAGAAGGCGGGTTCTACGTCAATGCGGATTATACCCCGGCCAACCTGTATGAGCTGGCTAAAATGGACGGCGCAATTATTCTCAGTAGTGATGCGAAAAAAATATTAAGGGTTAACGCTCAGTTAGTCCCCGATCAGAATATTCCCTCTAGCGAAACAGGCATTCGCCACCGCTCGGCCGAGAGGGCGGCCAAACAAACTGACACTATGGTCATAGCCATTTCCCAGCGCCGTGGTGTAATTACTGTTTATCAAGGGTCTTTTAAATACGTGTTAAGCGCCCTGGGTGTTATTTTGGCCAAGGCGAACCAGGCGATCCAAACTCTGGAAAAATACCGTTCGGTTTTAAATAAGGTTTTGGTAGGGCTTAGTATTCTTGAGTTTGAGGATTCAGTAATGCTTTATGATGTTGCCAAGGCCATTCAGCGGACAGAAATGGTTTTACGTGTGGTCAATGAGATTGAAAGGTATACCAGCGAACTGGGCGTTGAAGGGCGTTTGATTACCATGCAGGTGGAAGAATTAACGGTTAACGTAAAAAACGAGGGATTGCTGGTTATTCAGGATTACGCGACTGTTACCGGTGAAAAGCATCCCTCGAGTATTCTAAACGTAATCGGCAGTTGGCCGGCGGAGGATCTGCTGGACTTGTCGTTGATCGCCCGTGCTCTGGGCTATCCTGGTAGTGCCAGTATTCTTGAGCAGCATGTCTCCCCGCGTGGGTACAGGGTATTAGAAAAAATACCACGGTTGCCACTGCCGGTTATTGATAATTTGGTGAAGACTTTCGGTGCTTTGAATAGAATCCTGGTTGCTACTATTGAGGAACTGGACGATGTCGAAGGTATCGGCGAGGTTCGCGCCAGGTCGATTAAAGAGGGGCTGAAACGTTACCACGAGCAACTGATGCAAGAGCGGCACGGGTAATAAAATTTTACTTTTTTTATCAGTTAAACATGTTGACAGTACCTTACGGCTATGCTAAAATTATAGTTTATTTGACAAAGGCCAAACTCCATGCTATAATTTATACATGGGAAATATTCGAAGGAGGATAAGGCCTTGTTCAAAATTGGTGATAAAGTGGTATACCCGATGCACGGCGCCGGGGTTATCGAGGCCATCGAGGAGAAAGAGGTTTTGGGGGAAAAACGGCAATATTATATACTAAGGCTCCCTGTAGGTGATATGAAAGTGATGATTCCTATCACTAACGGCGGGGGAGTGGGTTTAAGAGAAGTAATTGACCGGGAAGGGGTGCAGCGAGTCTTTCACATACTGCGTGAACAATCTTCGGCTATGTCTCCCAATTGGAACCGGAGATACCGAGCCAACCTGGAAAAAAATAAAAAGCGGCAATATCTACGAAGTGGCTGAAGTAGTACGCAACCTGATTAAAAGGGATCGTGAAAAAGGACTATCTTCCGGTGAAAGAAAGATGTTGGAAAATGCCAGGCAGATTTTAATTAGCGAACTGGTGCTTGCTACAGAACTTGAGGAAGATAAAGCTCAATCTTTGCTCGACGGCGCCTTCGCTTGATAGCGTCAGTTATCGCTGGCGTTATTTATTTTATTTCCCATAAAATAGTATTATTTTTAGTTGAAGTAACCATACAAAAAGAAATATAATATATCTTATGGAATAGAATAAAGATAATTTTGTGGAAGGAGGTGAAAAGATGGTCAAAAAAATTATTTATATTATTCTTGTAGCCGGTTTTACAGGGTTGGGATTTACCGCCGGTCTGAACCTGATTGAAAGCGGCTGGGTTGCTTTTTTGAATAATCTCCCCCAGCAGCTTAAGTTTGGCCTGATCGGTCTTTCAACTTTAATCGGTTTATTTGCCGGGATTCCACTTTCCCCGTTGCTCATGCGCGGTGCTGTCCGGCTTACTGTGTTTATTGAACAGTATCTACAAAAGGCGCCAACCCAGGATCTGGTGATGGGTTCGGTTGGGCTGATTAGCGGACTTATAATAGCTAATTTAATGGGTTCTATTCTTTCTTACATGGGCATATTCGGTAAAGTAATCTGGTTGCTGGTCACGTTGCTTCTGTCCTACCTCGGATTGAGTATTGGAATTAAAAAAAGGGAAGATCTTCTCGCCCTTTTTGCCAGTTTTCCGAAATTCGGCAAAGAGCGCGGCTCCAAGTCGGATCAACGTAGCGGCAATTCTAAAATCCTTGATACCAGTGTGATTATTGACGGCAGGATTGCCGACTTGTGTGAAAGTGGTTTCATCGAGGGGACATTAATTATACCTGCTTTCGTGATTGAGGAACTGCGCCACATCGCAGATTCATCCGATCTCCTGAAACGGAACAGAGGGCGGCGGGGCCTTGATATATTGAATAAGATGCGTAAAAGGCTGGATATCAAAGTACAGATCTATGACAATAATCGCGGGTTTGAAAACGTGGCGGAGGTAGATACCAAGCTGGTCAAACTTGGCCAGAAGTTAAACGCTAAAATTATTACAAACGACTACAATTTAAATAAAGTAGCGGAACTACAAGGTGTAAAAGTTTTAAATATTAATGAATTGGCCAACGCTATCAAACCGGTTGTGCTGCCGGGCGAGGAAATGGTCGTCCAGGTTGTCAAAGATGGTAAAGAAATTGGACAAGGAGTGGCCTACCTTGATGACGGTACGATGATTGTGGTGGAAGGCGGTAAACGTTATATGAACCAGAACGTATCCGTATTGGTGACCAGCGTGCTTCAGACAGCCGCCGGGCGGATGATTTTTGCCAGGCCTAAGTTTGAAAGAAAGGGCGAACCGGGCCACAGCCATTTTAACGAGGTGAATGTGATTGGTTAAAGTGGCGGCGGTAGTGCCGGCTGCCGGCCGCGGCGCCCGGATGGGTCTTGCGGTAAAGAAGCAGTTTCTTCTTTTGGAGGGTATTCCGGTATTAGGCCACACATTAAAGGTGATTGCAAACAGCCCGGTTGTCCATAGCATTGTCCTGGTAACGAGTCCGGGGGAAGAGGCTTATTGCAGTACTACGATTGTTGAGCGTCTGGGTATTCGCAAGGTTGCAGCTATTGTGCCGGGCGGAAGCGAGCGCCAGGAGTCTGTTTTCAACGGCCTCCTGGCGCTTTCTGCTGATACCGGCATCGTTGTGGTCCACGACGGTGCCCGGCCGCTGCTCAGGCCGGAAGAACTGGCCGCGGTTGTGGATGCTGCCGTGAAATACGGCGCGGCAACCCTGGCGGTGCCGGTGAAGGATACGGTAAAACTGGCCGGTGAGGATGATTTTGTTGCAGGAACGCTGCCGCGGGAGCGCTTATGGCTGACCCAGACGCCTCAAGCCTTCCGCCATCACCTCATTCTTGAAGCGCATCATCGGGCGATGGAAGCGAAGCATACCGGAACCGACGATGCCGGGCTGGTTGAAATGCTGGGGCAGCCGGTCAAAATTGTAGCCGGCTCCTACGAGAACTTGAAAATTACCACGCCTGAAGACTTGATTATCGCGTCTGCAATAATCAAGGCCAGGCAGGCGAGGGGCTGAGTAAGCCGATGGCCGGCGCAGTTTTTAGGAGAGTATGCTTTTCGAAAACTGTGGATAAGTGACCGGTGGGCTTACGTTAGCGGCGATTTTGAGGACGGCAATGGCGAGAGTTACCTAATAGAGTAAGAGTTTTTGTAAATATTG
>Ga0067045_1031128_pt1 | contig 13098 bp, 14 predicted proteins | sample TerdegcTABiofilm_FD_59184 | JGI IMG/M metagenome (GOLD analysis project Ga0067045, IMG submission 59184) | Combined Assembly of (Gp0054472, Gp0054536) Wastewater bioreactor microbial communities from Singapore -Terephthalate degrading...
CGGGATGTGAGATTATCTGGAGTGAATTGGCATTTTCCTTGCACAGTAAGAATATAGTATAACTTAGATATAAATCTAAGTATTTAAATCGGAAAAATCCAGAGTCACCTGCTCACGTGCGAAAGGTGAGGTCTCCCCCAAAAATTATATTTTTCACAGGTGGATCCCATCACCCCAAGAATATCAGTCACACATCGTCCATATTCACAATAAACCGCTGGATCTCTGAATTCATCGAGATAGTGACCTCCGCCTGCTTCATGAACTGCATGAAGATCCATTTCATCGTCGGATTCTGGGATTGCGGCACGATACTGGCATACTGAAGGAACTCGCCACTGGATATTTAAATCCGAGGTGAAGAAACTCGCTCTCTTCTCAGATACACGGATCAGGAGACATCCCATGATTAAACTGAGGATGAATCCGTATCTGGACAAAGAGTATTTCCTCAACAGGATTGATTCCCTTAACCGGCGATCACCGGCGAACCAGACGCAAACTTACTTACTTCACGGTCTGCTGCCCAATATTTAGTTGTGAAGTGTTTGAGCCGTATGAACCGAAAGGTTTACGTACGGTTCTTAGAAGGAGAGAACAGGGTAACCTGTTCTCCCTATTCGACTAAGATGATCGGTGAAATATAAAAGGAAATACTAAGAATACCATTTAGAGATAATAATGAAAAAACGAGATATACTAGGATTCTTAATTTTTATAATATCAATAGTTTTTAGAATTATTAAATTACCTATAAATGTTGGCACTTTTTATACTCCAATTCACTATTCTAATTTATTTTTGCCAAATTTTGGGTTATATTCGGATGTTTCAATGGGTCCCTATGGATTTAAAACAATGATCACCAATTACTCTTTATTAAAAATTATATTAGAAGTTTTTAATAGCAATATTTTAGCTGTTCATCAATTTATCTATATAATAGGTTCAATTATAGTTTTCTTCTCATTTATTCTTTTTTTTAGCATGTTTTCTGATTTTAAAGAAAACCGTATTCTATTAAGTTCTGTATTATCTTTTTTAATATGGTGGGACTCAATCGCACTCATTTTAGAAATGAGTACATTATATTTTTTAATTATATATATTAATAAAAAAAATTATTTTTTAGCTATTTGTTGTATTATTTGTTTTATATCATTGTCTCTGTATTGGCATTCCGCACACATTTTATTTTTATTCCCAGCTATATTATATTTAATTTTTATTTATTTATTTAATGAATATTTATTGGGATTAAAAAATAAAATACCAAAATATATTGTAAATATGCTTTTTTTTCTTTTAATTTTTTCAATAACGATCTGGATTTATATTAGAGAATCGGAAGCTTTTACAAGAATATATGATATTGTTCAGATTTTTGATTTCTCCATATTTTTACACGGCTTATTCTCTAAAGGTTCATTTGTCCCTCAAATCTATCAATATAAATATCATTTTTTTATAGCTCCATATATAATTGATATTGTAAGATATATTTCATTTATAATAACATATTTTAGTTTATTTATTTATTTTATTTATGCTATTTATAAAAAAAATATAGAGAAAATTACTAATAAAGAAATATTTGCTCTCTCTATTTTTTTCGGAGCAATACTATTTCAAATATTTTATTTTGTTACAACTAAAACTATTGGACCTGCTCCAATATCTGTGATTTTAATTCCATTTCTTTTAATGATTTGTCTGACAAACATTCAATTAATAAAAAAAATAGATGATTCCCAAAAACATATAAAATTAGAGAGGAAATTCCTTAAATGCTCTTTTCAATTTAATAAATTGATAAAAATATTTTTAATATTAATATTTATTTTTATAATTGGTGCTTTATTATTAACTACCATATATGTAAAATATCATAATTTTGAACACACTACGGAGTTTAACAGTAATTATATTTTTTATGAACAATCTGCAATTTTTATATTAGAAAATATGGATGATAATACAATAATATCTGATGCGAATACTCTTGGTTATATTGGTATTCAATACGCTAAAACAAAAAAATATGTTGCTAGAAAAATTTTATTTTATTGTATAAATTATAATATATACGATAAATTATATACTGGAAATTTTTATAATGATGATTATTTATTGTATAATTATGGAATCTTCAAAAAGGATTCATTATTAGAATCATGGACTGCATGGGATAAGTATAAACCCTTGAATCCAGAAATTACTCAAAAAAATAAATTGAACTTATTATTTAATAATGGTGAAATTTGGTTATTAAAAAAGGGACTTGTTTAATATTGATTACACCAATCTCTATAGAAACCTGATTTTCCACTCTTTAGTCGAATAGGGAGAATAGGTTTCCCTGTTCCCAACTTCTAAGAACCGAACGTCCTCCATCGCTAGCATCGCCACTACCCTCATGTTATCTCCTGAAGGTTGTCAGTTGTACACTTTTATCCTACCAGTTTTGCACAATTCTACACTGTCAATAACACTACATCGTTCATATTTATAATATACCGCTGGATCTGTGAATTCACCAAAATACTGTCATCATGTGCGAAAGGTGATCTTAAAAATCACGATCCCAGTCGCAAGCACTGCATACGTCCCCAACCACGCGTACCCCGCCCCTATCAGCCCGAACCACTTCATAAAAATATAGCTCGTTCCGAGCAGGAGGACCGCTCTCGCAAGATTCATCAGGACGATCCCCTTCACCCTGAACCGGATGTTCTGGATCGGGATGAAAAGGTTGTAGATCGTCACGAATACTGCCGAGATCGCGATGATTCTGAGCAGGTCGAGGGCTTCGACGTACCGCGATCCGAAGAGCCCGAGCAGGAGATCCCCGAAGAAGAAGATGACGACGATCGTGGGCAGGAGGATCGCATACGTCGCCACGAGGGTGAGGGTCGCCGCCTTCCTCAGGTTCACCCCGTGGCTGCCTTCCACGAAGAACGACATGGTCATCGCATCGGGGATGATCAGGACGAGGTTCCCTATGGAGAACGCGATGTAGTATAGCGCGGAACTTTCGGGCCCGAGGAGGTTCAGGATCATGATGGGCAAGACGAGAGTGGGGAGGGTCGCGAGGAGCGAGGCGATGTAATTGAGGAAGGAGAACCGGAACGTCTCCTCGAGGTAGGGGCAGGAGATGGAAAAACTGACAGGAAGGAGGCGGGCGATCAGGAAGATGGAGAGAAGCGATGCGACCGCATAGATCGCACCAACGGCAGATAGAATCCCGAAGGAGCCGAGGAACGCGAAGGGGATCAGCAGAAGGATCCGGATGCCCATCGTGAGATGGAGTATCCACTTGAGATCCGCCCTCCGCATCGAGAGGAACGCGTTCTCCGCGGTGAGCTCGAAGGAGTTCGCGACCGCGAAGAGGATGAAGATCAGGGCGTAGTTCCGGATGAAGGCGATCTCGGGGGTGATTGACGGAACCAGCACGAGGTATATGATGGCGGTGACGAGCGCGGCCGCGAGGGTGATCCAGAGAGAGGTGCTGAAGGCGGTGCCCCTGTCTTTCGTGGGCATGAACCGGATCATCGCGGTGTCGAAGCCCAGGCGAGAGAACGCGATCACGAGCCCGAGGGAGGAGATGAGCGCGGTCGCGATCCCCACGTCCGCGACGGAGTAGAGGCGGGCGGCGAAGTTCCAGAAGAGGAAGCCGAAGGCGACGTCCGTGAAGCGCGAGAGCGCAAGAAAAACGGAGTTCCGGTACAGAGGGTTCCTGAGATACTCGCGTATATCGGTCGCGTTCCTCGGGAGCGGGAGATCCATGGATGAAAAGAGGTTGCACGAGGGGTAGCATTATCCTGTTGAAATAAGGTGGAATGCGAGTGCGATATTTCTGAACGAGAGGGGGTGAGATGCTAATCCTTGGAGGTCTGAATAGTTATTCTGAAAACAAATGGTATTGGAAAAAGAGGAATAGAACCATCGATGAGCACTCCATTGTCTTATCGTGCGCTTCTCTCTTGCGAGGTATCTAGAAATATCGTATTGGATTCTCTATATAATCGCCTCGAATAGAGAGGGCGGGAAAATAGGGGCAAATTAAGCACTAGAGAAGGGATATCTCCCCGTCTCACAACCTTCAAAAATTATCTCTCACCCCATTACCCCGGTGAAACTCCACTCTCAACCTCCACCTCCCCCACCACCCCCGCGATCCTCCCGCTCGCACCCGGCGTCCCGAAGCGCCATGTCCGCGACCTCGCGGGCGAGAAGGTCGCGATCGCGTCCAGGATCCTCTCGTGATCGGAGCCGACCAGAACGTTCCACCCGTCCTCGAGGGTCTCGACCCATTCCGTCGTCTCGCGGAGCGTGATGCACGGGACGCCGAGGAGGTAGGCCTCCTTCTGGACTCCACCGGAGTCGGTCAGGACCTTCTTTGCGTTCGCCATCGCGTGTATCATGTCGAGGTAACCGAGGGGTTCCGTGGCGACGATGCCTGGAGGGAGACGGTCGAGGATGCCGAACTCCCGGAGCATCTTCCTCGTCCGGGGATGGACGGGGAAGAGGATGCGCTCGCCGCTTGCCTCGAGGGCGCCGAGGATCGCCTCGAGGTCCTCCCTGCGATCGACGTTTGCGGGCCGGTGCAGGGTGAGGACGAGGTACTCCCGCGGAGCGAGGGCGAAGCGCTCGAGGACCTTCGAGCGCCGGGACGCGAGCTCGCGGTGCTCCTCCAGCGCGTCGACCATCGTGTCCCCGGCGAGGTGGACGCCGCGGGTGATCCCCTCCTTCCGGAGGTTCTCCACCGCCGTTTCCGTCGGGCAGAAGAGGAGGTCCGAGAGGTGGTCGGCGACAACCCTGTTGATCTCCTCGGGCATCGTGCGGTCGAAGGAGCGCAGTCCTGCCTCGACGTGGGCAAGTCTGATCTGCAGTTTCGCGGCCGCGAGCGCTCCCGCGAGAGTGGAGTTCGTGTCCCCAAAGACGATCGCGAGATCGGGCCTCTCTTCGCGGAGGACGTCCTCGAGGCGGACGAGCATCTCGCCGGTCTGCTTTCCGTGCGTGCCGGAACCGATCCCGAGGTGGTGATCGGGCCTTGGGATTTCGAGCTCTTCGAAGAAGACATCCGACATCCCGGGGTCGTAGTGCTGCCCGGTATGCACGAGGATCTCCTCGTGCTTCCTGCGCAGCTCCCGCGAGAGCGGGGCGCACTTGACGAACTGCGGGCGTGCACCGACGATGGAGACGATCTTCACCATTATCCCCCCTCACCTCTCCGCGATCGCGTGCCGGTTCTTGTCTCCCCTCCCGATCCCGCGGTAGACCCAGCCATCGGAGATGAACCGGTCGGGGTCGATGACGTTCCGGCCGTCGACGACCACGGGGTGGGGGGTCGCGATGTGCCGTCGCAGGCCCTCGGGGTCGAGCTTTTTGTACTCGCGGTGGGCCGTCACGATCGCGATCGCGTCCGCGCCTCGGACGGCCGCCCCGAGGTCCCGGGTGACCGCGACTCCCTCCTCCTCCCCGGCCCAGGGGTCGTGGACAGTTACCCTGCCCCCGGCCGCAAGGAGGAGGTCGCGGAGGGGGGCTGCCGGCGTGTTCCGGGTATCTCCGGTATCGGCGGCAAAGGCCCAGCCGAGGAGTGCGACCACTGATCCTCTGACCTCCTTCCCGGCGGACGAGAGACCGTCCCGGAGGAGGGAAAACATGTGCCGCGGCATGAAGTCGTTGATCCCCCGGGCGACAACGAAGAGGGACGGGAGAGGAGTCGGCCAGTCCAGGCCCCGCCCGATCTCCTTTACCCCCCGCTCGAGGTGGTACGAATCCTTCGTGAGACAGTGTCCGCCAACGCCTGCCCCGGGGTACAGGATCGCCCGTGTCACGTTCTCTTCCTTTAACGCGGCAATCCCCTCGCGCACGTCGTAGAAGTTCACACCCATCGCCTCGCAGTAGAGAGCAAGCTGGTTTGCAGCTGCTATCTGGAGGTCGCGTAGGGCATTCTCTGCCGTCTTCTCCACCTCGGCCGCGGTCGCAGACATCGGGATGATCCGCCCCGCGGTCAGGATCGGGCGGTAGAGCTCGCAGGCACGGCGGGTGCTCGCGCGATCGATCCCTCCCACGATCCGGTCGTGCTCCCGGAGGTTCCGGATAAGGCGGCCGGGCATAACCCTCTCGGGTGCATGGGCGAGGCCAAAGTCCTGCCCGGCAACGAGCCCGGACTCAGTCTCGAGGATCTCTTTGGCCACGCCTGCCGTCGTTCCGGGGGTCACAGTCGACTCGATCACGACGAGTGCGCCCGGCGCAAGGTTCCGCCCGACGTCCCGGACGGCAGAAAAGAGCGGCGAGAAATCCGGTTCGAGGTCCCGGGGGTTCAGAAACGGCGTCTGGATGGCGAGCGTGACGGCATCGCACTCCCGGATGCGGGAAAAGTCCGGGGTGCAGCGGAACTTTCCGGCAGAGACCACTTTCTGGATCAGCCCGGGAAGGCCCGGTTCCTCCCCGGCGAGCGGGCACTCGCCCCTGTTGAGCATCGCGATCTTGTGGCCGGATGTCGGGGAGTCCCGCTGAAACCCCAACACCAGCGAGTACCGGGGGACATCGGCAAAGAGGGCAGCGGCCGGGATGCCGACGTACCCCATCCCCACGACCCCGATGGTCCGGATCGGCCCCCGTGCCGCAAACACCTCCTCAAGGCTCCGGGTCACCTCGCCCCCCCTCCCAGTGCGGCCCGCACCCTCTCGCAGAGGACGAGGTTTGCAACCGCCTCCTCCACCGTTACCGGGAACGGGACTCTCTTTCTGACACAGTCAAGGAACGTGGCAAGCTCGACCTTCAGGGGCTCGAGCTTATTCACCATCACCTTCTCGATGATGTTCTCCTGGACGTACCGCTCGTTCTCGGCCCCGTACTTCTCGGGCTTGTAGTACGTGAATATCTCCTGGTTCATGAAGTCGCCCTCGAGCGTGAACTCCTCCTCCTCGATGTATATCCTCCGGATCTTCTTTGAGGATTTCCGGCTTGCCGAGACGAATGCAGCTGTTCCGTTGTACCGGAAGAGTGCTGACGCGGCATCATCGTTTCCGGCAGCAGAGAGGGATACCTCCTCCCCGAGCAGGACATGGAGGAGGATGTCGAGGTCGTGGATCATCAAGTCCTCGACCACCGAGGACCCCGTGGGGCGGGAAGATGCGGGGTTGTGCCGGTTCATCTCCACGAAGACCGGGTTGCGGACAATCCGCCGGATCTCGCCCACGATCGGGTTGAACCGCTCGATGTGCCCCACGCCCACGACCTGGTCCTCCACCCCTGCCGCAAGCCTCCGTGCCTCTGCCGCAGTGGCGCAGAGGGGCTTTTCCATGAGCATGTGCACCCCGGACCGTAGGACCTCCTCTCCGACAGCACGGTGGAAGGGTGTCGGGACGCAGACGCTGACGGCATCGACTTTTTCGAGGAGCTCCCCGAGTGACGCGCAAGGTATCGCGCCGAATGCGAGGGCAATCCCCATCGCCGCGTCCCTGTTTGGGTCGTAGATGTAGACATTGCCCACACTCTTCAGCTCCGAGTAGACGCGGACGTGGTTCCTTCCCATCGTCCCGACCCCGATGACTCCGACATCCATCTGCTCACCGCACCTCCTCTATCACGCTGCAGATAAAATCACGCTCGGTATCTGATACGGCCGGGTGGACCGGAAGGGAGAGCACGGTTGCGGCACACTCTTCTGCCACGGGACACACTCCCTCCCCCGCAAGACCTGCAAAGGCTGGCTGCCTGTGAAGCGGGATGGGATAGTGCACCGCAGTTCCTACCCCCCTGTCCCGGAGATACTGAGCAAGCTCGTCCCGGGTGAGCCGGAACTCGCCGGTCACCCGGATGACGTACTGGTGGTACACGTGGGTCACCCCGGGGGCAACGTACGGGCAGACGATACCATATCCGGGGAGACGGGCGTCATAGTATGCGGCAGTCTCCCGGCGCCGCCGGTTGAAAGACTCAAGTTTTTTCAGCTGGACCCTCCCGATCGCAGCTCCGATATCAGTCATGCGGTAGTTGTACCCGATCGACGCGTGCAGGTACTTCTCCTGCTGGCCATGGTTGATAAAGACCCGGATCCTCTGCGCAAGCACTGCATCGTCCGTTGTCACCATCCCCCCCTCGCCGGTTGTCATGTTCTTTGTCGGGTAAAATGAGAAGCAGGCAGCAGTCCCGAGGCCCCCCGCCTTCTTCCCGTGATACTCCGCGCCGTGGGCCTGGGCGGCGTCCTCGATGAAGGAGATCCCCTCGTCGCCGCAGATCTCCCGGATCGGACGGGCATCGCAGGGCTGGCCGAAGAGGTGGACGCCGATGACAGCCCGCGTCTTTGGCGAGAGCAGGTTCTTCACGCTCTCCGGGGAGAGGGTGTACGTATCGGGGTCGATGTCCCCGAACCGCGGTCTTGCCCCGCACATGCAGACTGCTGACGCGGTTGCAAAGAAGGTGAACGCGGGGACGATCACCTCGTGGCCCTTCCCGATCCCGAGGGCCCGCAGGGTTGCATGAAGGGCCGCTGTCCCGGAACTGACCGCGACTGCATGATCCGTACCGCAGAACCGGGCAAACTCCTCCTCAAAGGAGGTCGTCTCGGGGCCATGAGCGAGCATCCCGGACCGGAGCACCCGGATGACAGCCTCTTCCTCCTCTGCGGAGAGGACGGGTCTCCCCACCGGGATCAAGCCAACCCCCCCATGGGAAAACCCGGGGCAGATACATGGATAGGGCTCATCTCCCCTCCATCGCGGAAGGCATGTCCCGTATCCGTGCCGGTGCCCCGATTGCCATCTTCCCCGGCGGGACATCCCGTGTCACCACAGCAGCCGCAGCGACAAAGGCCCCTTCCCCGATTTTTACTCCCGGAAGGATCGTCGCGTTCGCCCCGATGACAGCGTTGTCCCCGATCTTTGGCCCCTCGAGCCTCGGCGTACCTGCCGGAGGATACCGGTCGTTTGTCAGGACAGCCGCAGGCCCGATGAAGACGCCGTCCCCGATCACCGTGTGCGTCGGGACAAAGACCATGCTCTGGAGACGCACGCCGTCCCCGATCGTCCCGTAACCCTCGATAATACTCGATGACCCGATCGCAGTGCTGTTGCCTATCCTCGTATGCTCCCTGATCAGCACGCCATGGCCGCACTGAAAATCGTCGCCGATCTCCACGTCGCAGTACAGGACCGTGCCCGGCCGGACAATGGCATTCCTGCCGATAATGGTTCCCGGAAAAGTCTCGTCATTTGCCCGTTCCCGCGAGGGGAACCCAAGGGTAACAGGAGGGAAGATCCGGCTTCCCTCGCCGACCGTGTTGATGCCATATTCGATTATCCAATCATCTCGCACAAAGTGATTATATCCCTCTTATATTATAGTGCTGATGAAAAACGGTGCCTGGAGATCTGGTCGAAGGGATGAATCCGCGTGCAGCAGGGAAGATTACCGGACGACACCCTGCCTGCACAGGATCAGGGGAACCATTCCCGTGATTCTGGTCCCTATGAACCGGTTTTTGCGGAATTAAAAGGACATAGAATCCTGAGAGCGTTTTTTCGTCCCCTGTCGGGACGTTGCTCATGTGCCTCCGTGACCCGACACCTTTTCCGGAGGGGAACACCTGTCGAGGATGATTCAAAACTGCGAAGAATGCACTCGGTTCATGGTGGCTGCACAAACATCCAGAAAGACCTCATGAAAACGGGTCTGTTTGCATGTACATTTACCCTGACTCGTAATCTCCCCTCGATCTGGTGAAAAAAGAGGATTACAACGGCTTTCCGTGTTGTGATCCCGGGAGGGTGCTCCCCCCGGTATTCGATCGGAAAAAATACCCCTCCCTGCCAGCGGGAGCCATGCACGACCCGGGGGGCTGCCACCGTGCGCCATTATGCCCCGACCCATGCAGGATTGAAGCACTCGATAGGGGTGCCCCATCGGGGTAGCAGGAACTTCCCGCTTCGTAAACCGATGACATACGCTGTTATTTTAAAAGATTGAGGTCCGAAAGCAGAGTATCGATGTCAATCCCGGCCTGTTTCAGTATTGATTTCAGAGTTCCACGGTCAAGTTCGGAATGGTCCGGCACCACGATTGTCCGTGTCTCGTCGGGATTTTTCAATACGATATGGCTCCCCTTTTGGTGATCGATAATGAATCCCAGCCTTGTTCGGGCTGTAATTACCTTCCTGGCTGGCAAAAGAGGGAGCCTGGTCATGTGGTCTTTATACTTAGACTGCAACTTTCCTGAACGCAACGCCGTGCTGGTCAGGGATCCCTTTATGGCGTTTTATCAGTGACTCGATATATGCTTCAATTGCCTCTTTTGCATTGATTTCTGCTTCTTCGATGGTTTTTCCCTGGGTAATACACCCGGGAAGAGCAGGGACTGTCACGACGAACCATCCATCTTCGCCAGGTTCGATCACGATATCGTAGATTTTCTCCATGCACATCACACGAATTTTTTAAAAAGTGGATGCAATGTTTTGAAACGGTTATTGTGTGGCTCAATTTTTAGAAGTATTCCTCCTCTGTCCCGTATCTCTTTCCAGAAAGAGTGCCATAATGGCATGAGTGTTTCAGCGCGTCCATCGCGAGGTCCCTGCCAGCCACGACCTCGCAGCAGGTGGAGGATAACGCGATCTCCAGCGCGAGTGCCTTCTCCACGATGTGGCGGGACGTTAAGCGGTCGGGATAGGTGGGGATTGGCCATAAAACTCGCCGGAACCAGGGATTCTCCCCGGCGGAGTGGGCGAGATTGAAATCATCGTCCCGCGGAAAGTCCCGGTACCAGGATCACGGATCCCTGTACACGGTATCCCGTTTTCCGATCCTGATGGCGTAGATGATGAGGGCCCTGCGCCTGATATCGAGGATGACTCGGTATTTTCCGACACGGTGCCGGAAATAGGGCGATCCCTCCAGCCACCGGATATGCCGGAAGGGATGATCGCGGATCTGTTCGATGGAGGAGACGATCTGTGCGACCGTCTCCGTGGGGAGTTTTTCGAGCATTTTCACGGCTTTCGCGGTCCAGATGACAGTATACGTCATTCACTCAGGACCCAGCATCCGCTTCACCTGTTCGGTCGTGCAGGTCCGCCCTTCCTTGATCTCCTGCAGGGCCTCTTCGATGTCCCGGATATCCTCGTCGGTCAGGGTATCATTTTCATCCGGTTCTGCCTGCTGAGACAGGCGTGCAATCACGTCGGTGTAGGTCTCCCGCGGGGGTCTTTTCAGGCGGTCGAGACGGTGCTTGACCTCGATGCTCACCTTGATGGTTGATTCCACCGCCATACACCTTAGCATACTCTCCGGCGACATGATCCTGCCGCAGGCCGACCTTGCATGGATCCATTCCACTCCCTGCTGCTATTCTTTCACAATCTTTTTTTCGGAAGCGAAAAATACACTTGTTCCGGTGAGATAATGGATTTTAATGATTGTATCGCATTTGCCAGCAACAATCCTCTCACGTTCATCGCGACCGTCGAAGGGGACCAGCCCCGGGTAAGGGCATTTGCCATGTGGTTTGCGGATGCCACCGGCTTCTATTACCATACCGGCACACCAAAACGCATCTACCAGCAGCTGAAGAAAAACCCCCGGGTTGAGCTCTGTTTCTATGCCCCCGGTACCATGGAGACCATGAAGATGATGCGGGTTGCCGGGAAAGCCGAGTTCCTGGAGGACAAATCGCTGGAAGAGCGGTTGATCCGGGATCGCCCCTGGGTGAAGGATGTGATGAATTCTGCACCGGCGGGTGCACGCCTTGCGATCTTCCGCATTGCCCATGGAGAGGCGTACTTCTGGACCATGGCAGACAACATGCGGGAGGGCGAGGTGCCCCGGGTGAAATTCTAAAACGGGATTTCCTCACTTTATACCGGATTACAACGGCTTTGCGAGCGGCGATCCCGCGGGGATTCTAATTCCGTTTTTTCGAATATTCGCGGTTTGTATCCCTGCGAAGATCCCGGTCAGGCAGAAGGGCGGCCACGGGAGAGGATGACCCCGTGGTGTCCTCCCTCCACCCGGGGGTCGTATATTCTTTTCAGGGGTGAACGCGAGAACAGGTAGCATTCCGCGTGGAAGCCATGGGGGTATCGATTTCTGGAGAACGGATGAGCGAAGAGATGGGAGAGCACGTTCGTCCCACTTCTGGAGACCGAATGCAGGGAATGAAGAGAAGAATTGAATATCATGATGGAGGCATATACACTGCGCGAATCCGCTGAACGAAAAATGGAGAGAATTTAATTATACCTCGTCGCTCTTAACAGTAATTAATGATTTTCCGATGAAGCAAGCAAATACTCCTTCCTCAATCACGCCTGTTCTCCAGACACTCCATGACATGATGCCCTCGTTGAAGGAGCGTTACCGGGTCGCCTCCCTCTCGATCTTTGGATCGTGGGCAAGGGGAGAGCACACCGAGAAGAGCGATCTCGATGTGCTCGTCGAGTTCATCGAACCACCAGGGCTCATCACGTTTCTCGCTCTCGAAGAGGAATTGAGTGCCCGTCTTGGTTTGAAGGTGGATCTCGTGATGAAGGGGGCACTCAAACCGGTTATCCGAAAAAGGATCCTGGCCGAGGCCGTGCCGGTATGAAAGAATCGCGTCAATCGACCGATTATCTGAACGATATCCTTGACGCCATCGACTGAACAAAATCGCTATTTGGATGCTGTAATTTCTGTTTTTTGAACATGCCCAAAAGTAGGGGCTATATCATAATTTTGCCCCCTCCTCTGATCACCACTCAGAAAGCCGTTGTAATCCAATCTTTTCACAAAATCCCAAAGAAATACCGAGTCCGAGTAAAAGTACATTCAAACAGACCGTTTTTTTTCACTGATTTCGTTGTATATTTGTGTATTCTCCTTAAACCGAATGCATTCTTCGCTGTTTTGAATACATCCTCGATAAGAGATCTCTTCTCCAGAAATGGTGTCTGATCCTTGAGGTACATGAGTAACTTCCTGACAAGAAACGCAAACCGTTTCATAAGAAGGAGAGTATCAGATCTACCAAATATCCAGAGTGGATACACGAGTTTCTCCATCAATTTCGAAGAAGAAAAATTCTTTTTCGAAAATATCAGAGGAACAATGTTA
>Ga0067045_1031125_pt1 | contig 13097 bp, 9 predicted proteins | sample TerdegcTABiofilm_FD_59184 | JGI IMG/M metagenome (GOLD analysis project Ga0067045, IMG submission 59184) | Combined Assembly of (Gp0054472, Gp0054536) Wastewater bioreactor microbial communities from Singapore -Terephthalate degrading...
CTTCGGCAGCCCGATCTGGAAACGCGGCGAGCGGAGTTCGCGCCGGCGTCGCTCAAGGAGATCGGAGAGACGTTGCTGGATCGCTCGACCGCGATACTCAGCTATACGTTCACGCCCGACCGGTGCTACCTGTTCGTTATCCACAGAGCGAAGGATGGCAAGGTCCGTCTGGAGTGCATTGCGACGTCCCTGCAGGCAAGCGCATTGCGGACCGAGTCTGAAGCCCTCTGGCGGAGCGCCGCCGCGCCCGGCGGAGCCTATGAGCGACCGGCGCGAGCGCTGTACCGCATGTTGATCGCTCCTGCCGCCCCGTTGCTTGCCGCGAAGACGCATCTGATCATCGTGCCTGACCCCGCAGCCCCGACGATTCCCTACGCGGTAATGCTCGACGCCAAGGGGCAGCCCGTCATCTCCCGATGGTCGGTTAGCTATGCGCCGTCGGTCACTGCGCTGCTGCGCATGGTTCGGGCGGCACACCACGCAGCCGCGAAAGGTCCGGGCATCCTCGCCGTCGGGAGCCCACGGTTCCCCAGAGGCTTCAGTCCGTTGCCAGCCACAGCAGAGGAAGCGCGTCGCATTGCACGGTTGAAACCCGGCAGCCGCGTGTTAACCGGCTCGTCGGCGACGAGGAGCCGTGTGCTGGCTTCTGCAGCTTCGGCACGGTATGTGCATCTTGCCACGCACGGCGTGCTGGATGAACGGGCTCCCATGCAGTCAGCCATTGTGTTGACGCCAGAAGGTGAAGACGACGGCCTCGTGCGAGCCCGCGACCTTGCGGACTCCGCACTGAGAGCAGACATGGTGGTTCTGTCGGCCTGTGAAACGGCCCTCGGCAGGCACATCAGCGGCGAGGGCGTCCTCGGGCTTACCTGGGCGCTCTTTGCCGCCGGAGCAACCTCAACCGTCGCGACTCAGTGGCAGGTCTATGACGAGAGCACGCGCACGCTGATGGTGGAGTTCTATCGGAGGCTCCTGAAGCCGGCTGGCAAGGCAGTAAGCAAGGCCGAGGCGCTGCGACAGGCGCAGCTCGCTGTTCGCAGCATGCCGCAGTACCGTCACCCGTACTACTGGGGTGCGTTCATGCTCTCCGGAAACTGGCTGCCTTAGTTCCGCACTTCGGCGCTCACGCTTCCAGCGCCAGGGCGATGATCCTGTCGAGCAGTTCCGAGAAACCGATACCCGCCGCTTTCGCTGCGTCGGGCAGAAGGCTGGTCGGCGTCATTCCGGGTATGGTGTTGATCTCCAGCACGACGGGCTCGTCATCGGCGACGATCATATCGACGCGGGACATGCCACGGCACCCCAGAAGGTCATGGGTGCGTTGGGCATACTCGCGAGCTCGTTGTGCCGCAAGATCGGAGATGCGCGCCGGGATGATGTGCTCGCTGCCGCCTGGGGCGTACTTCGCTTCGTAATCGTAGAAGCCGCCTCTGGCGACGATCTCGATGAGCGGAAGAGCCTGCGGCGACCGATTGCCGAGCAGGCCGGCGGTGATCTCGACGCCGGGCACCAGCCGCTCTACGAGGGCAGTCTCGTCGTGGCGAAGCGCGTCTGCGATGGCCTCCGGGAGTGCGTCCGCCTCGCGGACGATGGTGCAGCCGATGGTGCTGCCCTCGCGGTTCGGCTTGACGATGAGAGGATACTTCAGCCGAGCTTCCACCGCCTGCACCGGGTCGTCGTGCCGGCGTATCACAATGTCGTCGGGTACGGGAATCCCATCCGCGCGGAGGAGCCGCTTGGTCATCGCCTTGTCCATTGCCAGTGCGCTGGCCAGCACGCCGGAGCCGGTGTAGGGAATGCCCAACCACTCCAGCAGGCCCTGAATGGCGCCGTCCTCGCCGCCTTTCCCGTGCAGCGCGATGAAGGCGACATCGGGACGCTGCGAGGAGCCGCGCCGTGACCAGGCCGATACGTCCAGTGGCTCGATCGGAAGCTCGTGTACCGTAGCGGGCGGCCTGCCTAGCAACGGTGCGGGGTCCACGGCAACGGGTGTATACTTAGACGGATCGAGCGCAGCGACGATCTGCCGCCCCGTCGAGAGCGAGACCTCACGTTCGCCCGAAGCGCCGCCCATGAGTACTGCCACGCGCATGTTTGCCAATCCCGATCCTCCACACTGTTACGGCGCTTCAGCGCACGCCGCCGATCGTACTATGGTAGCACGTGCGGCCTTCGTCGTTCCGCCGCTCGCTGCGTCCGTGAGGTCCTGAACCATGCAACCCATGACGCTTGCTGAGATTGCCCAGGCCATCGGGGCCCGCTCGCCGGAGACGCCGGACGTCGTCGCGACCGGCGTCTGCACAGACACGCGGCAGGGCTCCGCGGGTTCGGTCTTCTTTGCGCTGCGCGGCGAACGCTCGGATGGTCATGCTTACGTGCATCAGGCTGCCGCCGGCGGCGCTGTCGCAGCCGTTGTCGAACGTGAGCTTTCGGACGCCCGCCTTCCGTTGCTGATCGTTCCGGACGCATTGCGAGCGCTGGGCGATCTGGCCCGCAGCTATCTCGCGCGTTTCGCCATCCCGCGCATTGCCGTCACCGGCAGCGTCGGCAAGACCACCGTTCGAGCCATGACGGCATGTGCCCTTTCGGGGCGCTATACCGTCTGCCAATCGCAGCGCAACCATAACAACGAGATCGGCGTGCCGCTGACCGCACTCGGAGCGGGACCGGAACATACCGCGGCGGTGATGGAGATGGCCATGCGCGGCACCGGGCAGATAGCCTATCTTGCCGATATCGTGCGGCCGAGTGCGGCAGTCATCACCAACATCGGACTCTCGCACATAGAGCTTCTGGGTTCACGGGAGCGTATCGCCGAAGCGAAGGCCGAGGTTCTGGGCGCGCTTCCGGAAGATGGCACGGCGGCGCTCCCGAAGGGCGATGCCTTCTACGCCTTCCTGAGGGATCGTTGCCGTTGCAGTGTGGTCACGTTCGGAACGGGCCCAGACGCTGACTACCAGGCCTCCCAGCCTCGGCTCGGAGACGACGGCGTTACTCGATTCACGATCAACGATCACCCGTTTGAGGTCAGGGCGCCTGGCGTACCCTACGCCATCAATGCGGCTGCGGCGTGCGCGGTTGCCTGCTCTCTGGGTGTCCCGCTGGAGGAAGCGGCCGATCGGCTGCGCTCGTTCATTCCTGCCGACATGCGTATGGTGGTGAGGGAGGCGCCCGGATGCGTCACGGTGCTCGACGATACCTACAACGCGGCGCCCGACTCGATGCTCGCCGCGCTTGCGTCGCTCGCTCTGCTGGCGGCGCGCGGGCGGCGGCGGACCGTGGCTGTGCTCGGCGATATGAAGGAACTCGGCGAACACAGCGCCGCTGCGCATACGATGGTGGGGGAGAGCGCCGAAGCTGCCGGTCTGGGCCTTCTGGTCACCGTAGGATCGGAAGCATCGAGGATTGCCGAGGCAGCTTCCCGACGGCGGCCAGGCGGTCCTTCGGCGGTGGTGCAGTTCAGCGGTACCGAGGAAGCCGCAGCGCAGGTGGGTGCATTGATCATTCCCGGCGACGTAGTGCTCGTCAAAGGCTCTCGCGCTATGGGGATGGAACGGATCGTAACGGCGCTGATGCAAAGGGACACGGGTATCCGTGTCCCAGAATGACAGTATGGTGGAGCCGACGCGCGGATTCGAACCGCGGACCTGCTCATTACGAGTGAGCTGCTCTACCACTGAGCCACGTCGGCAAGGAATGTGCCGCGGACCGGACTTGAACCAGTGACACGTGGATTTTCAGTCCACTGCTCTACCAACTGAGCTACCGCGGCACGCGGCAGGGGGAAGTATACACATGGCAGAGACGGTTAGTCAAGAGTGCGGTCGCGTTCCCGGGCCATTCACAGGGGTGATTGCGCCGATGTACACGCCGGTCCATCCGGACGGTTCCCTTGACCTCGAGGGAACCAGCGAAATGGTACGCTGGCTCGGCGATTGCGGGTGTGTCCGCAGCGTCTTCGCTCGCAGCGGCATGGGCAAGATGTTCACCTTCACCGTCGAGGAGACACGTACGTTCGCGCGCGCGGTTCGTGCCGCCCTGCCTGCCGGCATGGACATGCTGCTAGGAGCCGGCGGCGAGTGGCTCAACCGTGACAGCGGAGGGCATGCCGACGAGGATGTCTACACGGCGCAAGCGATCGAACTCACGCGTTTCGCGGCGGAGATCGGATGCGCCGGAGCCGTCCACGTGTTGCCGGCCGCCATCGCGCCGCGCGCCGGCGAGACCCACCAGGATGTCGTGTACCGCTACTTTCGGACGGTGCATGATGCCACCGACACGCCCATCCTCCTGTATCAGCCGGGCGGCATGCCCGAGCCATACCGGCTATCCGCCAGCCTTCTCGCACGTCTCGTCGAGCTGCCGCGGATAGCCGGCCTGAAGCTCTCAACAACCGACGATGCCATGTTCGATCCTCTGGCCGAGGTGGTTCGCGGTTCGTCGTTCGCCCTCATCTGCGGCCACGAAGGGTATTATGCCGTAGGCCTGTGCAAGGGCGCCGTGGGAGTGATCGGACAGGGATGCAACGGATACCCGGAGATTCTGGCGGCGGTGGACAAGCGTCATCGGTCGGGTGACGCCGAGGGCGCACGCCGAGCGCAGGACGACGTCTGGGCGGGGCTTCGCGTCACGGATGGTCTGGACAGCTCTGTGGCGCTCAAGCAGTACTTCGCTCGGCACGGCTACCGCATAGGTCCCTGGGACCGGGGCGGGAAGCCGCCGTATGACGACGCGGTCATGGATCGGGTTCAGTCTGGGCTGGACGCCCTGCGTAGGCCGTATCGGCAAGAACTCGCGCTTGGGCCCATGGGCCGGCTCTGACCGAGTCTTCGGCTGCAACCGATCAGTCAGATACTGTGCAAGAAGGGGAGGCAGGCATGGGATTGATGGATGGCAAGCGCGTGCTGATCGCGGGAGCGCGCAACAAGTGGAGCATCGGTTGGCATTGCGCCGCGTCGCTCATTCGGGAGGGCGCCGTGCCGGCGTTCTCGGTCTACAGCGAGCGTGAGCGGGACGACGTGCAGAAGCTGGCCGAGTCGGCCGGTGTGCCTGATGCCCCGGTGTTCCTCTGTGATGCGACCGTTCCCGATCAGGTGGACCGACTCTTCGAACAGGTTGGAGAGGCGTTCGACGGGAAGCTAGACGCGCTGGTCCATAGCATCGCCTTTGCCCCGCGCGAGGCGCTCAGCGGCACGTTCGTGGACACTACGCAGACGGACTTCCGGATCGCCATGGAGAGCAGCGTCTACACGCTGGTCGCACTGGCTCGGGGAGCTCATCCGCTCATGAAGGCGGCGGGAGGGGGCGCGATCGTGACGCTCACCTATCTCGGCGGCGAGCGCGTTGTGGCGAAGTACAACGTCATGGGAGTGTGCAAAGCGGCGCTCGAGTCGAGCATGCGCTACCTCGCCTACGATCTTGGGCCCGATCAGATACGGGTCAACGCCGTCTCGGCCGGTCCGATCAAGACCCTGGCCGCTCAGGGCATACAGGGCTTCAACTCCATGCTGAACCAGGTTGCCGAGCGGTGTCCGCTGCAGCGTCGTGTCGAGGCGGACGAAGTGGGCGACGCCGCCCTGTTCCTGCTGTCGCCGTGGGCACGGGGGATCACCGGGTCGGTTCTGTTCGTGGATGCCGGCTACAACATCATGGGTATGTGACGGGCCATGAAACTCGATCGGGCATCGGTCTGGGAGCTGCTGAACGAGTACACGCAGAGCGAGAGCCTGCTCAAGCACGCTCTTGCGGTCGAGGCCGCCATGCGTTATTACGCAAGGCTCTATGGCGAGGACGAGGAGACGTGGGGCGCGGTGGGCCTCATCCACGACTTCGACTACGAGCGGTGGCCAACGGCGCCGGATCATCCGCAGCAGGGCATGCGGATCCTGCGCGAGAGGGGATGGCCCGACGATCTGGTGCTCGCGGTCGGGAGCCACGCCGACTACACCGGCATCGAGAGGAACACGCTGCTGGCCCGAGCGCTGTTCGCCGTGGACGAACTCTGCGGGTTTCTGACGGCGGTCGCGTATGTCCGGCCATCGCGGAAGATCGCAGATGTCGAGGTCTCATCCGTGAAGAAGAAGATGAAGGACAAGGCGTTCGCTCGTGCGGTGTCGCGGGACGATATCATTAAGGGCGCCGAAGAGCTGGGGGTGCCGCTTGATGAGCATATTGCCAACTGCATCGCCGCGCTGACCGCCGTCGCTCCTTCGCTCGGGCTGTAGGGCGGCCATGAGATGGACGTGCCAGACTGGGTGCGCTATACCGTCATTGCCGCGGGAGCGGTCCTGACGCCGGTATGCATCTGGTTCGTGTTCCGTTCGATAAGGCGGCTGAACCGGCGGATCGAGGAGTTCGAGAAGGAGCTTGAGGCTCGGCAGGGCGCGCCGCTGGACCCCTATGCGGCTCTGGCGGAGATATACGCCGAGGAGGCGGCCCGCGACGCCGAGCGCCGCGCTCGCAAGCGCAAGCTGCGCTAGGCCCTTAGCCGCCTAGACGGCGTCGCTGTCTTCCTCGGCCAGGTCGGACTCAATCACTTCGTCGGGTATGCTCTCGGGCTCGGCTTCAGCGTCCAGACTGAGTTCCTCGGCTTCCTCATCGTCCGGTTCCTCGACCAGATCCTCTTCCGGGACGGGTTCCGGGCGTGCCGGCTTCCTGGGCGCTCTGCGAGGTTCGGTTTCGAGGTCGGCGATGTCCTTGGCCTTCTTCTGACGACAGCGGTCACACTCGAACTTGACCGACGCCCCGATCAGCCAGGTTGGCACCGATTCGATGGGCTCACCGCAGGCGCTGCATGTCACCGATAGTTCGACCAATGTGGCGTTCGCCATGATACGCTAGCTCCGTCAGGTGCTGGACTTCTGTTGCGGGTCTGCCGAAGAAGACGCGCTAACGGCCGCCTTCTCTTGTTCGGCACGGCGAGCCACACGAATCGATATGATGCCGTTGATGAGCATCACGGCGCTGGCTACGAGATAGAGCTGCCAGCCATGTTCGTTCGTGGGCATGCCTGGCTCAGACAGCCAGCGATTGCCTTTGATGATTCCGCCGATGGCGATTACGAAGAGGGCAATGCTCGACAGTATGAAGCCGTTGAAGTCGCGAAGTCGCACGAGTTGTTCCTTGGATGTTCAGCGGCTATGATAGCCCGTCCCGTTGCCTCGCGTCAACCACCCGTCCGAGCGGCGCATTGGACCGCGGTCACTCAGCCTCGCAGACGACGCGGAACCCGACGTCAAACAGGCGTCTCCATCCCGGATAGGCTTCACGGTGACCGGACGTCGCCCACGCAGGCGGATCGTACCACGAACCGCCTCTCACGATCGCGCGACGCGAGCCGGTGGTTGTTGATTGCGTCCACTCGGCAACATTGCCGTGCATGTCATACAGGCCCCACGGGTTGGGGGCGTACGATCCCACCGGAGCGCTCACGCGATGGCCGTCGTTGACCGATGGCACGGCGTTGCGCCAGGGTTGCACATAGCCCGACGGGTTCGACCACGGAGGATACGTTGCCACGCTGTGCAGAGTCGCGTCTGCGAGGTTGGCGTAGCGCGCGAAGTTCGACGTGAGGTCACCGTACCACAGCGGCGTGCGGGTGCCGGCTCGGCAGGCATATTCCCACTGCTCTTCGCTTGGGAGGCTGAAACGACGCCCGGTGCGCTTCGTCAGCCAACGGCAGAACGCGAGCGCCTGTTCCCTGCTCACGCGGCAGACGGGCTGGTCAGGTTCGTTCACGGGGAATCCCCGTTCCTCGACGCTGAACTGCAGGAAATCCCCCACCTCAAGACGGCTGTTGTGGAGCCGGTCGAAGAGCCGGTACTGGGCGTTCGTGACTTCGAACCTGCCCATGAGCAGCGGCCGGTCTGCGCCGACTGCGCGCACCTGCCCGCCCGCCTCACGCAGGTTCGGCCGACCGGATGGTATGCGAACCATCTCGAGCGTAGCGCCGCCGCCCATAGCGACACGGACGACGCCGATGGCCCGAGGCGTCGGAGCAGCCGCAGGACCCTGTGCAGGCGGAGTATCGTGGCCGACGAGCACCGAGGCCGTGACAGGCTGGCCCGGCCTGTACGGCGTTCCTGATAGCGGCGCCTCGGCGTCCACCTCAAGACCTGCGTAGCGGCGGTCCATCTCCATGCGGCGGCGCCGCTGGTGGGCCACGTAGTCTGGGCCCGTGATCTCGCCCCACGTGCCGTGGGCTGGCGTGTTCAGGTCTATCCACGTGTTGATCCGGTCCCAGCCTTCACGGTCGAGCTTGACGCCGTGATGCCCTTTCTCGAGGATCCGGACAAGGTGCGTCGTCGAGGCATGGAACTCGCCGGGAGTGAGCAGGTGCATGTCGCTCTCGATGGTGTGGCCTCGAACATACCGGCGCAGAGCCATGTAGGAAGGAGGAAAGACGCCGGGCTGAGCCGTCGGAGCATCGCGCAGATCGGGAGTATGGCCTCCGGCGCCATGGCATCGAACGCAGTGGGCGTCGAGCACGGGCTGGACCTCGCGGCGAAAGCTGAAGCCCCGCGTCGGCCCGTACCATGGGCGGATCCTGTCCGGCGGTCTTCGATTGGCCAGCGTCAGACGATTGGCAGACGGCATGTTGGTTGGCTCATGGCATCCGGCGCAGGAGACCTTCTCGCCTGGCATGGCAGTCATCCAACTGCGCATGAGCTGGAGCGCTCTGCCGTCGGCGTCAAGCGGTTGAACGGCGATGGGGGTGTTGGCCGGCACCGTGAAGTGGGCGGAGCCGTCGGGATAGACGGGCACCGTGCCCATGATGCGCCGCACATCCCACGGTCCATCCAGCCCCACCCGATGCACTTGCCCGCCGACGCCGTGATAGGCAAACTGATAGGTCAACAGACGCAGACCCTTCACCGTGCCGCGCGGCACGCCGGCCAGACCCGGCCCCGAGTAGATGTCCGTGAGGGTCACAGTCGCCTCGCGCGTGTCTGGCTTCGTGCGGTCGGCAATCACAGGCGGCACACGTCGGGGCTTCAGCGGCGTCGGTTCGAGGAGCGCGCTGCCCGGCACTTCGTGGATGAGCGTCAGGTTGTCAAACGTGTCGGCCAGATACAGCCCCCATCGGCCTCCGGCTACGAGTTGCGCGGCGACGAGGCAGCGCTTGTCGTCGAGCGGCCACGGATGCAGGAACTTGGGCCATTTCCTCTGCACGAGACCGTCCAGAATCTCGGGCACTACCCGTTGGCCGCGTCCGGGCAGTCGCTGCACGACGCCGTCGGCCTCATGCGTGCCCAGCGCGGTGTCGAACAGGATGAGCTCGCCCATGCGCTGGGTGTCGTGGTGCCCGCTGACGATGGCCATGAACCGTGTCCCGCTGCCGGGAATGGGCCGCGCATAGAACATGGAGTTCGGCCAGTACGAGTTGCTTCCGTAGTAGGCCATCTGGTTGGTGCCGTCGGGGTTCATCGTGAACAGGATGCGCGAAACATAATGGGGCAGGTCGGCATATTCCCAGCGCAGGTACAGCACGCGGCCGTCGTCCATCACCGTGGGGCACCAGTCATGATCCTGCTCGAAGGTGAGCCGCCTGACGCGCCCGTCCCGCTCCGCGCGGTACAGGTTCGAGACGTGGCTCGATCCGGTGACGCAGGGGACTCCGACGAAGGGGGCCGTTGAGGAGAAGATGATCGCGCCGTCGGGCAGATAGCACGCGTCGTAGTTGTCAACGTCGGGTTCGGTGATCAGGTCGAGCTGCCGCACGGTCGACGTTTGATCGGAGAGCGTGATCTCATGAACCTGCCAACGTCCGTTGGCGCCGGGCATGGAGACGAGCATGCGTCGCCCGTCCCAGTGCAGGTCAAGATCGCCGATGAAGCCGCGATTCGGCGGCACATACAGAGTGGACAGCCGTGGCGCGCGCTTCCAGTCGGACAGCGCCATGAGCTCGTTGTCATAACCGCTCTGTTGGAGGATAGAGTTGCTGTCCCAGTTGTTGGGGAGCCCGAGACTGCCGAGGCCCCGACGAACTACGAGGATGCGCTCGAAGTCCAGTGAAGGATCGTCGAGGAGCGCCTCTCTCTGCAGTGCGATCGCCCGGCGCGCTCGCGTGGCCGCCTGAGGGTCTCCTGCCTCCAGTCCGGCGACGATGGAGTCGTAGTCGGCGACAAGGCGCTCGGCGTCTCGGAGACGCCTCGGACCGTCGGGATAGCGCTGTCCATAGCGACGCACGATGTCGGCGATGGCATCGCGCAGTCCCACAGGCTTGACAAGCTGGAAGCGCGCGCGAAGATCGGCGAACTCGTCCACGATCTCCACGGCTCCGTTCCCCGTGAACCGCAGGCACGTGCCGATCTTCCCCTCGGCCGTCGTAACATCCGTGAGCACCCCGTGGCGCCCGGCTCCAGAAGCATCTTGACCGTCACCGTCGAGAGGCCAATGGGCCACTGGCTGGGGGCCTTCAGAGGATGTCAGCATGGCTTCCGTCAGCGCGCGGTCATATACCCGTACCTCATCAATGTCGCCGACGAAGCCGTTGGGGGGCGTTATGTTGGGGGCTGCGGCCCCAATGCGGAAGATGTGGCCGGCGGTATCCGGATGAGCGATGGCCCCCGTGGCCAGTCCGTCGGGACGCCCATCTACGTAGAACCGGAGCGTCCTTTCGGCATTGGTGTAGACCCATGCCACGCGATGCCATGCGCCGTCGGTCACGACCGTGTTGCCGGACCATATGCCCACATTGCAGAGGTCAGCCGCGACCCGACCGTTCCGGATGACGAACGCCTTGCCGGTGTCGCCCCAAACGCTGCCTTCGCTGGAGAGTGACAGGACAACGCCGCCGACTGTGGTCCGCACCCATGCCGTGACGGTGAAATCGGCCCCTCCCAGCCGCAGGTCGGTCGGTCTGGCTGCCCCAACCTTCGCCTGTCCCATGGGTCCGGCGACGGCTCCGACAAGGATGAGCCCGAGCGACGCCAAACCGAGGCATGCAGCAAGCCTTCTTCGGCCCATATACGCGCCCTTTCTCACTGCGAATGCACCAACCGCAAGCCGAACACGCCGCCGGCGAAGTTGCCGGGGTGACCCTGGAAGCGCACCGTGACCGCCGTCTTGCCGGCGATCAGATCCGCAGGGAGGGCTATGGTGCGCTGGAAGAGGCGGCCTGGCGCATTGTTGGCCAACGTGATGGTGTCCAGCTTCCGATCGTCTACGATCACATCGAAGGTGCGCGCCCCGGCGTCGCTGCCCCAGAGGGTGATCACGAGCTCCTGGGTGGATGAGGGGTCTACCTTGAGCTTGTAGGAGAACCATCCGCCATCGGTAGCGTGCCGCCAGAAGTGGGAGCCAAGCGGACCTGAACCTGTGCGCTCGCCAGCCAGATCGTGGGCACGTTCGGAATCGGCGTCGCCGATCTTCACCATATCCACGGTGCGCGCCTCGAGCGCCGCCAGTTCCGCCAACTCGCGCCGATGTTCCTCCACGCGCGCGTGCCATGTCGCCTGATCCAGCACGTCCCAGTAGACCGCCGAGGCCCGCTCATGCTCGCGGAAGAAGGGGCGGAACGTTACGGAGCCGTCGGCATCGTCGTAGCCAAGGCGGAAGACGGAAGCAGGCGCGCTGAACTCCAGAGGCCTTCCTTCGATGGGTTTCAAGGAGGCGAGCGCGGCCTCGCGGGATCCGACAATGCACGACAAGTCATTGCCCGGAGTCGTCTCGCCACAGAGGACCAGAGGCCCATAGAGAACGGCTAGCTTGTTCGGATTGTCGCGGAAGCTCTCGGTCCAGAGCGACATGGGCGTCTCGACGGCCACGACATCGCCGTCTCGCCATTGCCGCGCTATCGAGAAGTAGCCCGGATGGACGGATGGAACCGGCGACTTCACGGTCTGTCCGTTCACCGTAACCCGATAGCCATTGCCGGCCCAGACGGGTCGGCGGATGTGAACGGCAATCGTAACCGGCTTCTGACATCTCATGGTGAGTCGTGTGCGCGGCTCGTCGGGGAAGCGGGTTTCCTGAACAACGCGGAGCCCCTTTGCGTTCCAGTCGAGCTCCGACGCAATGAAGAGATTCACGAACAGCCCGCGGTTACCCTCGCGCCAGTAGATGCTGTCGCCGTACTTCACATGGTTCTCGACGCCTGTGCCCGTGCAGCACCAGAACGAGTTGAACGGTTCGCTGAAACCGAATGGCAGTTTGGCCGCCTTGGATGTGCCTGACCGCAGAGGAACATAGTAGTTCATCATGCCTGTGTCGGGATGCTGCGATGCCAGGATGTGGTTGTAGAGCGCCCGTTCGTAGTAGTCGGCCTGCTCGCCTTCTGCGTTCCATGCGAAGACATGGCGCGTAAGGCGCAGCATGTTGTAGGTGTTGCACGTCTCGGTTGTCGCGTTGCCGATGTGCCTGGACAGTTCTTCCTTTGGCGAGAAAACCTCGCCGTCGCTGTTGCCGCCGATGACGTAGCTTCGCTCGCGCGTCACCACGTTCCAGAAGAACTCGGCGCCGCTCCGGAGCGCCTTGTCTCCTGTCAGCTCGTATTGCCGCGCAATCCCGATCACCTTGGGGAACTGCGTGTTGGCGTGCAGGCCGGTCAGCCGATCCTCGCCCTTCATGAGAGGACCGAGAACCGCCATGTGATTCATGCGTTGGGACAGTCGGAGGTAGCGCTTGTCGCCTGTGACTGCGTAGAGATTGGCGAACACCTCATTGATGCCGCCGTGTTCGACATCGAGCGCCCTCTGAAGCTGTTCATCGGACAGCCGGTCGGTTCGTGCAATGGCCCAGGCGGCGGCCTTCTTGAGCACGCTCATGGCCTGCGCGTTGCCCGCCAGCGTGTGCATGTCGAGCAAGCCCTGGTACACCTTGTGCAGCGTGTACCACGGCACCCAAACCGGCTGACGGGCTTCGAGCCGATCGAAGAAGGTCTCGGGGAATGCGCTCAGGTAGCCGGACGGAAACTGCGCCTGACACTCCGCCACGCCGGCAACGACCGCGTCCGCGTTGGCCTTCAGCACGGGATCTCCCGTCGCACGGTACGCCCTGGCACATGCCGTCAGGTAGTGCCCGACGAAGTGGCCGCGGACCTCCGAGTTCGGCTCCTCCCAGCCGCCCAGGGGCTCGGCGCTGCTCTTGAGACCCGC
>Ga0067045_1031127_pt1 | contig 13092 bp, 10 predicted proteins | sample TerdegcTABiofilm_FD_59184 | JGI IMG/M metagenome (GOLD analysis project Ga0067045, IMG submission 59184) | Combined Assembly of (Gp0054472, Gp0054536) Wastewater bioreactor microbial communities from Singapore -Terephthalate degrading...
CTGAAGGCCGGTACCATTCGGAAGACAGCCTGATGAGGTCCGGGGTAAAGTGGCTGAGCCTGGTGTTCCGCTTCAAGGGCGGGGGGATATCGGAGTCGGTGGACAGGATAGAAAGCATCATCCTGCGGGACCGCAAATGGGCAACCTATAAGCTGGCATTACTGCGGGCCTTGTGTGATCTGGCCCAGAAGGAAGCAAACTCGGCACGATGGGATTCAAGAGGTTTTGTTCATGTCCCGATGAATTCGATAGCCAGGAAATGGATTGAGTATTACTGGCCCATAGTAGCGTCTAAACGATTTATCCCTCAGATGAGAAGCGAGAATGAAAAAGGCAGCCTATTTTCTATACCGGCGGCGGTGAAAATCCTGACAAACCCTTCGATTACAATCCGATGGACGATGCGGTAATCCTCGGTGGCGATCTCTGGCGGGAGCTCCTCTTGCTCGGTCACATTATCTCCGATACGCTGGTTATGCGCTGGGCGGAACTGACTGCGGACATTTCCAGGGGTGAGGTTAGTATTTCGCAAATGGTCGAACTGCTTATCCAGGAAGTTCAGCCTCAACGGAATGTAGGAGATGCCCGGGATGTTTATAAAAAAATGAATGACCTTGAATGTGTCTGGTCCGGTACATCCCTATCAAAGCAGTTTGATGTAGATCATGCCATTCCCTTTGCGCTGCGCCATGATAATTCGTTGTGGAATCTTTTTCCCGCTGCCTCCCGGATCAACAACGAGAAGCGGGACAAACTGCCGTCGGCTGCACTGGTTGAACGACGCCGGGATGCCATTCTTCATTACTGGGAAAGGATTAAAACCGAACTGACGGGTCGTTTTGCCTCCGATTTCCTGCGAATCACCGGACATGAATCAATGCCCCCTTCGAACTGGCACAAATATCTTTTTTCCGTTTTTATGGAGGTCCTGGAATCGACAGCAGTTACCAGAAGCGCCATGAGGTGGGATGGATGAGCGTTCTCTATCTAAACACCAACCCCGCTATAGCCTCTTGAAAGGACGGTTTCAGCTTCTCGAACACGCCGGCCAGGGCGTAAAAGGTGAATTGAATGGTTCCGTTATCATTGGTCGAAATGATAATCCAGGGTGCTGAAAACACATAGAGCCAGCAGGGTAAATAGCCAGGAATTCCGGAAGCTCTTCAGGTTCTGCAGGTCGGTAAAATCATCCGCCGCGACCCCCTCCTTTTTCTTCCGGACCGCCTGCGTATGTTAGATTCCAGATATTATTTTTAATCCATTTTCTATGTATTGTTTTATTTCTTTATCATTAGTTATAAAGGTATAATTATTTGAAATAGCTTGCCATATTATCATTCTATCAAAAGGATCTTTGTGCTCTTCTTTTTTTGGTAGTTTATAGAAAGATGAGAATTGCTCATCTTCTATAGGTATAATTGTAAAACCAGATTCAATTATCTTTTCATGTATTTCTGTAGGATTTGTTCCTTCAAATTCTAATTTTCCTAATGAATATTTTAATGATATTTCCCATAAAGATATTGCAGAAACATATTTTATATCCTTATCATTTTCAAGTATGTCTTTTATTTTATTAATTATTAATTCGGGTTTAAATAATGTCCATAATATATAATGAGTGTCCAGTATATATTTCATATATTGAGGAGTTCTTCTTCTGTCATTTTATAATCATCGTTTATTTTCATTTTCCGGTCTTTCAATAATCCTATTTTTATTTTATTTTTTTTCTTAAATTTATCATACGGTATTATTACGGCGATACTTTCTCGTTTTTTTCCATATGTAATTACAACTTCTTCTCCGGATTTGATATTATCTAGTATTTCTGAGAACTTAGCCTTTAATTCACCAACTGGTAATGTTTTCATATACATAATATATTTTTTACGTGTCAAGTTGTCAAGTTTAAGTTTATTAAGTTATAATGTGCATTTTAATTGTATCTTTTATTATACTATTTGTAATCCTGTACTTAGCAGGCATTGTTGGTTATTTATTCTTATGCTTGATGGAAGCTAACATACGCTTAACCTGTAATTCCGGCCCGAAGGGCTTGGCGTGGTTTGAGCCGAGCGAAGCGACAAGCACAAACTATGACAACAGGAATTGTCAGCTTAAACTGATTGTTGGATGCTTCTTCCTTCTTCAATTTCTCTTCGCTCCCCTTCTTCTGCCGGAGCACAGGACGTGCGGAGGCGGTTTTTTAATAATTCCATTGTGCATGACTAACTGGTAACTTATTCAACTCGTCTTTTAACTGTTTCCAATTTGGGAGATGGGTTTCCATGTAGTACAGGAAGCGATCATTGTGATGCCTTTCCAATAGGTGTATCATTTCATGAACAATAATATACTCTAGGCACCTTTCCGGCTTTTTGGCGAGTTCCAGGTTTAACAAGATTCTTTTTTTCTCAATGTTGCATGACCCCCATAAAGTTTTCATTTGCTTTACTTGCCAGTCATTTACTTCTAAGCTTAATATCTTCTCCCACTTGGTTATAATGTCAGGAATAATTTGTTTCATTTCGTTTCGGTACCATTCAGCCATGATTTCTTGGCACTTTTCAGATGTTGTACCTGGGCGTATATACAATTCAATGTATTTCTTAGATTTTAAAACAACTTGCGGAATTGCATCATGTTCAATGATGTTTAGAAGGTAACGCTTTCCTTGAAAATAATGACTTTCTCTTTCTTTATATTCTCTTCCGGGGATACGTTCCTGTTCATCAAATTTCCTCTGATTGCGTTTTATCCAGCTCAGTTTTGAAATAGCGTAAAGACGTATAGAATCATCTGTTACTTTCAAAGGCGCGGCAATACGCACCCTCCCAGTTGGCGGATAAACGGCCAGGTGAATATTTTTTATATCTTTTCGAATGACATCTATTGTGATGCCACTGATTGTTAGCTGCTCCATCAATATTCTCGCTGATTTTTTACAAGATCAAATATTCTATGCACTTCAGCCTCATCAGTTACTCCGTGTCTTCTTAATGTGTCGCTTATGCCATTTCTAACAGCCTTTGACTTCATTAAGTTATCACGCCAGCCATCTTTCTTTGTTGTTCTGATGTTGGTATCCAAGTCCAATGCTAATGCTTCGTTGTTTCCCAAGTTATCATACAAAGCCCTTTTAGCAGAATTATCCATTGATGAAGGGTATTCTGTAGCTGTATTTGGTTTTTTTACCTTGCCGGAAAGAGCGATGATTTCCTGTAAGTATTTTTCATATTCAAGAGTCTGCTCTTTACGCAATTTTATAAGTTCATCCAACAAAACACTCATTTTTTCATAATACATTGGGTTAGTTGGACTTTCTTCAATGATTACTTTTCGCAGGTTATTTTCAATAGATTCAGCCATTGCATCCGGATTATTTCGAATACTTTCAGGTGTTGCATTATAAGCAGCTTCCGGTTCCTTTACCAATAATTCCACCAGACTGAAATCATCAAAATTGGCAAGCATACGGCTTTCCTCTGCACCAATATAACTATCAATCAAATGGCGCATAGCTGGCTCATACTGCTTTAAATCAATGTAATCGCCACTAGCTAGCTGGATTTCTTTGCGGACATTTTCAAAGTATTTACAATCTCCTTTGATTTCTGCAATTTCTTTTTCTGTGTATCCAGCATCAATCATTTCATCCGCAATATTCGCGTATGCTCTTAGTAAAGCGACAGTTAATTTATATAGAGCAACCCGTCTTGGCTCTGTATTCTTTAATTCTTCAGGATTTTCAGTACTACCACCACAGAAATACCTAATATGCTCCATAGTCCCCTTAGGAGGATCAACAGGCTCAACTAATGCCTTAATTGCTTCTAGTGCTTCTTCCAGGCGTTCTTTGCCTTTATGCAAGCGGTTTTTCAGCAAGCCATCAATATCAGATTTCTCGTACCCGCTAAACGCTTCGGTAGTGTAATCGCTAAATGCCTGTTCAAGACTTTTGAATAGATCCATGTAGTCAATGATATATCCATAATCTTTGTCATCGCCATCCAGTCTGTTTACCCGGCACACTGCTTGGAAAAGTCCATGGTCACGAAGCTTTTTATCAATATACAAGTATGTAGCTGATGGTGCATCAAAGCCGGTAAGAAGTTTGTTTACAACAATCAGTAATTTCATTTGTGCCGGTTCTTCAACAAATTTCTTTTTTACCTCTGTTTCAAACAGTTCGACTTTCTTAATGGCTTCATCGGGGTCTTCATTGAAATATTCACCGAGCATTTTCCGGTATATTTCGAAGCGTTGCAGCTTTTCGGTGTAGCCTTCACCGGTTTCTTCACCCTTTATGTCATTATGATTTGGAACAAAGGAGGTAATGATTGCACAGTTATTCAGTCCCGCTTTTTGGAACAATTCGTAATAACGGCAAGCGTTGTAAATACTGTCCGAAACCAAAAGAGCATTACCTCTGCCGTTTTGCAGTCGTTCTTTCCGTTCCATGTCCAGCATCATATCCATGACTATTTTTTCCAGTCGGGATTTACTGCTGTACACTTTTTTGATGGTTCCCCATCGTTGCTTTAATTCCGCTTTGGCGAATACGGTAAGTCCTCTGGTTTTTAGGTCAAACCATTCGTCGATTGTATCTGAGGATGTGATTTTCTGCTCTATATCACGGGCTTCATAGCGAAGATCCAGCACAACCTTATCGGTTACCGCTTCATCAAATTTGTAGGTATGAATATAGCGGCCAAAAACTTCCATACTCGACTGCTTATCGGTTTTAAGTAATGGAGTCCCTGTAAAACCAATAAAGAGTGCATTAGGCACAAAGGTTTTCATGGCATCATGTAGTTTTCCCGACTGCGTACGGTGGCATTCATCTACAAAGACATAAATATCACCTTTGGCTTTATAATCACTTGGTATACTGCTTCTTAACTCCTGAAGATACTTTTCTACATCTTCATCACTTGCGCTTTCATCGTCATATTTGTCTTTTTTGCCAAACTTGTGTATAAGGGAACAGATAAGCCATGGAGATGTTTCATTTAGATTACAGAGTAAATCTCTTCCGCTTTTGGTACGGTAGATTTTTTCCTGCACTCCCATGTAAACTTTTTCAATCTGTTCGTCTAACTCTTCGCGGTCGGTAATAACCAGAACACGGGCGTTAGGGTTGTATTCCCTGAGCCATTTGGTCAGCCACACCATGGTCAGGCTCTTGCCACTTCCCTGTGTGTGCCAGATTATCCCGCCTTCTTTGCGCCGGATAAAATCCTGTGCTGATTTTATCCCAAAATACTGGTTATGACGGCAGTGCTTTTTAATACCACGATCAAATACAATAAAATCGTGCATAAATTCGAGAAATCGTTCCTTACCCAGCATTTCTATGATATTACGATCAAGCTGGCAGTTATACTTTGCTGTTTTTTCCCGGATAGGCTTGGTGAGCTTTAGTAAATGCGGATATGCAGCATCTTTTTCTTCGTTAACTTCTTTCCATTTGAGAAAGTATTTTTCTTTTGTCTGGATAGCACCATAAGCCAAACCTTCCACATCATTACCAGCCATTACATACTGAATGGTGCTAAAAAAAGACTTGATGAATATATGCTTTTGGTTATCTAAGTTTTGTCGGATACCTTCGGAAATGGAAACAGTGCTTCGTTTAAGCTCCAGCACCCCCAAAGCTATACCGTTTATATACAAAACAATGTCGGGTCTTTTTTTGTGGATTCCCTTAATGGTAACTTCTTCGGCGATGGCAAAATCATTTTTGTTCGGGTTCTGCCAGTCAATGAGATAGACATCTTCATTGTTTTGACCGATTTCTGGCTGGACATTCACGCCATAGCGAAGCATGCTGTAGACTTCTTTGTTGACATCATAGAGGTTTTTGCTCTGGTCATAGACCGCATTACTGAACTTTCGAATGGCATTATCAACCAAATTCTTGCTGTATTTCTTTGTGTTTATAAGCCAATCCCGCAGAATTTCTTCTTCAAACTGGCTGTTGTTTTCCCGTTCTTCCCAGTTACCCAAATAGCGGTATCCGAGTTCTGCCTGGAACAAAGCAACAATGCGGTTTTGGGTTATGCGTTCAATTTGTCCGACTTTACTCATACCAACCTCACTTTACCAGTCAGCAAGACCTGCATCATGCCTTGCTTGATTTGTTTTTGTTTTTTAAGTCTTTGTTCGAGGGCTTCTATTTCGGAGTCCATGTCAGAGAGGATTTGGGCAATTTTGGTTTGCTCATTCGGGTCTGTAGGGAAATACCTCTCTATCTGCTCAATTGTTTTTGAGTTTAGGCTCGGTACTCCAGAGGCTTCATTATATGCATACCAGTCAATTAGGTTAAACATATAAAAAATGAATTTTGCGTTGTTGCCAGTAAATATTTCTGTATAAAAGAGAGTATCAACGGTCCAAAATGGGGTTTCCATGTATTGAGGAACATCAATCGTCCCCTTTCTTCCAATTAAAACAGAAGGCTTATCATAAAGGAATACTTTTGCTCTACCTATTATTCCGCCTGATGCAAGTATTGGATAAATACCATTATCGTCGGCAACCCCTTTTTGGCTTTTTCCATGCTTTACTTTAAGTACATCCCCCAGCTTTTTCTCAACCCACCCCGCCTTCGGTTTCAACAACTCCTGCATTGCCCCAAGCTTCACGGCTTTTTTCTTGGCAATGAGTTTTTCCAGCGCGGTGATGAGCGCGTCGGCATCATTCAGAGCGGCGGCAATTGCGGTTTGTTCGGCTTTGGTGGGGGGTAGAGGGATTTGAATAGCTTTTAATTTACCTGGACTAATTTCCAGAAATGTACTACCGCTTGCATTCTTCAACAGCTCATTCTTTAAGGATCCAACTAAATAATATAAAAAATCTCCGTCAGAGTTATCTTTTGGTATAAGTGACTGAAACCCCTGATTTGTGCATGATTCTACAGTCAGGATTCCTAAATCACCAATACCGGCTCTTGATGTCAATAAAATTGTTCCAACAGGTAACATTTTGGCTGAACAATTAGAGTAACCTTCTTCGGTAATTTTTCTATTACTTTCAATTAGATATTTTTTTGTACCTACTTCTGTTGGTGTAAACCAGTTAATTTTACCATTCCAATATTTTGGATTAAATGTGCTTGGTGTTCCACCACCAACAATATCTGCACAATAATCAATAGTTTTTACATCCCAATCCTCAGGAATGAGCCCCACCTCTGTTTGTTTAAATCCTTTTGGCATATCACTCATCGAAGTCTCCTTCTGCGTTATTTTGCAATCGGGCTTTGTTTGCTTCGATAACACTGTGGAGTTTTGCTTTCAGCAGTTTTTTATCGGGAAGTTCTGTCAGATATTCCGCAACTTTTATTCCGGCTTTATCAAGCTGTAAGAGTTCTATCTGTTCATTATGCCCTTCGGCACAAAGTATTAAACCAAGCGGTAGTTCTTCGCCATTCTGCATTTCATTTTTTTCCAGCCAGCGAAGATACAGCTCCATTTGTCCCTTGTGCGCGGCCTTAAATTTACCAAGTTTCAGCTCGATAGCGACAAGCCTCTTTAGTTTGCGATGAAAAAAAAGAAGATCAAGATAAAAATCCTTTCCGTCAATAATCATTCTTTTCTGGCGCTCAACAAATGTAAAACCTGTGCCGAGTTCCATAATAAAGAGCTCTAAATCACTTAAGATCGCGTCTTCTAAAGACTTTTCCGAAAAAGTACCTTTTAGTCCGGTAAAATCAAGAAAATAAGGGCTTTTAAAAACCAGATCGGGGTTTATATTCCCATTATCGTTTAGAGAAGAGAGTTCCTGCTTGATAATTTCTTCAGGTTTTTGGCTTATTGCTGTCCTTTCAAACAGCATACCGTCAATCTTGCTTCTAAGTTGTTTTGTTCCCCAGCATTCATATCGACACATCTGAAGGTAGAACTCTCTTTGTAGTTCGTTTTTGAGAGGTAAAATTTCTATAAAATGGGACCAGCTTAATTGTGTCGCCAGCTCCGACACAATTCGAAAGTCAGGTAAAAGCTCCGCAAATTGCATCATTCTGCGGATGTTTCTCTCTTGAAAGCCCCGCTTATCAAAGGTGTTTTGCAATTTGGTCGCCAGTTGCGAAACAATTTGTTTTCCGTACTCAGCCCTTTTTTCTGCAAGAATTTCTTTATTGATTCGGTTTCCAATTTTCCAATACAAAAGGGTTATGGTTTTGTTGGCGGTGTTTGCCACATGACTTCTTGCTTCTTCAACAAGTTTGCATATATCCGTATAGAGGTTTAATTGTGAATTTTCTATTTCCATACAAACCCCATTTTCTTCAAATGTCCTTCCACTTTGGCAGTGAGGTCTGTGACACTGTTGGTCAGTTCCAGCAAGGTGCTGTCATAGCGTTCTGCCAGTTCTTTAATGCGTTGGGTCAAGCGGTGGCTGATATTATCCATTTCGATTTTTACCCGGCTTTCCATTTCCGCCATCCACTTTTTATCCACCACCGTTGTTTTAATTTCATCAATGGTCAGTTTGGGGTACTTGGCAACCACCTTTACTTCGAGTTCTTCTAACGATTTTTTAATCTGGGTCTTTAAATCAGCTTCAGCATCCATGAGTTTTTTATACTTTTGGAGCATCTCATATTCTTCACCGTTGTCTTCGTTTTTTTTGCCCAGCTCTTTAATGGCTTTATTCACAGTATTTTTAGTGATTTTACCCTTGTCATCGCAGGCGTTTTCCAGAAGACCATCTTCGCCGCTGTGTTCTTCGCGCAGTTCTTCCATTTCGGCATTGATGGTTTCCATCTTTTGATTGAGTCCATCAATGAATCGTTGCTCTTGGGCAAAAAATTCTTTAATCAGCAATGCAGTCGGTATCAATCGGCCTTCCAGGCCTTCAAGACCGGCAACATCTTTCACTATTTCCTTTTCACCCTTTTTGGTTTTCTTTTGTAAGCGCTTTACTTCATTTCCGGCTTTCCAGCCTTCGGCTGCCAGTTCGTAAAAATCATCCTGCATGGTCTCTGCCCAGTAATCCATCATGTGTTGATACATGGCATATTTATCTGTTAACTTGCGGTTGGCATACTGGTTTAATAGTTTTTCAGAAATCCACTTGATTTCCTGTTTGGGGTGCAATCCTTTGTCCAGAGATTTACAATGAGCTGTAACTTCAGTCTTCCACTGTGCAAATATTTTTCCCATCTCATCACTAAAGGCTGTAAATTCAGGGTGCGTGTAAATAGTGTTTTTAATTTCATCACCTGCGATGTTAAGTTGATAGTAGCCGGAACGTCCTTTTACTCTGCTATATAAATGCGCTTTCATGGAAGGATACACTTCCCAGTACTTGCTTAACGCATCCACATCCCTCGCAGGAATTCCACCCTTCAAGTGTGCTTCAATATCCTGAATGTCTTCCGGCTCCTGGCTATCAATGTAACGGGGAATGTTCAGATTGAAATCGTTCTTTGGGTCGGCAATTTCAAAAATTGGAATTTCTCGGGCATACTTGGGGTCGGTTGTGATTTTCTTATTAAAGGTATCCACTATTTTGTGAATATCTTGCTCGCGCAAACGGTTTTTATTACCATCTTTTATAAACCCGCGGCTGGCATCAATCATGAAGATGCTTTTTCGTTCATTAGCACCTTCTTTGTCTATAATGATCAAAGACGCGGCAATACCTGTACCGTAAAACAGGTTAGGCGGTAGTCCAATAATCCCTTTAATATAACCTTTTTGAATAATCTTCTTGCGGATATCTGCCTCAGCATTACCGCGAAATAAAACGCCCAAAGGCAAAACAATGCAGCCTTTACCTTTTGATTTCAATGATTTGATTAAGTGTAGCAAAAAAGCAAAGTCGCCATTCTTTTTAGGCGGGATTGCATCATACCCCTCAAAACGTTTATAAACATCTTCTTTTGGTACCAGACCATTCATCCATTTTTTATAACTGAAAGGAGGATTAGCTACTGCATAGTCAAAGGCCTTTAGCTCACCGGTTGTATCGTCGGTAAATTGCGGTGAAGCCATGGTATTGCCCTGTACGATTTCAGCATCTGCAAAATTGTGAAGCCACATGTTCATTACAGCCAAGGCGCGTGTTGCGTTGTCGTTTTCCTGTCCGTAAATAGTAATGCCGTGTGGAGCTATATCTGCTGCCTTTAAAAGCAATGAACCTGAGCCGCAAGTAGGGTCATAAATAGTTTGACTTTGGCTGGTTGATTTATCAATACCTATTACCTGTGCCATAATTCGGGAAACTTCGGCTGGCGTATAGAATTGACCCTTGCTTTTACCACTCTCCGTGGCAAAATGGCGCATCAAGTATTCGTAGGCATCACCAAGTAGATCATCACCTTCTGCCCGGTTCTTGCTAAAATCCAATTCATCACGATTGAAAATATTGAGCAGGTTTGTGAGTAGATCAACCTTGTCCTTACCGGTACCAAGTTTTGCGTCATCGTTAAAATCCGCCTCAGTAATAACACCGGTCAATCCATTGGCTTTTGCAAACTCGCCAATAACGACATTGATTTTATTGCCGATATCGCTGTTTCCACGATATTTAAGCATATCGTAAAAGCTGGCACCGGCCGGTATATCAATTAATGGTGTTTTACCATCTGCTTTTTCTCTTTTTACTCGGTCTGACACATATTTCATGAAGAGCATCACCAACACATAATCCTTGTATTGGCTGGCATCCATACTGCCTCTTAATTCATCACAACCAGCCCAAAGTGAGCTGTATAATTCAGATTTTTTAACTGCCATGTATATTCCTCTTACAAAATGCCTTACGTTTTTCTTCTCTTAGCCCGCCAAGGACGCCGGGCCTCTTGGGGGCGCTTTTGATTATAGCATATTCTCTATTTTCTTAGTTTAGCGCCGGGAAAGCGGCGTCCATCCAGCATATTATAATACCTGTTTTCTCCTCATCAATACGGATGATTGTGATACCACCCCATAACCTGCCCCTCAACCTTTAAAATATCGCCGTCCTAGCTGATAACCTTCGGTGCCGAGCACCGGGGATTCTCCGAGATTATTGATACCTTCTGAGTTGTCGGATGGAACTTAACAGTTTAACCATTACCTACCCCTGCCAGGGGGATTTACATAAAATCAGTCCGCCATAATGGTGATATTCAGGTTGATATCTATCTTGTTTTTATTATTATAACAGGCATTTAAGTATCAGGATAGTTTTTTGTTATAAAGCCATGGATATTTGTTTGATATATTTTATTATTTATTTTTTTTATACAATAAGAGTCATATGCTGCATCAGTTCCCCATACCATATGAGAATGACCTCGCCATCCAGTATAGCTGCTTTGTTTAGAAACATTTATAATCCCATCCTTCATTTTACCGCTTAAGGCGATATCCTTTGAAATTAATTTAATCTCTCTGAGTGTTAAAAGACGTCTTTCTTCTTCGCTGTTTTTAATATTTTTTAAAAATATTGTTTTTAAAATTGTAATTATAAAAAAAAGAAGGTTAGATATAAAAAAATATATTTCAATTAGTATATGAAGTAATAATTTGGGCACATATTTTAAAAATAATATAACTGCTGCTATACTTAGTATCCAAAATAATATTGACCTGATCTCTGTATTATTAAATACAGAATTTGCAAAGCTAGTCATAGGTTCTCCTATAAAAATATAAAGGGTTGTTCTTTTTCAATACAGATGATTATGATACCACCCTATAACCTTCCCCTCAACCCTTAAAATATCACCGTCCCGGCTTATAACCTTTGGCGCCGGGTACCGGGAATTCTCCGAAATTATAGAAACCTTCTGGGTTGCCGGATCAAACTCCAACCATTTAACCATAGCCTCTCCGTCCAGAGAAATTACATAGATCCCATCCCCCCGGATTACCCCACCCGTAAAGATTACCGGTCGCTGCCAAAAAGGGGGATCTTCGTCATGGAATCCTCCCGAACCTCAACAACCTTAAGCAAGGCTCGGGAATACTTCCGGATCATGGATTCCAGAACCGACAATTTTCCGGCCGCATCGGCGGTTTCCAGGAACTCCTTGCCGTGGCCTGCGGAAACCAGTTGATCCAGTATAGGCAGCATCACCAGCCGGTCATCCGGGGACGGGGTGATGGGGTTTCCATTATTAATACTGTTTATTCAGGTTGAAAAAACACATGAAAAAGGCTTTGAAACCCGTTTTATCGCCTTCTAAGCAGCAGGCCTCACGGTAGAGTCGTGCTGGGCGCAAATAAATATTTATTTAATAAAGACTTATTTGCATGCAGGGAATAATGATTATTAAAACCTTATAAATCCGCTGAAAACTGTTACAAGGGAAGCACTTATTACTCCCAGGATCAATGCTGCCGAAAGCCCTACGACCATAGGTTTCCATCCTAACTTTGCCATCTTTTTTATATCCGTGCTAAGACCGATACAGGCTAAGGCTCCGCAGATAATATAGGTTGAAGATTTTCCAAGAAAGGAACAGGTGCTGCTCCAAGCAGCGCTGTCTGGCCCGAACAGTAGGTCTCCAAGGGTTCTTGCCAAACCAAAGAGGAGATAGCCGAATATAAAGAGAGGCAGATAGTCCAGTACTTTTAATCTCTTTTTTGGTTCCGAAGATCCATTTTTTCTGGAGGAGATGGAGCCGAGAAGGGGTATTACTCCTATTAAGAAGGTGTTCCGGACAAGTTTTGTGGTTACTGCGATTTGCGAACTATTAAGCCCCCTGGAGGAGGTATGTCCCCAAAGTTGATCATAGATAAGGGAAGCGCCGGTTACCTGGGAGGTATCGTGGATTGCTGTGCCTAAGAAAAAACCTGCCTTTACTACATCAAAATGCAGCACCAGTTCCACCAGGTAGGGGTAAAGAAGGGTAGCTATGATCCCAAAGAGAGTAACAACACCTACGGCATAAGAGGTTTCCTCCTCCTTTGCCCCCACCACAGGAGCAACGGCAACTATAGCGCTTACACCGCAGATTGATGTTCCGGCGGCAATAAGCATTCCAAGGGTGGAGGAGATCTTTATCCTTCTTGCCAGCCAGATCGTTATAACTATAGCGGATAGAATACATCCTGCCACCAAGCCCAGGGCGGCACCCCCTATTTCTAAAAC
>Ga0067045_1031129_pt1 | contig 13091 bp, 12 predicted proteins | sample TerdegcTABiofilm_FD_59184 | JGI IMG/M metagenome (GOLD analysis project Ga0067045, IMG submission 59184) | Combined Assembly of (Gp0054472, Gp0054536) Wastewater bioreactor microbial communities from Singapore -Terephthalate degrading...
CGGCCACGAAGTGACGGGCCAGCTTGCTCGCGATGTGCAGGGCGGTGGCCGGCGCGCCCACCAGATCGTGGATCACCGCGCGTGCCTGGGCCTCGCCGTCGTCGGCGTAGGTCTTGCCGAGGAGGGTGCGCGCGCCGGGTTCGTGCAGCGCAGGGACGAAGCGGTACGTTGCCCCCTCCGCCACGGCGGCGTCGCCGGGCATTGTCCAGCCGGTGAGCGCCAGCGCGAACTGCTTCACGTCGTCCTGCGTATAGCCGCTGCGCACACCCAGCGTGTGCAGCTCCAGGATTTCCCGTGCCAGGTTCTCATTGAGGCCACGCCCTCGTGAGCCCATCCGGCTGCCTGGGCCGGTCGATTGCGCCTGGTCCAGGTACAGCAGCATGGCCGGGTGCCGGAGGACCGCGAGCAGCAAGTCCTCGAACCGGCCCAGCACGTTGGGGCGGATGGCATCCGCTTCAAAGCTGCCCGCCAGGCCCACGATCAGCAGCTTGTCGACCGACACCGCAAAGTGGTTGGACCAGAAATGCACCAGCCGCTCGACAAACGGCGTGGATGTCTGCAAGGCGCTGGTGGTGCGCGCGCCGGCCGCCGCCTGGTACTGCCGGCTGCCATCACGCAGGTAGGCCTCGCGAATGCCGCTGCGCTGCCCTTCGGGCGCGTCTCGCACGCCACGCTGCATCGTGTTCCAGACGTCCACGAGCGCTGGCGTGCGAGGCACCGGCTTCCAGGCCGCCGGCAGCGGGTCGTAGGCCTCGAGTTGGTTCAACAGCCAGCGCTGCGGATCGGCCGGTGGCGTGTCGTCGGGGCGCGCGCCAAGGCCGAAGCGGTTCAGGGCAAGTGCAGGGTTTGTCATGGCGTGATTCTTCCGCTCAATGCGCCCTTGGTGTTGTCTGGTGCGTTGCAGGTGTGTGAAGCGTTCGCTCAGGCCGCGAGCAGCTCCAGCGTGACGCAGAGGCCGCCGCCGGCCCGGTTGCCGATCAGCAGCCGTCCGCCGTGCCGCGTGGCCACCTCATTTGCGATGGACAGGCCCAAGCCCGCGCCAGAGGGGCTGCTGCGCGATGGATCAAGTTGCTCGAACGGTTGCAGCACCCGCGCAATGTCTGCATCCGGAATGCCCGGTCCCCGGTCCATGACGTGAAGGCGTACGCGCCCCTGTGCGGCATCGACCGATAGCGACGGAGCGGACGCATGCACGACGGCGTTGCGCAACAGATTCACGAGGGCACGGCGCAGTGAAGAGGCATGCCCCCGCACGGTCAGGCCGGTGGGTTCGGGGATTGCGATCGGCGTGCCCAGCGCTTCGGCATCTTCCACTGCCTGCGCGATCAGGCCGTCCAGGTCGACAGGCTCCAGGGGCTGTACTTCGCCCAGGCCACGCAGGTAATCCAGTGTGCCCTGCACCATTTCTTCCAGCTGCCGCAGATCGCGGCCGAAGGAGGCGCGGCTTTCGGCATCGGCCAGCAATTCGGCGCGAAGCCGCAACCGGGTGATGGGTGTTCGCAGGTCGTGCGAGATGGCCGCAAGTGACTGCACGCGGCCTTGCACGTGGTCCTTGAGCCGCTGGTGCATGTCGTTCAACACATCGGCTGCGCGACGCACTTCCGGCGGGCCGCTCCTGGGCAGCGGCATGGCGTTCAGCCCTGCACCCAGCGTCTGCGCGCCACGGGCCAGTTGTTCCAGCGGGCGCAAGGCCCAGTGCAAGGCCAGCAGCGCGAGCAACGACGTCAGCGCGCCGACCAGCACGAACGGCCCCAGCAGGCCGTCGGTGCGCAGCCTGGGTTGGCGCACTTCCACTTCGGTCTGAATGCGTTGCCCGTCGCGCAGCCGGGTGGCGACGGTGATGCGAAGCCCTTGCACGGGCGACGCACCCCGAACGCGCTCGAGGGGGCCGCGCACGACCGCCACAGCGAATTCGCGGTCGGGCAGGCGCCGCCGCCACACCTCGGCCACCACGGCCATCACCTCGGGCTGCGCGGCCTCGGGTTGCGCTGCGTCCAGTGCCAAGGGCATGTCGAGTCGGACGATGGGATAGGCAACCGCAGCGGCGACTGTGTCGCGGTCCGAAGGGCGAACGGCATCGATGACCGCCACGACATCCGCCGCGCGCTGCACTTGCTGGACCAAGGCGGCGCGGCGCGCGGTGGCCGCGCGATCAGACACAGCCCACCACAGGCTGGCCGCCTGCACCGACAGCAATCCTGCCAACAGCAAGAGCAGCAGTCGCGTTCGCAGGGACACGCCGGCCCAGGCCCGCTGCAGCCGTTCACGCATCGGCCAACACCGTCTCTACATCGGCGTCCAGCGCGTACCCGATGTTGCGCACGGTCCTGAAGAGCTGGCCCTCGCTGGCATCCCGCAGCCTTTGCCTCAAACGGTGGATCTGGATGTCCATCGAGCGGTCGGTCGCTTGCAATTCGCGCCTGTGCGCCAGTTCAACCAACCGCTCGCGCGACAGCACGGTGCGTGGGTGCATCAGGAACACGCACAAGAGGCGGTACTCGGACGTCGACAGCGGAACCAGCACGCCGTCGGCATGGCGCAGTTCGCGCGACCCGGTGTCCAGGCGCCACTCGCCAAATCGGAACACAGCTGGCTGGGTCGGCGCCGCCGCCGCACCGGCCGCGCGCGCAGGCACCCAGCGCAGCACCGCGCGAATGCGGGCCACCAGCTCGCCCGGCTCGAAGGGCTTGCTGACGTAGTCGTCGGCGCCCACCTCCAGGCCGACCACGCGATCAATGGTGGCGCCGAGCGCCGTGACCATGATCACGGGCACACGCGTGTGCTCCCGCAGCCACCGCAGGAAGTCCAGCCCGGATTCTTTTGGGAGCATGACGTCGAGCACCACCAGATCGACGGGGTGTTGCTGCAGCGCGATTCGCGCCTCGCTCGCATCGGCCGCCAGCAAGGGCCGCATTCCGGCGACTTCGAGGTATTGCCGGAACAACTGCCGGATGTCCGGATCGTCGTCGACGATGAGGACCGATTCGGGGGGGATGGGCGCAGCGCTCGTCATGCCGGAATTTTGACGGTGAATGCCGTCCAACTGCGCGCAACCTACAAAGCCGCAACGCCACCTTTACAAAAGTTGCCGCCAGCCATGCCCCCTCATCGACGCAGCGATGCGCTGACTGTGTTCATTTAACAATCCGACGCGTCGGGTTATTATGTAAAACAGCATCCAACCCGAAAGGCCTCGCATGAATGTGCTCATCGTCTATGCCCATCCCGAACCTCTGTCGTTCGGAAAGGCCTTGCTGGACCGCTCGGTGCAGACGCTGCAAGCGTGCGGCCACGAGGTGGTGGTGTCCGATCTTTACGCCATGGATTTCAAGCCCGTGGCCACGGGCCACGATTTCACCGAGCGGCGCTTCCCGGACGCGCTGCAGTACGACCGCGAGCAGAAGCAGTCATCCCAGCGCCATACCTTCACGCCCGACATTCAGGCCGAGATGGACAAGCTGCTGGCCTGCGATCTGTTGATCCTGCAGTTTCCGCTGTGGTGGTTCTCGGTGCCGGCGATCATGAAGGGCTGGATCGACCGCGTGTTCGTCAATGGCACGGTGTACGGCGCGGGCGGCATGCGGTTCGACAACGGTGGGCTCAAGGGCCGCAAGGCGATGCTGGCGTTCACCACTGGCTGCTTCCCCGACATGATGGAACCCGACGGTCTGCTGGGCCAGCGCGACGTGATCCTGTGGCACCTGCAGCACGGCACGTTTGGCTACGGCGGTCTGCAGGTGTTGCAGCCCTTCGTGGGCTTCTCGATCCAGTACACCGACGAGGCCCAGCGGCATGCCTACCTGGATGCCTACGAAGCCCGCCTGCGCGGCATCGAGCACGAAGCCGTGATGCCTTCGCATCCCTTGGCCGATTTCGGTGCCGACTGGCGGCTCAAGCCGGAGATCGCGCCGCGCACTGCCGGCCATCGCCGGATTTCAACGGAAGGTTGACCCATGCCGCAAGCCACCTGGAGCGATCTCGACATCGAAGCCTTGTTGACGCTGGACAGCCTGGGCGAGGGGCGCTGGCGCAGCCGCCATGGCGACTCGAATCTCAACGGCCGTTCGTATGGGGGCCAGCTGTTGGGGCAGGCCATGATGGCCGCGCTGAGGGACGTGCCCGCCGGCCGCGAGGCCACGATGATGCAGTTCCTCTTTCTGCAAGGCGCGATGCCCGATGAGCCGGTGGACTTTGATGTGACGGTGTTGCAGGAAGGCAAGCGCTTCAGTTCGCGCAACGTGCGGGCCACGCAGGGCAATGGCCGCACGGTGCTGGATGCGCAGGTCACCTGCGCCCTGCCGCTGGACGCACCGACCCACGCCAGCCCGACCACCGCGCACCCGGGCGAGCGGCCGGAAGACCTGGCCCGATTCGACGAGGTGGACCGTGCATTGATCGGCGACCTCACGCGGCTCGGTGGTTATTCGCAGGACCGCAAGCCCAGCATTGACTTCCGCGTGCCAGACCCTTCGCGCCAGCTCGCGGAGACGCACATGAATGGGCGCTTCCGCTTCTGGATGCGCGCATGCAAGCCGCTGCCGGACGATGCGCGCATGCAGGCCGCCGCCTTTGCCTACCTCTCCGACTGGTGGCTCAACTTCGCCGCGCTGGGCCTGCACCTGCGAGATCTGAACGGGCGGCCTTTGTACATCTCCAGCCTGAACCACGCGCTGTGGTTGCACCGTCCCGTGCGCGCCGATCAATGGCTGCACGTGGACTGCATCAGTCCCTGCGCGCAGGCCGGGCGAGGCCTGTCCATCGGCACGGTGCACGACCAGCAAGGCCGCCTGCTGGCGACGATGACTCAGGAATGCCTGATGGCCTACGCGGGCTGATCCCGTCGCGGGCTCAAACCTGCTCGGCTGGCAGGTGCACCACGATGCCGTCGAGCGCCGGGCTCATGCGCAGCTGGCAGCACAGCCGGCTGGTTTCGCGCGGCTCGGGCACGCCTTCGAGCATGAAGGCTTCGGTTTCGGAAATGGGCGGCAGGTGCGGCGCCCATTCGGTGCCGATGTAGCCGTGGCAAGTGGCGCAGCTGCACGAGCCGCCGCAGTCGCCGAGGATGCCTGTGACCCCGTTGTCCACCGCAATCTGCATCAGGCTGCGCTGGTTGGGGGCGTCGATGCAGTGGGTGGCGCCGTCGTGTTCGATGAAAGTGACGATGGGCATGGGAGCGAATTCCTTTTGGGGTGGGCCGGTGATCGATGGCTTGACATAGTCCGTCTCGTCGGACTATTATTGCACCATCGGAAACGGGAAACAACCCTGATCCGCACACTCACCACGGAGATGACACCTTGAGCAACTGCGCCCATGTGATACCCATCGCACCCGCTGCCGCGACGGGCCCGGCTGTTCGCTGGGACGAGCTCGTCCACGACGACCACGTGCACGGCTCGCTGTACACCGACCCCGCGATCTACCAGGCCGAGCTGCAGAAGATCTGGTACCGCACCTGGGTCTATGTGGGCCATGAGAGCGAAGTGCCCAACGCCAACGACTACGTGATGAAGTCGATCGGTCCTGAGCCCATCCTCATGACGCGCGACAAGTCCGGCCAGATCAACCTGCTGCACAACCGCTGCCCGCACCGGGGCAACCGGGTCTGCATGTCCGAAAAGGGCAACGCGCGCTCGTTCACCTGCCCGTACCACGGCTGGACGTTTGCCAACGACGGCGCCCTGCGCGGCTACCCGTTCCCATCGGGCTACGAGGGCGCCGACCGTTCCAAGCTCGGCCTGGGCAAAGTGGCGCGCGTGGCCTCGCACCGGGGCTTCGTGTTCGGCTCGTTCGCGCAAGAGGGCGAGTCGTTGCTGGAGCACCTGGGCGCGGCCGCTGGCGCGATCGACGCGCTGTGCATGAACTCGCCCGAGGGCGAAGTGGAGGTGACGGCGGGTTACCTCAAGCACAAGGTCAAGGCGAACTGGAAGTTCCTGGTCGAGAACGAGACCGACGGCTACCACCCCTCGTTTGTGCACGCCTCCATTTTTGAAGTGGCGCAGAGCGGCATCGGCACGCTGTACGACAGCGACTCCACCGCCGTCTCGCGCGACTTCGGCAAGGGTCACACCGAAAACGACTTGCGGCCCGAGTTCCGCAAGCGCGATGTGCCCATGGGCTGGTTCGGCACCACGGCCGACAAGCTGCCGGCCTACGTCGCGCAGATGGAAGCGGCCTATGGCAAGGACAAGGCGCGCGAAATCATGATCGACGGCACGCCGCACATCATGATCTTCCCCAACCTGTTCATCGCGGAGATCCAGCTTTTCGTGCTGCAGCCGCTGTCGGTGGACCACACGGTGCAGCACGTCACCGCCATCCAGTTCAAGGGCGCGCCCGACATCAACCGCCGCCTGCGCCAGCAGACCATGGGCTCGGTGGGGCCCGCCGGCTTCCTGCTGGCCGACGATGCCGCGATGTACGAGCGCACGCAACTGGGCGTGCAAGCCAGCAACCCCGAGTGGCTCTACCTGGGCCGGGGCCGCCACCGCGAGCGCCTGGACGAGAACGGCTACCGCATCAGCGACAACACCGATGAGACGCCTTCGCGCGGCATCTGGCGCCACTACAAATCCATGATGGAGGCTGCATGAGTTCATTGGCGCTCGATGCCCGCTCGCTGCTCGACGAAGTGACGCAATTCATCTACCGCGAAGCGCGCTTCCAGGACGACCACGCCTACGACGAGTGGGAAGCCCTGTGGACCGATGACGGCGTCTACTGGATTCCGGCCAACGGTGAGGGCGGCGATCCTGAAAAGGAGATGTCCATCATTTACGACAACCGCTCGCGCATCGCGCTGCGCATTCGCCAGTTCCACACCGGCAAGCGCTACAGCCAGACGCCGCAATCGCGTCTGCGCCGCGTGGTCTCGAACGTGGAGATCCTCAAGAACGAGGGCGAGGAGCTGCTGGTCACCTCCAACGCCATGGTGTTCGAGTCGTCCGCAGCGCGTGGCGACACGATCTGGGCCTCGCGCAACGAATACACCCTGCGCCGCGAGGGCGATGCCCTTCGCATGGCGCGCAAGAAGGTGGTGCTGGTCAACAACGAGACGGCGCTGTACTCGATGGCCTTCCTCATTTAGTCCCCGGCAACGCCCCAAAGGAGACAAACGCATGGCTGAAACGAACGACAACAACAAGAAGACGCCAGCGCCCGAGGTGCTGATCGGCGAAGGCCCGGCGCTGGTGGCGTTGCACGCCGACGGCGTGGCCCACATCCGCCTGAACCGGCCCGAGGCCGCGAACGGCCTGGACATGGCCATGCTCAAGGGCCTGCACGAGGTGATGACGGCGGTGCATGGCGATGGCCGCGTGCGCGCCGTGCTGATCACCGGCGAGGGCAAGAACTTCTGCGCCGGTGGCGACGTGCACACCTTCCTCTCCAAAGGCGAGGCACTGCCGGACTACATCCGCATGGCCACGTCTTACCTGCAGATCGTGGCCTCCATGATGATGCGGCTCAACGCGCCGGTGGTCAGCGCCGTGCACGGCTTCGCGGCTGGTGGCGGTGGCATGGGCCTGGTGTGCTCGTCCGACTTTGTGGTGGCGGGCGCCTCAGCCAAATTCCTGGCCGGCGCCACGCGCGTGGCCATGGTGCCCGATGCCGGTGTCTCCGTCACGCTCACCCACCTGGTGGGGCTGCGCAAGGCGATGGAGATCCTGATGCTCAATCCGGTGATCACCGCGCAAGAGGCGCTGGCCATGGGCCTGATCACCCGTGTGGTGAACGACGACAAACTGGTGGACGAAGCCTTCGCGCTCGCGCGCCAGCTCGCGGCCGGCGCACCGGCCGCACTCGCAGGCACCAAGCGCCTGCTGTGGAACGGCCTGGGCTCGGGCGTGGACGCCTGCATGCCGGAAGAGAACCGCATGCAGGCCCAGCTCTCGGGCATGGCAGACGCCCGCGAGGGCCTGGCCGCCGTGATCGAGAAACGCGCACCCACCTTCACGGGCCGCTGAACATGGCGACCCCCACTTCGCCTCTTGCCGGCCGAAAGGCCTTCGTCACCGGTGGCGCCAAGGGCATCGGTGCGGCCATCGCGCGCCGCCTCGCAGCCGATGGCGCGCTGGTGACCATCGCCGACCTCGACATCGATGCCGCGCAAACCTTGGCGAACAGCATCTGGGCGCGCGCCGTGCGGCTCGACGTGGCCGACCTCGCGCAAGTGGCCGCCGCGCTGGCCGAGCACGGCCCGGTCGACATCCTGGTGAACAACGCCGGGGTGGACCAACACGCCTTCTTCACCCGCACCACGCCAGAAGACTGGCGCCGCCTGATCGCGATCAACCTCGAATCGGTGTTTGCCACCACGCACGCGGCGCTGCCCGCCATGCAGGCGGCGGGCTATGGGCGGATCATCAACATCGCCTCCGAAGCCGGCCGCCTGGGGTCGCGCGGTGGTGCGGTGTACGCGGCGGCCAAGGGCGGCGTGATCGCCTTCACGCGATCCATCGCGCGCGAGAACGGCAGCAAGGGCATCACCGCGAACGTGATCGCACCCGGCCCGATCGACACCCCGCTGCTGCGCCAGGCGCTGGAGCAGGGCGGCGACAAGTTGCTGGGCGCCATGACCGGCGCCACGCTGGCGGGCCGCCTGGGCACGCCCGAAGAAGTGGCGGCCGCCGTGGCCTTCCTGGCCTCGACGGAAGCCGGTTTCATCACCGGTGAAGTGCTGGGTGTTTCCGGTGGCATGGGGTGTGGGGCATGAGCGCAGTGCGCAGCATGGAGGTTGTCGGATGAACACGCCGGTTGAACAGGTGATCGAGCGCGTGCGCCGCGTCTACGGCAGCTGGAAGCGCGACACCACCGTGGCGCAGATGCGCCAGGACTGGGACGAACTCTTCGGCGGTGTGCCGGTGAACGCGAAGATCGACGACGTGGACGCGGGTGGCGTGAAGGCCCAGTGGGTGAGCGCCCCGGGTGTGGATGCCCAACGCGTGGTCCTGTACTTTCATGGCGGCGGCTTCCAGGTCGGCTCGGTGGTGTCGCACCGCGAACTGATGGCTGACCTCTCCGCCGCCGCGCAATGCCGCGTGCTGGGCGTGGACTACCGCCTTGCGCCCGAGCACCGTTACCCCGCCGCGCTGGACGACGCGTCAGCCGCCTGGCAATGGCTCATCGACCAGGGCATCTCGCCCAGGCACATCGCACTCGGCGGTGACTCCGCCGGTGGCGGCCTGGCATTGAGCCTGCTGCTGCGCCTGCGCGACGCGGGCCAGCCGCTGCCCGCCGCCGCCGTGCTCATGTCCGCTTGGACCGACCTCACCGCCTCGGGGGCGAGCTACGGCACGCGCGCGGACAGCGACCCCATCCACCAGCGGCTCATGATCGTGGCCATGGCCCGCAACTACCTCGGCAAGGAAGGCAACCCGGCCGACCCGCTGGTGTCGCCGCTGTTTGCCGACCTCAAGGGCCTGCCGCCGTTGCTGGCTCAGGTGGGCGACCGCGAGACCGTGCTCGACGACTCGCGCGACTTCGTGGCGCGCGCCAAAGAGGCCGGCGTGGACGCGACGCTGCAGGTGTGGGATCACATGATTCACGTGTTCCAGCAATTCCCCGCGCAGCTGCCCGAAGCGCGCGCGGCCATCGACGACTTGGGCCGCTTCCTGCGGCGACACCTCGCGGCCTGAACCGGCCCGCGATCATCCACGGAGACAGAGACACATGACAGCAGGCATCACCGGATACGGCAGCTACATTCCCCGGCTGCGCCTGAGCCGCCAGGCCGTGGCCCAGGCCAACGCCTGGTACGCGCCGCAGTTCGCGGGCCGCAAGGGAACGCGTTCCATGGCGAATTGGGACGAAGACAGCATCACCATGGCCGTGGCCGCCGCCCGCGACTGCCTGGGCGCGGGCGACGAGCGCGGCCACATTCGCAGCGTGCAGCTGGTCTCCAGCACGCTGCCGTTTGCCGAGCGGCTCAATGCGGGTGTGGTGTGCGAGGCGCTCACGCTGGAAGAGGGTGTGGAAGCGCTGGACATGGGCGGCTCGCCCAGTGCCGCGCTGAGCGCCGTGATCGGCGCGATGGACCGCGTGAATGCGCGCGGCGGTGACGCGCTGGTGATCGCCACCGACCACCGCAAGACCCGCGCGGCCAGCTCGCAGGAGCTGGACTACGGCGACGGCGCGGCCGCGCTCACCATCGGCAGCGGCAACGTGATTGCCGAGTACCTGGGCGGCGCCACGCTCACGGTCGATTTCGTCGACCATTTCCGCATGGCCGGCGAAGAGATCGACTACCACTGGGAAGAGCGCTGGGTGCGCGACGAAGGCATCGGCAAGATCGGCCCGCGCGCCATTGCCAGCGCCTTGCAGAAGGCGGGCGTGGAGGCCGGTTCGATCGACCATTTCATCTTTCCCACCACCTTCGCCAAGATGGACGCGCAGCTGGCCAAGGCCTGCGGCATCCGCGCCGAGGCCATCGCCGATTCGCTTGCGGCCACGGTGGGCGAGACCGGCACGCCGCATGCGCTGCTCATGCTCGCCGCCGTGCTGGAGCGCGCGCAACCGGGCCAGCACATTCTGCTGGCGCAGTTCGGTGGCGGGGCGCAGGCCATCGTGCTGCGCGTGACGCCGGCGATTCAAGCGTTCCGTCCGGCACGCGGGGTGTCGGGCTGGCTGGCGCGCGGCGTGGAAGAAAAGAACTACACCAAGTTCCTGTCGTTCCGCGAGCAGCTGCGCCTGGAGCGCGGCATGCGCGGCGAGCAGGACCGAAAGACCGCGCTGAGCACCGCCTACCGCCACCGCGCCGCCATCCTCGGCCTGGTGGCCGGGCGCTGCGAGGTCACGGGTGCGGTGCACTTCCCGCCTTCGCGCATCTCTTACGACCAGGGCAAGCCCCTGCAGGACACGCAGAAACCCCACAAGCTCGCCGAGCGGCGCGGCCAGGTGCTGAGCTGGTCGGCCGAATCGCTGTCGTTCCACCGCGCACCGCCACACCAGTACGGCCAGGTCGATTTCGAGGGCGGCGGTCGCATCCTCATGGAGTTCACCGACGTGGCCAAGGGCGACGTCGCCTCGGGCACCGAGGTCGAGATGTCGTTTCGCATCAAGGACATCGACGAGCTGCGCGGCTTCACGCGCTATTTCTGGAAGGCCACGCCCGTGGCCTCCGGCGCCGACACCACCGCATCCAAGGAGTAAGCCATGCCCATCGGTATCAAGGACAAAGTCGCCATTCTCGGCATGGGTTGCAGCAAGTTCGGCGAGCGCTGGGACGCCAGCCCCGAAGACCTCATGGTCGAGGCTTACAACGAGGCCATGGCCGACGCGGGCATCTCGCCCGAGCAGCTGGATGCGGCCTGGTTCTCCACCCACATGGACGACGTGGGGACCGGCCGGGGCGGCACGCCCATGGGCATCGCGCTGCGCCTGCCCAACATCGGTGTGACACGGGTCGAAAACTTCTGCGCCGGTGGCTCCGAAGCGATCCGCGCGGCGGTGTATGCCGTGGCGGCGGGCGCGTGCGACATCGCCATCGCGCTCGGGGTGGAAAAGCTGAAAGACACCGGTTACGGGGGCCTGCCGGTCTCGGCCGTGGGCACCTACATCCCGCAGTGGTACCCGAACGCGGTGGCCCCGGCCAACTTCGCGCAGCTGGCCTCGGCCTACCAGCGCAAACACAACGTGGACCCGGCGCTGCTCAAGCGCGCCATCGCGCGCGTGTCGATCAAGAGCCACGCCAACGGTGCGAAAAACCCCAAGGCGCACTTCCGCCAGGCCGTGACCGAAGAGCAGGTGCTCAAGGCACCGATCATCGCGGAGCCGCTGGGGCTTTACGACTGCGCGGGTGTGTCCGACGGCGCGGCCGCGGTCATCGTCACGCGGCCCGAGATCGCGCGCTCGCTGGGCAAGCGCGACCTCGTCACTTTCAAGGCGCTGCAGGTCGCGGTGTCCAACGGCTGGGAAATGCACTCGAACGAGTGGGACGGCAGCTATGTGCACACCGCGCGCATCGCCGCGCGCAAAGCCTATGCCGAAGCCGGTATCACGAACCCCGCCGCCGAGGTGAGCATGACGGAGGTGCACGACTGCTTCTCCATCACCGAGCTGGTGACCATGGAAGACCTGGGCTTGTCGGGCGAAGGCGAAGCGGTGCGAGATTTCCTCGACGGCAAGTTCGACGCCGACGGCGCGATCCCCTGCCAGATCGACGGCGGCCTCAAGTGCTTCGGCCACCCCATCGGCGCCAGCGGCATCCGCATGCTCTACGAGATGTACCTGCAGTTGCAGGGCCGCGCCGGCCCGCGCCAGCTGAAAGACCCGAAGATCGGCCTCACGCACAACCTGGGCGGCCAGCCGTCGCAGAACGTGTGCTCGGTCTCCATCGTCGGCCGCGAGGGCGTGTGATGAGCGCCGCGCCGGGCCGCCCCAAGCCAGCTCGCACCGCAGTGCGCAGCACGGAGGTATTTCCATGAGCGCGACCGTGGTTCTGGTGGACCGCCCCGCGCCGCACGTGGCGCGGCTGCTGATCAACCGCCCCGACAAGCGCAACGCCATCGACTTCGATGTGCGCCAGCAGCTCACCGAAGCGCTGGGCGCGCTGCTGGGCGATGCCACCGTGCGCACCATCGTGTTCGGCGGCGCGCAGGGCGTGTTCTCCGCCGGGGGCGACGTGCCCAGCATGGTGGGCCTGAACGAGGCGCAGGCGCGCGAGCGCATGCGGCACATCCACCTGTTGTGCCAGCTCATCGCCGAAGCCGGCGTGCCGGTGGTCAGTGCCATCGAAGGCATTGGCGCGGGCGCGGCCGTGGGCCTGGCCCTGATGGGCGATCGCATCGTGGTGGGCGAGGGCACGAAGATCCTGTTCCCGTTTCTCAAGCTCGGCCTCGTGCCCGACTGGGGCCAGCTGCTCACGCTGCCGCGCCGCGTGGGCCTGCCGGTGGCGCGGCGCATCCTGACCGATGGCGCGCCGGTGAGCGGCGCCGAGGCGCACCGCATCGGCCTGGCCGACACGCTGGTGGCCGACGCCCAGGTGATGGCCACCGCCGTGGCGCAGGCCGCCGAGCTGGCGCTGCTGCCGCGCGAGGCCTTCGCGCGCATGAAGGCGCGCCTCAACCACCCGTCGACCTCGCTCGCCGAGGAAC